>Ga0307510_10003323_pt1 | contig 18742 bp, 19 predicted proteins | sample 12_EM_MG_FD_207224 | JGI IMG/M metagenome (GOLD analysis project Ga0307510, IMG submission 207224) | Populus trichocarpa ectomycorrhiza microbial communities from riparian zone in the Pacific Northwest, United States - 12_EM | ecosystem: Host-associated > Plants > Roots > Unclassified | place...
TAAAGCATTGGAACAACCCCTTTTGTTTGGGGGGTGAGGATCGAGTTGGGTATTTCCCTGGGCTTTCAGCTCAGGTCTTGCGCGCTTAAGCAATATCCGGTAATAATTAATACCCCTCCTGGGGGGGTTGCCTGGTTCGACCACAGATTCATTTCCATCCAAAATTCCCTCTGGATCCCAACACCTTACCCCTGCTCCGAGTCAGATAATTGGGAAGATATTCCGGGTCCAATTGTGATTATGTGCGGCATCCTCTCGTGCATTTGCGTGGGCGAGGCGAGTGATTAGGAGTGATGCATCATTGCCTCCTAGATCTGAGTACACTGCCGGTATAAAAATATCGGGGTAGGCAGAGTAAAATTAGCCCAGGTACTATGGTTTAACTTATACATCATATCTAGGGAGCTTGTTTGCACTCTGGATCGAACTAATTTTCCCTTTTTTCCCTTTCCTTTTCCCAGAAGTTTGTACCGGTAGGGTAATCACATTTCGTGTACCGACAAAACGGCCTATTATGCTGCCAAAGGCCGTTAGGGTTTCGATACCCGTGTAAGTGGCACCGCCCCTACGGTGTATTACGAGTACTGTAGGTTGGCTTGGGGGCATCCGCCGTGGCAACGGTTCTGCGGCGTTTCAGGCTCACGCTTCTCTGCCGGGAACATTTCCGCGGGCCAATATTTTCGGCGGGTTTTCATGTGTCAACCGCCAACGTCAACAAACAATGCCAAGCCGTTCCCCTACCGTTACGGGAAGTCTGCCCTAGTTTCCCCACAACAGTCTAGCTGGCTTCCACGCTTCCACCGTGCCTCTTCATCTTAGCTTCCTCACTCAACCCATAACATCCCGCATCCATAAGAAGCACCACACATATCATCACAATCGCAATGGCTCCAACTGAAGCTCAGGTGGAGGAAGCTGAGGCTCTAAAAAAACAGGGTAACACTGCTTTTGGCCAAAAGTATTACCCCCCCCCCCCGGGAGGAAGAGGCGCGGCGGAGGCGCCTAAATTAGTGCAGTATCTCACCTGATAACTTTAGGGAGTTTTCTGCCGCGTATGCACTCTATACGCAAGCGATTCATTTGAATCCTACCTCGCCAACTCTCTATTCAAATAGATCCGCTGCACTTCTGTCTATGAATAAGTTGCCTCTCGCTTTAAACGATGCAAATCAAGCTGTCAAGCTCGACCCCACCTGGTCGAAGGCCTACCGTCGGAAAGCGAGTGTCCTTGAGGCGCAGAAGGAGCTCGACAAGGCAAAAGGAGTGTTCGAAGAGTCTCTCAAAGTGGCACTGGCAGATCCGAAAGCCAGTCCCGAACAAAAAAAAAAGGAAGAGACGGAGATCAAGAAGTTGATCGAAGGTAGGCGTCACAAGTGACAGATGTTCGAAACCAATTGCTTACACCTTGGCGTAGCTATCGATAAGAAGATTGCGGAGCGTCCGAGTTATCACCAGCATCTTATGAAGGGTGGTGAGATTACCGTCGGGCAGCGTGTAATGCAGGAATTTGAGCGGAGGTGTGCCGCAGGGGAGCCGATGGGTAGTTGGCCACCAAACGGAACCTGCCTGCGTAGGATATGGATCGCGTAAGTTTCTTGCCATGTGTTCGCCGACTGTTTGCTAAAGTGATAGTGAAATGCAATTTCAAAATGCACTTTCAAACCTCCTTCAGTATCACCGTCGCCAAGTGCCGGGCGCACCCCCGGGCGTGCTCGGGATATTCGGCCGTCTTCAGACTCTCGAGGAGCTTACAACTGCTCTATTGGAGGACAGTCGCGTTCTTCGCCTAGACGGTGTTGCTATCGAAAAACTGCAGCTATGTTATCAACTCGAGCAGCACCAACGAAATGCAATTGGCCCGCACTTATCCCCTAAAGAGACCATCATAGAATACAACAGGCGTCTTACCCAGTCACCATACCAAGGTGGACCCGTGGTCAATAACGTTGGTGCTAGTTTTTACATGGGTCCCTCTAAGCCTCTAGCTGGTTGGGATCTGGTTCGCCCGGCACTCCAACTTTCGGTTCGCTCCGCGCTCATGAACGGATGTCTCGCTGGCATAGTTGATCCTGGGAATGACGAGAAGGAGTTCAGGCGTGCTGTGGAGCTTATTGAAGAAGCGTGGAAAATGTGGCCCAACGTTGATGGCGCCACCCGTGGCCGTACGCTCGAAGAAACATTCCTCAGGGGCATTAAAGTACTTCTTGGAGAGTCCGTCGCACGTTCTTATGGCCTTAGACCTACCTCCCCTGATGCCCAGCGCAAGAAACTCAAGGAGTTGAGAGCAATCGGCCAATGGCTCGTTGATTCATTCAACCGTTCACCCAAACCTCCGAACGCTAACCAAGTCCGTGACGATGCTGACCCCTGGTGGAATACATATTACGCCCATTACGTTTCTCCTCTCGTTTGCGGCCACGCCTTTATAGCTTACTACCACACTCAAATGGGTATGGACTGGTTTGAAGGTGAAGAACAAAAGGAATCGCTGAGGAGGGGCGCCGAGGAATACGCCACCGCAGCGGGCTGGATGTCGCCAGACGATCCGGATCGTGTCACCCGTATTTGGACAGCAGTTTTTTCGCTATTCAATAGCGGCAAGGCCTATTACAAAAGCGATTTTGCCGCCTGCCTCGAAATGGGCGATAATGCAAAGGAATGGACTATGCCATTTTTTGGTGAGAGGTTCGGCATCGAGGAGGGTCATATGGGTCAGAAGGCTGGGATGGCTGCTCTCGGCATGGACCAGCCGCCAATTGATGGGGGGGATACCCTCGTGATTACTAAGGTAATGAGAGATGTCTGGGCCACGAGAATTTCCAAGTACGGTGAGAAGGAGAAGTCTGTTGGTGGGACTCAGATTTGGGGGGCCCTGGGGAGAGGAATCGTGGCCGACCTGGAGGCAGATGGGCTGGCGTAGGGATTCTTCCTTCTCTTAGGGTTTCTGGTTCTGGGAGCTTTTCTGTCTATAACCGTGTTTGCATCTTTGCCCTACCTACTATAGCTTAGTCGACGATCTATTAATGTCCATAAGGTATCACTCGCGTCACAGTAATTCAACATACTTACCAACTGTAATAAGCCCCATCCAACCCTCCAAACCACATATTTCTCCCGTTGTCACCCTTCCGATTATTCCTCCGTCCATCATGTATAAAATGCTCCAAAACCTTATGCGCGATATGTAGTACCACTAAACACGAAGAGATGGCTCAGCATGATGAAAGGCAACTTCCAGCACGAACTACCGGTATATGTTGGCTGCACACGGCGGGCCCCACAAAAATCACTTGACCAACAAAGGTACTCTCCGTATGCAAGGTACTGTACAGCGGGAACCGTTTGCAGGGGGGGTTCCTGCAGTAAACCGATCTTGCCACTGCATACAGTAGGATATTGTCCGGAGTGCAGTAATATTCGTAATTCAACCTCCCACACTTATTTACGAAACCACTCATTGGCAGGGAGGCGTTAATAATAATACGGGTGAGATCTTGGATTTGGTGATTGTCACCAATGAGAAAAAAGTAAGGTGGCGCCAATCCCCCTAATTACATACCTAGTTGGAAATCCATTTCAGCGCCCTTACTTCCTAGCCTCACGTCCCGGATGCGGAAAGTTTCCGCCATATAAGGGCTCGTTATCCCGCCCTCTTAATTACCGTATGCCAGAGGCTCCCCTAAATATCATTAGAATCTGGTAAACCGACAAAACAACCTCAATACTTTTCCCCGGCCAAAAATGCGTTTTATACTCTCCGCTCTACCTCTCCTTCTCTGCTTCTCGTTTCTCCAAGCTCTTTCTACCCCGATCCCCCAAATTTCCCAGTGCAGAGATCCCTTGGAATTCCTTGGCTGTCTCCCCGAATGCGAGAACCCGTTCGACCCTAACGACCTCTGTGTCGTTGAGTGTGGTTAGTTCTCAACGGAAAAGCCTTACCGCTTCCTCGTTTCTGGCCGATGCTAACCCGGCGTAGTGAGGGCGCATTGTGAAGCAGACCCCGTGCCCGAACCACCCATCGAGCCACCGGTAACACCGCCGGTAGCACCACCGACGCTAAAGCAGCGTGGTCTGCACTACCTTCACGATCCCACCGGCGGAAAGACACCAGCGGGCTCCCGGGACGCTTAGAGGTGCCGGTACTCGAGGGAGCAGCTGGATGCGCCAATTAGGTTTGCTCTATCAAATACCGTAAGTTTACCCCCACGGATCTGGTTAGTCAAAGCGCCCTGCTAATTTCCTATTTTGGCTAAGGGAGATTTTGTGGAGGGAACCGGATGGCGATAATCATGACGAAACTGATGAGGGGTGTGGCCAATCTTTTCATTGGGCAGTTTTTGCCACTGGAAAATGCCGAGCAACCGGCAGGGAAAAAAATAGTAGATTAAAAATCAAATTAGGGTAGTATTAATAGGAATAGCTTCCTATTGGATGCATGCACTGGTCAGGTCCTCCCCGGTGGCTTCAGTTATTACTGCAATGCGGGAAGGGAAGGAGCATGATGAGTCACTCGACCAAGGGTGAGATAGGCTGCAAGTCAGATAGATCCCCCGGAAAGAATGGCCCCGCATCAATGAATCTCGTAGGGCTGCATATTTTGAAAAAGCACTTTCCCGGGGCTTGGTTGTCTGCGGGTAACCTGCTTGTACAACACCGGTAATCTGTAATATGTGGGGTTCGAGGGGTCCGACCAGGGGGGGGGGGCGGGTTCCTGCGTATATATGGTATCCAATCACGATCAGGTGAATAAAAACATAAAACTTCTTACCGATGGGCCCATTTGAGGAAGAGAGGGTAGCTTTTGGGTTGGTCTTCATGCTGATAAGAAAAAATAATCCCTCATCTCCCCCACGCCCGCATGCGGGGGGAACAGAGAAAAAAAGGAAGAAAAAATATTGTGCTGACAACCACGAGTGATCCACATGGCCTCGCTCCACCAGTGTGATGCAGGTAATGGTGCCGGTATTCTACCTTGTATCATACCCCGAAAATTTAGGTCTAAATTTGGGATGGTTCCCAGATGTGTTACACCCCGCTATCCCTAGTTTCCATAATTTTGATGCCTCGCTATTCTGGATGACCCCTGTGAGTCCAAAAATCCTCTATCCTAAAACTTGATCTGTAGTCTCGGATTACCCGTTGTACCGGACAGATTCACTGGGTTTTTGTAGCTAGGGATAGGTGGGTGCGGATGTAATTTACTGCCCCTCAGTTCGGCTTTTGTTCCTAGGTTCCTCACGCCAGCTATGGGTGTAAGCACCTCTAGCGTCTTGCTCGTTACTGAAATCTAAACCCTAGTAGTTGTTTCGCGATTGTGAAACGTAACGCTCTCATGACCCCAAAGCCCTTTGCCAATATCGTGAAAACTCGTGTTATCAACCACCTCAGCTAAGTTTCTAATTTCCTTCCTTAAAGACAAAGACCCCTAGGAAGGATTGGCGTTTCCTCACCCGGTCAGGTCCGAGCGCCCTGGCTGTGTTGGATCTGATTAGCTGGTATCATATTCGCAATTCTGTTAACCTGTCAAACTAACCCTATAATGGGTGTTGAGATAGAGAGTGATGGAAATTAGAAGTGAGGCGGAGAAGGTGGATGACACGAATTTTTCCGGTATTCCTTTTGCCGAGGGTGGAAGGCGACCTGTCCTACCTGTATGCTTGAGGAACATGAAAACAGGGATTAATGAAGTACTCGAGTATACCGTCGCACATTACTATAATGGGCCCGTTATACCGTAGTTGAAAAACCCCCAACCACTACCGGATCTCGGGGGAAGTTCAAATGTACAATACAAAGTACTCCACTACGAAGATCTAGGTAGTGGAGAGCACACTGCGGAAAAATCCGAGGGACTTCAAGATGTCCCCTGTCCTGGAAAATACTCAAACTGCTGTAAGGAAAAGTACCCTGCTTTGTAGGCAACCCTTGCATACAATATATATTATATTAAGCTGAGCGCATGAGCACAGCTACACTCCGCAATCCCGGATCTCGATATTTCGGGTACCTCGCTGTCCCGTGTGAGCATCCGAGTCCGCGGGCTCTAAATTTGTTCACACTAAAGCCTATCGCCCCGCGACCGACAGGTTCGTTGTAATTTGGTCGCCGGAGATAGCGGCGTGCCACTATATATTACATCCTAAAGCCATTGATGGGGGCCTGCCCGCTGTCCTTGAATTTGGGGTGTATCTACCGGTAGAGCGGGCACCTCACTCTTTGCAAGCATTCCTGTTTTCCTAAATTAGATGATGCGCTAGCCATAGTGGCCCTGCAATTAATACCAGATTGAAGAGTTCAGAGACGTTCTTATAAAATAGTTTTTGCCTTCGATGCTTTCCGTACTGCGCATGGATGAAACATCCATTGAAGTCGCAGTCATGGTTAGATACTCGAAATGGGCGGCAAAAAAAGGGGGGGTTCCGGAAACCTACATCCTCCCTTGCCGCTATGGGTACCGATTTTTTGGCGCAATAGTCCTCCTTGGTGGGGTATAATACTATTCCCCTTTGGGGAGTTCGGGGGGTGGATTAGAACTGAATGGAACTGGCCAACGATTTTTGTTCCCGCTTAAGGTCACATAGGAAGTATTCTGGCTGGAGAGGGGATTGAACATGTCGCCGGATAACAAACAGCGACACAATTCTAGTGATTGTTTTTAAACACCCTAGGAACACAAAAACGAGATAGAAGTCATTGGAGCTTTGGAATTTGATTCTATACAGAATCATCAGAGCAACTATTGTTGAAGGATGCTTTCGGTGGAGGATAACCCTTTATTGACAAACATAAGAATCCCAGTGAGGTTTAATCGCCAGTTCGTACCTCCCATGTTGGGGCCAGTATCCCGAGCCGTCAGAGGGGGGGGGCTCGGATGAAGGCGGGGCTCAATGGGACCGGCTGAAAGGGATTGCTCGTCGACATCCCATAGCGGGGGGCACCAGGGGTATTAGCACACGGCGGGGTGTAGCGAAGGACTATGGGGGCTACCACTGACATCAAGTATTGTGCCTGACTCCAAGGGAAATGGGGGCGAGAGAATGGGGGGGCAACCGTTAAACTATGAGTGATAAACCATGATGCAGTGTAGCTAAGAAAGTTCAATTCCTGCGGGGGGGGGGGTTATTTAGCGGGAAGAGATTTTTCCCGTAGCCTTTGAGCTAATTTTTGGTTTAAATCAAGCCATGGGGCAAAAAATAACCCACTAGCCACCACCGAAATGGACCTGGTGATGATATAGTTGAGGCAGCAGAATGACTAGATATTTGGGGGATTGGGGGTGTGCATGTTGCCTTGCGGATTTGTGATAGTGGTTTTTAATCATGATGGAATTGAGGATTTTGTGTATTTGGCCAAGGCTTTAAGCTAGTTTCTCCCATGTTAAAAATGATGGTTGCTTGCTCCGTAGTTTACCCATGAGGCACATGGTTAGAAAGATGATGGAGAGTGAGGGAGAGGGATTCGAGAACTTTATCTTGAAGATTGTGGATTAAAAACCTGAGCACATCAGTCTGAAATAAGACTGAGATTACCCGCGAACAGGGCAGGAGGTGCATTCCGTCCGACCTAAGTCTACCCCAGGCCATCCACGGAGTCGAGAAGGACTGACTATTAGTGGCAGCCCTTCCGGCCCTATAAGAAAGACGTTTTATCTTTTGTTGTGGATATATACCGATCGTATTCGTGAATGCTAGTTCAAGAAGAATAAAGTGTATGAGGGAGAGAGACTGTTCGGTGACTTCTATTCCAACAATCGAGTGTGAACCAAGCTTCTTAAATACAAAACATATGGACCCCTCTTGCATAAGCATCATACGATTTCTGCTTCTTCTCACGCCATCCAGTTACCCCTCATACCCCTCTTTTCGCTTCCTTCACCGAGTTCCAGACTCAACGGACAATTCACCGGGATTCTTCTAGCATCTTCTTACTTCTAGTGTGGGGTTGTTGGCGGTGAGGAATTCAAGGTGAGCGCCGGTGATTGACAATAAGACGAACGGACTAGACGGTTTGGAACACTCATGAAAGCTAGAGAGCACAACTAGATCCAGGGTCCGGCATTTAAACCCAAGGTGTGGGAGAGAGCGGAAGTCCTTGCTATGTATTTCTTTTGTTAAGGGATTAATAGAATGATTCTTTCTTTTGTTATCGGGTATCCAAGGTATTGGGAACATATGTGGAAGGAAGCTGATATGAGTGGCGGCCGATGGGAGGATTAGGATGACTTCGTTATGTTCTTATAATAATATTATATACTCATGCATCTACCGTTAGTTTAGCAAGCCAGAAGGAGGAGAGCTAAATTGCACGCAACCCGGCCTTCCCGTAGTCACCTAGGGCCTGTTTGGAAGGATAGACCTGGAGGAATGGAGCCGAGAGGGCAAGTGCTAACAAGCCACCACCATTTTTACCTCACTAATGATAGACAGCTTGTGCGATCAGGCGACAGAACAAGATATGACGGTTTCGTGCTTTTACTTTTACTTTTTAGGAAAATTCATAAAGTAAGGAGTCTTCCGACCGTGAAATCAACCTCAATTCCACAGGCACTGTATAAACTCGCTCTGCGGTCTATTATATAAACGAAATGAAATGGATAGAGCAGTGGCAGTCGGTAGAGTGAGAAGGTTTACTTTAAGCAAGTGTATGCAAGATAGGCGAGGTAGCCTCCACAACCTCATTTACGCTCTTTTAAAACCAACCTAGTATGATCTTTTCGTACATCCCCACACCTCTCTCATATCTCCCCGCATTTCCTCATTCCTCCACATACTCCCGTTAATGAAGGGGGGAGACATGTCGTGGGGATGTTTCCCGTAAACCACTAAAGCACAAGAACGGTCTATGACGCTCCGAAAGGTTCTCTAATATTCTCGCAGCTTCCAGAATGGCCAAGCAACCAACATTGTCTTAGGTGCTGATCACTTGGATATCTTGCCATTTCGGAGAGCGCTCAGCGTAGGCTTGTACCCCCTCCTCCATTCACCTACAATCAACGCTTTCTTGGCAGACTGTTCGGAGGTTTCTTTTGTGAACAAGGCTCTACCAATATTCTCGTCACACCCAGTTCAGTCCCAAGTGCGAAGCCCAAAAGCTTGATATACATATCTTCATATATTAACTAGGGGCATGGGGTTTTTCGAGTATATCCGGCAATCTAATCTGCCCTAATTTCACATGAGTGGTGAAGGGGTAACTGTGGCGGGCAATATCGATAGAAGATCACATCATACCGTGGGAACTCGGGTGGAAGAAAAATGTGCTAGGAAGTTGGAGTTGCCTCTCCTAGTAGGGCGCCTCGTATATTCCTTTTCTTTTCAACTGGCGGCTGAGTTTGCGGTGTTTTCCTCTGGCCTAGCTCAGAAGGGAAATTCCAACGTCCTAGCACATTTTTCTTCTATTCGAGTTTTTACGGTATTCTACCTTCACCCAGTCTCATTTCGCCCACTACAATTCTATTTTCCGCTGACTGCATTCTATCCCAACCCAAGTCGGGAGTCGTGACTTATCCGATCTTCCGAGACAGGTGGGGAAATCTTACCCTGCCCTGAAACATACTGTTCGAATAATACAGCATGCTCCCGTATTGGAGCTAACTGATACCATACCGCAATTGCGGCCGTAAAGTGCGACTCCTGAAAACTGTATCTCGCACTATGAAATTTGCTGCCGGGTGATAGCTGTTTCAAGTATCATGCCTTGGGCAGCGATTCATGGCACGGTAGAGTGTGGAATTGCTCAAAAAGAAGTGCCCCAGAGCAAGGGATGGTTTTCCTGCCTAGCTCGGGATATCATATTCGTTTGTGATGCCTAATCTGCTCTGCCCCTAGGCCGAATGCAAGCGGATGAAAATAAAATTGTAGTAGGAGAAGTCGGCTTAGGAAGGAGGGAAGACCCCAAGTTGATTGTAACTCGGCATTGCCCAGTACTGTTACGGTTGAAATTTGGTTTTCCTAACTTTCAGTTTCTTTAGCTTATCTGCTAATAACTTAGGGCCTGTTTGGCGGGAACGGAAGGCTGGCTGACCGTTCTGTTCCCCCATACAGAGTGACCGCTTTGAAAGGGAAGGGAACGGTAATTTTGTATGGGGGAACGGAATGGTCCACCCGCCTTCCGTTCCCACCAAACAGGTTCTTAGAGAGAAGAGATAGCGCTTTATGATCTTGGCTTGGGGAGATGTCATGTTTCTTCAGGGGTGACTGTTGCCTAGTCCTGGCAGACAGGGGACTCTATGTATAATAAGTTAGGTTCTTTGACTTCTCTCGCGCTTCTCACCACCACGGGGACAGCGACAATCGTGAGGAAGGGAACACAGCACAACTCAGGAACTGTTGGACTGTGGTTTAAGGAAGGAAAATTTGTCCTGTACCTGATTAGTCAGACAACCTGTAAGGTTGGGCTTTGTTGTGGTGATTTTTCTGTCTTCTGTACAGTTTTCTGAGTTGGCTTCCGATACGGGATTTGTGTGGCTTAGCGGATTTGAATTGATCGTGAATTGTGTGGTTTTCCTTTCTACTTGAGAATTCTTGATAGTGACAGTTGCTTGTCCGTACCTCTTCCATTCCGCAGAGTAGATACTGTTGCCCGGTTATTTGTTTTCAGTACCGTGACCCTTTTAATCGCTCTTATTTAATTTGGGTAAATGCCCCCCCCCCCCCCCCCCGACACCTGAAAAGCTCGTGGGCGAGAGCAAAGACCACTGGCTGGCAAGATGTATCTCTCAAAGACTGCACTTATATCCAGATGTTGTCTCCCGATACCACCAAGTAAATTATTTGTTGTCTAGAAAAGCAGCCAAGAAAGTATATACAACTAGCCACCTTATTCACCTTCCTTCAGTTCAATAATGTGAATGCGACACAATCTATTCTATGTGGATAATACTTTGCAAGTATGAAGAGGGTTGCGAGGCATGCTTAGCGAGGAGGCGAACAAGGGATTGGTAGGAGTTTCGGTTTTGAATTCATCTGAGCCAGGTGGGCGGTAGCACCATATTTATTGAAAAGTGCGTATCCATATGCGCAAGAGAAATATAGGGAAAACAATGTAAGAAACATAAGTGTAAACATGTTTGACCCTGAAATCCAGCCAAGCAAATCCCAAATAATGTGCATGAAAACATAAGGGTGTGGGGCAATTATTAGAAGTATCATGACCAAGAATGGTGCATAAGAGATGCATAAACAACTATAAAATTCATACACCTGATTGGAAAGCATATGTTAAATCCCCAGATATTATCCTGAAATAAACAATGAAACACAATAATATATATCCTAGCTGTAGTAATGTAAGTGGTGGACAGGTGGAGCTGAAACAGAAACTAAGAAAAAGAATACATGGTAGTGTGTTGAATATACATAGGAAATATACTGAAAGTTTCAACACATGGTGGGTTCTGCTGCCATCATGTGGCCTCAGGTAATCACCGGACTGGGGGGAGTTTGATGGCGCTGTTGATATTGCTCTGGGGAGGTTGGATTTGGGGCTTGTAGGATGAACTTTGGTAGTGCTGGAGCGGTTACCGTTGATGTTTGGGTATCTGAGATCGACAATCAGAGACCAATGTCATAGGTTCGGTAACAGGGACAGAGGAGCATCTGGAGTGGTTAGAGAGAGAGTTGAAGTTATAGAGGCTGACACAATAGAATGGTTGAATGAGTGAGGGATGTGGTCTGCGAGGTGGGCGAGGTTGGCAGAGATACTTTCAAGTGTCAGATCGGAAGAGGCTCTTTCTACTAGCATGAGACCAATATGTCTCATTCCTATTCTTGAGAAACTATAGAGCCGGCATCAGGATTGCAGGTAGTATATTGAGCAGGCAGGACCCTTAATGGGGCCTTCTCCCTTCTCTCTCACAGTTTTCAGCAGGGCTTCGGGAATCGGAAGAAGCCAGGAAGCGGAATACTATCACAAAGACTGGATGAAAATCAAAGGTATCAGGCTGCGATAGTAGCCAAAGGTGAGTAAGGCTTCAGTTTCCTTTCTCCTTCTCCAAGATCTCTCCCAAATTGTGTTACAGCAGGGAAAGCGGTACTAGCCTGTGGAAGACATGGATAGCCAAGTGACAGTAGGAGGGAAAGATACATAAGAGATGATACAGCAGCAACAGTGGAGACCATTTAGAAAAGAATTTGAAGGGAGGGGTAGGGCCAGTGTGGGTTAAGGGCTGACAATCCATTTGTGAGGTTGTTAGTCTACCACTTATTCTATTTACACTTGGAGGGCGAGATAAGGGGCAACAAAATGAAATGAAATGAAAGAGAAAAACGAAATGAGGATCGCCAAGGGATCACACCTACCATGATTGCACACTGAAATGGGGGGAAAACTCTTCACTTGACAACAACAACTCCGTGTTCAAGTTCAACAATATCTATCCACTAGCTCAACTAACTAAGGCAAAGACAGAAGTATATCTCATCACAAACTCTTCCTATCCTAATGAGGAGGTGCCCTCAGACAGTTAGCTCCTTGTCCCATCTTTCCATCTTTTTCCTGGAAACTCATGCTAACAAAATGCAGAAAGAATCACTAGTATCTCACTGGGTGTCCTCTGGGTATAAAACCCTTTACTAACGTTTTGCTTTCCTTCTGTTTTTCCTTACAGCCTGTGTGCCTCCGTTCCGATTGCTGAATTCCAGCATGGGAAATGCTTTCCACAAAAACAACAGGAGTCATGCCTAACTCCAAAGAATATTTTTGTAGCCACAGTACTTCCCCAGAGGCTAGGTAAAGAAGAGAGGAGATATTGGAGGAAAGTCTGGCGAGCAGCATTTCCAATGGTTTCTGAGGGTTAAGTGACATTACAATATTGGTAGGGAAAGTATAGTGTACATTGCAATATGTGACAAGGCCACACCACTTCTTCCTTCTACTACTCTTGAGCAACAATACTTCCTCAGCCAATTATTACCTCACAGATCAAAACTGTGGCAACCTCCCTAATTCCATCTTGTTCTTCTACCTCTATTGCCATCAGGATGGACATGGCTTTCAAGCATTATATCATATTGTGTTCCAGGCTTCTTATTGGAGTCCTGGTGCAAGTAGCCTATTGTGTAGGTTGTTTCTTTCTTTCATATAGCAGCTGGCTACTAATATAACAGAAAAAGGGTGTGTCAAGTAATACCAGTGCTCAAATTAGACATCTCATGAGTCGCCATGATATCTACAGGTACTTAGGTAAACCTGATTAGGGAAAGCCAGTTGCTGCCCGCAGGTTGGAGCAACTCCCAGATCACTTTTTAGCATGACTTGACCACTTGAAAGAACAGAATAATCACATATTTAACCACTGGAAAACACAATACAGGTGTATACAGAAAGCAAATGAGTAAGTTGTCAAACATCTTCCTGCAAGTGAAAAAATGTTTGAAAAGAGGATCAATGAATTAAGCAAAGAAAATCACGATCTCTACGTACAATCACATACACATACTCTGTTTATTAGTTTTCCAAGCCTCAAACAGGCTGCATTTACTAGAGAGAGGGATGAGAGGGAGAGGTTGGAATTGAATTTCAATATCTGTGAGGGAATTGATAGGTTAGATAATTTGCTATCTTGTGCAAGTTCTAAAGCTTTAATACAGAGAAAATCATTGAAAAAGAGTAAACGAGAACAGGCTCCCTGATTGTGGGAATGTTCAGGCTGTTTTAAACAAAATGATTGAACTCAATAAGTTCTGCAAGATTGTTGATCATAGACTGGAGTCCAGTAGGATGAGAGAGATAGATATTCAGTATAGTCTTGCTATAGCCTGCCAGTGCCGTCTGCTCCCCTGATATGCCTACAGCAATGATGGGGACATTGTTCTGTGGGGGCAGTACCACAAAAACAATAAATATATCAGACTCGTGATGCTTATGAGCTACATCCATGCAGTTTATTCTCCTAGTGTTTTGTCAGGTCCGTGGTAGTCAACGGTTGAAGATCTTAGGTATTGTGAGGAAGATAGGATGGGTATTTAACTCAGCTCTTGAAGATCTTCTTGTAGATCATCATGGGACTGTCTTTGTTCCAGAGTAGAGTTAATGACAAAGCATGTCGAAAATAAGTTGTGCTTAGAAAGTACCTACAAGAAAGCTTCCTGTAATAAGAGAATGTTTGAGTTAACCTGAGCAAGCCAGCTGGCCAAGAAGCAATCAGGAGAGGGCTGGTGGCCTTTAAACACACCAATCCACAGATTAATTGTACAAGTATTCCTTCGAAGCGACCACGTTGCGAGTTAGATAATTGGAGGTGCTACAAAACATCTAAGCTATATCTGGAAATTGTTCAAAATATGGCTATGGTGCACAATCCAGACTGCTATAGTGAGAATACTACGCAAGTGCGAGGAGGTTGTGTTGCATGCTAAGTGAGAAGGAGTTGTGTGGTAGGAGAGCAGATTGGTAGGTATTCTGATTCTTATTCTTCTAAGTGAGATGGATAGTAACCTCAGTATTTATACAGGAAGTACGCTTTCCATATTACAAAGAAACATAAGGGAAAACTTTGTAAGAAACATAAGTGCGAACCATGTTTGACACTGTAAACCCTCCAAGAAAATCCCAATAAAGTATGTGTAAATCTTTAAGGGTGTGAGGGAATAATGAGGAATAATCATGCATGATATGACCAAGAAAGATGCATAAAGTAATACATAAACAACCGTAGTATCCCGAGCATCAGATAAGGAAACACATAAGAAAACCTCTAATTGTAATCATGAAGTATTAATAAAATATATGCAATTATGGCATAGCTGTAGTAATGTCTGCCGTGTAAGGGTGAAACTGGGAACAGATACCAAGTAGAGAAATATACGATATTATTAATAGAAATATACATATGAAACATATTATAAGGAAAAAACAACATTTCCTTGGTGCCAGAGGTATCCGGCTTTCCATTGGCACAGTCCTAGGGCTAGGCCCTACATTTCGTTGTCTCCTTTGTCTAGCGCTTTCCTTATCGTTTGGATTTCTTCATCCCTGGCTGATTTGATGCTGACTTCCTTGTCGTTGTCTTATTAGAATTCCATTGTTTCTATTTCCTGGATACTGGTATCGAAGTATTTCTCTTTTGGCAGGAGGATTCTTTCTTTGTATTTGAGCTGTTCATTCTGTAACGGGGCACTCTGTAGGAAGCCGGATCCTAAGATTGCAACCACACTGAAGACTCAAAGTAGAAGTAAAAATGAAAATAAAGATAAAGATAATTCAAAGTAGAATCAAGCGGTAAAACTGAATATCATTAAGCCTGAAAGCTTCACCCCATATGTTCTCTGGAGGATCGTTTGTTATCAGAATAGTGTGTCTCTCGCTTTGGTTAAGTAGAATAATGTAAAGCCAGAGGATACCCGTCAACCATTCTGACCCTTTGCGAGCACCATGCTCAGCTCAGGGCTGTCCAACTCACCTGTCTAAAGTGAGCTAACACGCGGAGACAGTCGGGCTGCTTGGATATTAACTATCTTCACAAATAGGAAGTGTTCCCGGTAATGTCTCTCCAGCTACATTTGCATGAGCGAAAAGCTCTTTCCTATCGCTAGCATGTCAGTGGCTGACTGACATGCCCACCATGGAGATAATATCCATTGGGACTCACTGGCCCAGCGGTGGTTTCATGTATACAAGCTACGCAGTCCATCGGCAAATCTACTTGGCTATATTAAGCTTCTAAACCTGACTGCATGCTCCCATGATAAGAAATCTCCTGCTGCGTGACTGCATGGGCACTACCCACAGCCAACAATGCGGGACCCTCTTAAATCATCACAAGACTCACACCACTAGAGTCTACTAATAACCTATGGTAATGCTACAGCTGACTGGGTAGCCTGGGACTGGCGTTGGGGTGGTTGTCCTGGAAGCCTTGCGGCCTCCCGGGTCAGCCTCAAGCCCTCAACAGCTGACCATACTACTACCCAGAGGTTAAAGTATGCCTGTAGGTGGTTCTCAAGTGTTGTCCAGGTGGCGCCCCAGGAGGCGGTCACCCTGACACCTCTTATATATCCTGGGAACAGCTTCTGGTCGGTTGGAGGGCCACAACTCATACTGTTTGTGGGAGCATTCCTATGGATCTCACTTTACTAGGAAGCGTACAACTACACAGCCGTACAATGCTGTTGTCCCGTACCAATGCTGGGACGCAGTGGGGTGTTAGGAATATCCCCTGAAAGTTACAGGAGGTTCAGACCACTGCTGCTCCATCAGTAGCCTGTTTCGTGCCATACGAAGCAGCCCTATCACCATCTAAGAGCCCCACCATAGTGGGATAACCTTCCCCTAAGTCCACAGAGGACTTTGTTCGTGAAGGTAGCGTAACTGGGGTATCTTAGTAGGGTAACCGGGTCCCCATGGTAGGGTAATGATGTTTCCAAGGTAGGGTAACTTCACCCCCTCATGGTTTTATTGTCTTCGAGGTTCTGCGCAACCACATATAATGTTGCCCCTGAGACCCGCGCAACGTTTAGTATGTGTCCTTAACTTTACGCAAACATGTTCTCTGAAGGTTCCCCTGCCCAGCTGGGTAACTTTGGCCTACCTGGGTTACCCTGTTTAACCCTATGTCACCAAGTCACTTTGTAGACACTTGTATCAACTCATGCCTGCCGGTAGTATACTAAGTATACTGGTCTAGCCTCAATCTGATTACTTCTTGGTATACCATATGGGCTTGAGTCTAGGCCACTGTAGCTACGTATCTGTAGGGTCATTACACATCGCCTTCCTGGGGCATGTCTGCTTTTCAACTGGTTAGAGTGTCTGGTTTGCTCCCATCTGTTTTCGATCAGTAATTGATTTTGAAGTCGAAGCCGTTTAAGACTTCGCTCTATCTGATCGCTCTATCTGTTAACTCCCTGCTTGTCGTCAACTGTATCAGGTTTTTATAGTCTGTCAGGACTTTGAAATGTGGTTCGCTTCCTTCAAGGCACTGTGTCCATTCCTTGAGTACTTGAACTATTGCTAATAGTGGTTGCTTGTAGTGTAAGGCGTAGTCGCATTCAACAGGTGCCATTGTCTTTGACGGATAGGCTATCGGTCTCCATTTCCCGTTGTCTTTTTATTGAGACAATATGCCTTAGGATACATATTTCGATGAGTCAGTTTCGACCAGGAGTGGTCTTCCAGGTTTGAAGTATGTCAATACTGGGGTTGAACATAGCCTCTGTCGTAGTTTGTCAAAGGGGGCCTGCTTCTTGTCGTCCCATTGCCATGTGACATGGATCTTAATCATGTCATATAGGTGTTTGGCTGTTCAGCTGAATCGTTCGATAAATTGTTTGCAAATATTGCAGAACAACATGACTTTCAGGATTCCTTCCTTGCTCATTGGCGTTTTCTATTCCCATATGGCTAGTGTCTTGATGGGATCCACCTTGACTTCTTCGTTGTTAATGATGAACCGCTGGTATTCAGTTTCCTTTTGATGAAACTTGCATTTTGACGGTTTAAGTTCCTTGGTTGGTTTCGAATGGCTCGTATGATTGCTGCCATGTCTTTGTAGTGCTGTTTTAGGATATCCGTGTATATTAGAATGTCATCTAGGTATTCTATGGAGCATATGTCGATATATGACTGCAAAGTTCTGTTGATCCATCTTTGGAACGCTACAGGTCCATTGGTTAGCCCAAAAGGCATAACCAAATATTTGTACGTTCCGTATTTCATCCTAAATGTTGTTTTCCATTCATACCGTGCCTTTATTTTGACCTTGTGGTAGGCGTTCTTGACATCCAACTTGGTGAACTATTTGGCAGTTCATAGCCTATCCAAGGCTTCCCCTATTACCAGTAGTGGGTACCAGTATTTCTTGGTGGCATAGTTGAGTGCTTGGTAGTCGACACATAGTCAGAGCTTTCCGTCTTTCTTTTGGAAGAACATGATAGGAGATCCTCCGTCGGCATAGATCTCTCATATCCATCCTCGTTCTTCGTTCTGCTTGATATAGTTCCAGAGTTCTTGCAGTGCGTCCTGTGGGAGTGGGTATATTTTTTGACTGATAGTCCATGACCCCCCCCGAGCCCGATGTCCAGGTCCACACCTGGTCAGTGAGGTGGTAATACAGTTTTTTCTTCTTCTTCGAATACGTCCAAGTATTCATGGTATTCTTCAGTTACCATTTCCTCTAGTTTTCTTTTCTTTTGGTATTTTCTACTATGGACTGCTAGTTCACTGTTAATGTTGACTGATTCTAGGTTTATTCATGCTTCCTTTTCGTTGTATTTGAGGATGTCCATGGTCATTTTGGATCTTCAGTAGAATTTTCCGAAGGCTTTGGCACTGATCTGGCAGATCAATGTCTTGGAAGTTCCCCTACATCCAAATCCTTGTTGACCTCTGTTGGTTTTTCTCAATATAGGGACTTTGTAACAGTTACTTTCAACTATTTTCATATGACGAGGTATGCGATTCGATCACCTTTTTAGATTTGATAATCCTGGTCCCTCATGTTGGCTATTACCACTTTGATTTCACCAGTATAGTCGGGGTCGATCACACCTGCATTGACAGAAATCTGATATTGAACTGCCATGCCGCTCTGTAGTACTATCTGTTCATACGTTCCTCTTGGTGGTCTGATTCAGATTCCAGTGATGACAGGTTCGTGTCCATGGGCTCCCAGTGGAAAAGTGCTTTCTTCATTTGCGTACAGGTCATGTCCTGCCGCCTGTGCCGATTCTCGAGTCTATATCTTTGCTTGAGGGTTGAGTCTCTTAACTTGGATCCTCTGATCTTTCTTGATTTGAGTCGCGCC
>Ga0307510_10003324_pt1 | contig 18739 bp, 16 predicted proteins | sample 12_EM_MG_FD_207224 | JGI IMG/M metagenome (GOLD analysis project Ga0307510, IMG submission 207224) | Populus trichocarpa ectomycorrhiza microbial communities from riparian zone in the Pacific Northwest, United States - 12_EM | ecosystem: Host-associated > Plants > Roots > Unclassified | place...
GAGTGTGCATGAAAAGTGATTAACCTTTTGTGGCGCAGTTTGGCATAAAGTGACAGGGCCGGTTGGATGTGGGCCATGCCTGACTGGTCCTGTCACTTTGTGCCAGACTGCGCCACAAGGTGTTAACCACTTTCATATACCCCCGAGCACAGGTACGAGTGCTTGTGTCAGCATGCCTGAGGACATACCGAAATACGGCACAACGAAAGATGGAAGGTTCAGTGGAGATTAACCAAAAATGATAAGGGGTGGAAGGTTTGCTCTTGGCCGGGTTGTTCGCTGTGACATATCTTTCGGTAGGCCCTCGGGTACGTTATAGAAAAACTTTCTGCCAAGGTGGGGTGAGGTGGTGTAAGGTAGGTTTGCAGCTACGGTAGCTGGCATGCTGTACCGCACAGGATATTGAATAGGAGTGGTGAGCCGGAAATGGTGATAGTAGTTAACTAGATAGTGCACGAGTGCTCTTATGTATCCTGCATGCATGCAACCTTATTGGGATTGCGCAGCCAACTTGTAGGTATGAAATGTGGATTGTGATAGAGACGTTGACTTCGTCTAAGGGCTCGCTCGTTCGTTCGCTAGAATTGCTAAAACAAAGAGCTGATTTGGGGGAGACCGAAGACGTACGGCAGTGCGCTGGGGGGTGTTGCAACCTTTGCTGGCGTAGGAGGATATGGGTGAGAGACCACTGTATGGTTGCCTTCGTTAGGCTTCACCTGACTTCCGGAACCAGCTGCAGTACCGTAATCTGCGGTCCGGGGCCGGTGTTGCCATCGCCTCGCAGATTCGACGGATCGAGCGGATGTGTACATGAGATTACCTCGCTGGCGGGGGGAATTGCTAGAGGGTGAACGATCGTGAGGCTCAGGCTTGGTTTCATAAGAGCTTGGCTGTTAGGTCTTCCATTGGCGTGGGTGGTCGGTGGGGGCAAAAAAGGAGACAACTGCTGGTCTTTACTATCCTTGCTCCCGTTTGACACCTGCTTCATCATTGGAGTAGCGCTATTTCGGAGGGCTGGGGCATGTTGATCGTGCTATTATAAGAATAGTCGTGGGGTGCTGGGGAATTGGCGTTTAAGATCGCCCGAGGGTCGTTGGCAAGAACTGGAGTGCGGTGATTGGTTGGCCCCGCGTTTGGAGGAATTGATCATGGGTCATCACTCAACCAGAGGCACGTTTCCAACAAGGCACTATGCTTTATCGGCGACGTCTCTGAACCGCTTTGTCATCCTCTAGTTTTCTCACGTCTAGAAATCTCCATAAAGTCGCCGATATGTCCTACTATTGGTAAGTGCTGACGTTACCTGGCCGACTACAGTAAATGGTAAGAAACCTCACCTTACGCAGGCTACCCACCATACTATCGACCTACTGGTGTGGATTCACTGAGCACGCCCCCACCCCACCCATCCTATACGTCTCCAAGATGCCCTGGAGCGTATTCTGTGAGTACATAGCACAAACTCAATCACGCCAGAGAAGAAGCAAGCGTTTTCTCGAACTCTGTCCTCACCGGCTCATGCATTATGGTAAATTGTGTGTAGGTGGGAGCCCCTTGGCCTCCCACTCGCCACCATCCTCCTAGAATGAGATATGGGGTCACGCTATTTTTTCTTTCTTTTTTTTCGCCTCCGTGATTCTCAAGCACAAGCACGGTACATACTTGTATAGTGCAGGCCAAGATAGTGTTTTATTGGGGTCGTTTCTTGCACTGTATAAAGGGATCTTCCCCCCAAGGTGCTTCTCGAGTGCCGGCGGTATCCTTGCATGATAGGCTGAATACAGAATTCTCTCCTTTTGCACCTTCTGCGATTCCGAATCTAGTATACGAAATTACGGCTTCTCTCCCCCTGAGATTCGCGTTTGGGTTCTCGGATCGCTTCGTCAAGGAAGTTGTTACCACCTGTGCAGATTTTGTGACGCACGATATCCGAACTTGGCTCCTGCGCTATCCGCGAGACGGTAACTAAAGGGGATCAGGATTTGATTTCTTAGCAAGTTGTTCTATCCCGGTATGTGTGGTAGCAAGCACCAGAGACCTCGAGTGACACTCTTTCTCTCCCGTATGGGCGCGAGGGAAAATATGTAGGGCATTTGAACACGTTATGGCCCTTTGGATGTACTGCGTCTGTTGTATGAGAAATCTTCGGGTGCACAGCATTCATGCTGATATATACGTAGTGCACATTGAACCCTTCGTGCATTACGAGTGAGGAGCTGTGATAGCAACGAGCGGAAACGGTGCGCCCCTTTTCCTCAAGCCGAGTTCAACGAAACAGGAAACAAATTACCTCAAATATTCAAACAATTCCGGGCCTTCCCGCCTCCCCCGGGGAAAGGAAGGGGAGGGGAAATAACACTAACGGTCTGTACAACTAACCTCGGGATGAGCTTAGGGTGCGCCTGAAACTACCGCTCTTGCGGAAACTTAATTCCCGGTATGCGTTGCTCAGCAGCAACCTCACGATACGTCGGAGAGAAGAGCGGCTATTCGATTCTTGTTACACAGGGCCCACAACGAGAATTTGTTGAAGGCTGGAACGTACTATGTCCCGAAGTGCACCCATGAATATGCGGGGCGGGAGATTTCTTCAGGGGAATTGTTCTCGAAGGTCTGTCTTGTGATCCTTGATTATGATCACCGTTTTTTTGGGAAGCTAAAATAACTATTATTAGACCTGTTACGGTCTTAGGTCAAGAGTAGGGGAGCGTTTCGGGTGTGGTGGTCTTGGTGGGGTTACTTATTTTCTAGTGAGAGAGGTTCTTGGCTGGTTGGATTTTTTTGGTGGACCCCGATGTGCCTTGAGGATCACTATGGGGGTGCGGAAGGGTGGAATAGTTTTCTTCCGGAGGCTTGCTCTCTGTTTGCGCGAAAGGACGAAGTGTGTTTCTATTCTGGAGAGGGAGCATTGCCTACTGCTCCGATTTCGGGGCGGCGGAGGATGGGGCCGAGGGCGGGTATGATATATTTGGTGCCGTGCTGGGAGCTGTGCCCCGATCCTCACCTACGGCACCGACCTCTTCACTCCCTCCATGCACTCTGTAGATGGATTACCTATTTTTCTCGAGCAAAGTCTTACACTGGGTTATCAATTGCCTGTTATCCACCCCTGCCTTCAATCTCTCTCCTACAAAACCCGGGTCCCCCCTCTTTTCTCATTTCTGCCCTATCTCAGAGAGAGCTCCACTTTCCAAATTTGCTGCTCTATGCCGGAGGGTAGCACTGTCTCTGCCTCTGACGGCTCACTGCGCCGAGGGTGCACTAGGTATCTACTAGATATGCTCTGTATTTGTATTCTCTCCTCTCCTCTTCCTATACTCAATCTACTGCTTTGCCTATCAGGCTTTTGTCCAACCAGGCCTCTCTTTATGCATTTTTCTCTCCTTTGCTCTTGGTTTATTTTTACTCTTAAGTTTTATCGAGTACCTTGGGCTTTATTATGTTTACTTAGTCACGAGACTTTGTGCAGGAGAAACAGTTGTTTCCTTATTCGGAATTTGGATAACACACTTGATGTTTTTTCTCTCCCCCCCTTTTTTGTTGTTTGATTTTTGGTTACAATAGGCTTTGTTCATCGAATTGCTTGCAGCCTCGTGCAATGTTTTTGTATTATAACTTAAACAACCAGACAATGATTTTATAAAAAAGAGTTGAAAAAAAGACACTCGGAGCGGCCTGGTAAACCCTTGTAGGGTAGTTCCGAGGTCGGAACATGGTTTGTAAGCTTGCTGTATATCGGTTCATATAGGATGCGGGGTATCGTACTGTTTCGATCGGCGGGGTTGCCCGGGGGTTGCATTAACTTGACGGTTATGGTAGAGCTTTGTTATACGGATAAGATACCTGTTAGACGGGTGCGGTGGGGCCTATAGTATTCGGTACTACGGTTAACAAACCTTAGTTATCGAGGACGTGGTCTGAGGATTGATCGAGGGGGGGAGAACTGTGGCTTCCATGTTTCGGATATTGGACGCAGAAGCGATGTCGATAATAAATTGATCCTCTATAATTAGTTAATTAGGATTAAATTAATTATTATAATTATTATAATAATATCATAGTATTATTATATAATAAATAGTTGCTCGCTTGGGATATGTGGTATGGAAGCCAGGGCCAGTAGAGGAGCAGGTTGTGTGATGCGAGGAAACAGGGAGGGGGGGGGTGCTCGCCGGATCTATGGATAAAATTTACATCTATGTCCCATATCCGGTGTTAAGCTTTGGAGGGATACTGATATGCCTTCCCTACAAAGTGGGGCTGGTGGCGACCTCAAAGGGTCCTTGCACTGATTCAAGTCCTGAGAGCTAGATTTCTTGTGCTAGAGCGATGGAATTTGAGCTCGGACGAAGCAAGAAGGTGCAGTATAGTGACGGCTTTAAGGAGGGAGTGAGGCTTGTGGCGTTTTTATATCTCCGATCTAGGTTTGCTAGTGATTTTGAACAATCCTTCTAAAGTGGCTTACAATTCTGTTTAATATTGTTGGAAGGAGCTCCTAGGAATTCGGGGAATTTGCCTGAACCTCTTCTGGATCAATTCGCTCATTGACCCGGTACTGACTGATAGGACGCGACATCGGCGTTTTAGGATGATTTTGTGAGGTAGGGTGCTCGGTTACATGCTTGGGCTATGGCTTGGTTCATGGATACCCTATTACTTCGGATTCAGTCAAGGTCTCTGGAGCTGCATAGGTAATCTTTAGAGATTGGTATCATATGATAATTATGATAGGATATTATTGTTGAAATGTACGGTAAGAGGGTTCGTAGTTAAAGTGCCTCCCTCAGGGTGTGGTCGTACAGGCTTTCGTGACATCTGAGTTTCATAGTTTGTCACTCGATAGGACCTTATTGCGAAAACTCCTGGAAAGTTCGCCGAGAGGGGGAGGAACAGTCCGAAATTTAGGGGTTTTTTTTTATGAGCCTTCTGACCTCTTCAGGTTGCAATATGACTAGCTTCTGAGCAGATTTACAAGGTGTCAGTGTCCCTGAAAGGACACATATTTTTCCCCCCAATTTTCATCTGCCAACAGTATGAGGCGGTTGACATCGGAGGAAGTCAATGAAGTCTATCGCAATGTATATACATGGGGTTTTACCAGGGGAAAAAGCCTAACTTTCCGGGCATCTTAGAGTGAGATGTAGCTAATATTTTTCCTCCTCCGAAGAGCGGGAGCCAGATATTCTGGATGCCGTAAATTCAGCGTTGCGAATTGAGTTGGAAGAGCTGGAAGAAGGTGACCATTCTTATTTGTATGGACAAGGGAAAAACTGGAGTTAGGAAAGGAAAAGCAGCAATCCTCTGCTTGGGAAGAAGATGGTGAGGAAAACATTTTGGTGAGGGAATATGTACGTATGGCAGTTCACAGCATAGACATTCCTGCTCCAGTAATATGCAACGCCGTAGTAAAATTAGGAATCCCTGATTACAGAAGATAGGACGCAACGATTGATAACCGAAGGGATGGCGAATGCATGTAGCATAGTATTCAGGAAATATCATACAGGCGGTAGAGAATAAGTTAGTGAAACGCCATAGGTAACTAAAACCAGACAGCTCTGGGCTCAGGGTCAATTCCAAATCTGTGACTTGGTGAATATGGTACGCAGGAGGGCTTTCCTTAATACGGACTTTAATGGCTAGGTGCCGCCATCTACGCCCATTAGTCTCTTTCCTAATATAATACTGTGATAGTATTATACCTTCACTCATAGTCTTTAGTGTGGGCCCTTTTTTTTCCCGATTTGGGGCTCTATGGATTTCACTTAAAAACAAACACAGGGACATCATACTCACCTTCTCCAAACAATTCCCGACTCTCTCACACTTCACCCTTCCCTCATCCTCTTCCGCTCTTCCGTCCTCCCCCCACCCTATCTTCACTTATCTCCTCGTCCTCGCGTCTGGGTGACCTGTCTTCTGCTCTTTACTCCGTTAGCCTCCTTCACTCTCGCATTTTTTCCTACCACCACTCTACCTAGGAATAAAAAGCGCTTGGAAGCTTCGCCTGTGTTTTCGTTCCCTTTTTGGGTTTTTTTTTGAGCCGTATCAGCCTTTTGACTATCCCCCTTCTATAACGAGTCCGCATTTTGCCTTTGCTGCAGGGTATGTGATGCTATTAGATCTTCCTACCAGTGGATTATTGGGACTAACTTTGGTGTGAATTATAGTCCACTGGGGATTGCTATATCTCTCATTGATCAATCATAAATCCACGGTACTAATATCGTGAGTGGTAACTGCCTTGCTTGATATCTTCTTTAGTTTGTCGACTATTTCCGCTTTGCAATCTGCTAATTGGGTGTCGGGATTGGGCGAGTAGTGTCTGATAAAATGTCCGGCGGAACTCCTAGCCCGCCCGCTTGCCTTGAAGAGGAGTCTTGGCCGCTTTCATCTCCCTTTGACTTTTTCAGTATCCCTAATACACCTCCGCACATTCTGAAAATTCCGCTAGAGCTTCTCACAATGATAATGCACCACCTCGATCTTGAAGATCTAGCCGCACTCTTCAGTGCGTCCTGGAAGTTGCGCATCATTACGATGACCTTCATCCACCAGAAGCTTGCTAGTGATGCTGACATGCCTGCCCTTCAATGGGCAGTAACACATAGGAAACATCGTCTCCTCGAGGTGCTTTCAAGTTTACCGGGCTATTCTATTGATGAAAGAGATGCGATACATAGCACTCCGTTGAAATGTGCTGTCGCCTGCAAAGACCCAGAAATGGTCAGCCATGTCCTTAGTTTAGGAGCCGATGTTCACCTCAATTCATGGAGCCATGGAAGTCTGCTCCATCTCGCTGCCTCCCGTGACGATCTCGAAGTGACGGAGTTGTTGCTGAATGCAGGAATGGATCCTAATATTAGGGACCCTGATGGCGAAACTCCTCTGGATTGGGTGGTTGAACGGGCGTCATGGCCCGTGGCACAGCTACTCATTCGTTCTGGTGCTACGATTAATCACCAGAACAGCGAAACCGGAATGACACCTTTGCACAGGGCGGTTATTGATATTAATTCTGGAAATGGGTGGGATATGATAAAGGGTTTGTTGAACGAGGGAGCATCTCCAAACATCCTCAACCATGCTTGGCTGACACCTTTGGGGATTGCCAGGAGAATGCAGTCGTATGACTTGGTCGATCTCCTCTTTTATTACGGGGCCGATCAGGGGGCCAAGGATCTTTTTGGGTATGGCCAAATAGAGGGGTACTTTAGGGAGATTGAAGAGGATAGAGTGAGATCTAACTTTTATTAACGAGAGCCAAGGTGGCGGCTTTGTGTACATTTTTCTGGCGTGCCATCGAGAACACTCGAGTACATAACTCCTTATATCTGCTCTGCTTGTGGAGTTTGTGCGTTTACAAACTCGTATCCAACCCCGTCATCACGAAAAATCTATTAAACCAAGCCTTGGCGATAACCTTCTTGCAGCGTCCTCGGGCATCTGTCGCAGACAATCTTCGAGGGATTATTCGCCATTTATTCGCTTTGGAAGTTTTCGAATTCGACATCTCGTCATTGCTAAGCCACGTAGCGAATACATTGAGAGAAATCATTATATAGAAAACGAAATAGGAAACAGTGAGCAAACACCGACAACATGAGAAGGATTTGTCATCCGAGCAGCTGTAGAGGTGTAACTCCAACAGGATATGCGTAACTCTTGGACACGGTAACTATCTGTAAATTCGTAGGATGCTCGACTAAGCATGCTTCGTAAACAGTGGTAATATAAAGGTCGTTGAGCGATTTCTGTATGCTGTTTCCTTCGTTTTCTCTTTTTTCTCTCCCTTGCATTTACACCTTTGGTTAGCTGGGGAGTTTTTTGCTTTTACTTTGTTACTATTATTGGTTTCTCACCCTTCTTCTGTTCGGTATTTTTTGGCAGGTTTCTGGAGCGTTCCGATTATTTCTACAGGTTACAATCATATCGTTGCATCCATCTTCAGTAGCAGACGGTTCGAATAAAAATTTCATTGTGCACAAATTTTCACTCAAAATAGCAGTGGTCCATCAATTCAAGTGACAACGTCCACCCTATATATCACACTGTGCATGTAACTCCCATATCCTAATCTACCCTGGGGGCGCCTTCTCTGCAGCAACTCCTTGCACTTTGGGCATCTTTTTATTTGTCCCCAACGTGTCCAAATCTTTCTTATTATGATAGTGCGGCGCAACCTCCACCAGCCACTCTGGCTGCAACGGCATGACGTTTCTCATGAACTCCTTGCCTATAACTTGATTAGCGCTCATCTTTAATACCGCTGGTGAAACAAGAAAGGAACATACTCGTTAGAACCAACTCGTAATAGATGACCCATTTAGGATTAACCTCAAACAAACAACTGCTCGGGTGAATATGCACTGTTTGCGAGTTCTTCACGGTACGGTAACTGTCCCCACTCCTCTGTAGCCGCGCAGCGTTGGGAAAGAACCCGCTGGTAATGGCCTTCTGTATCAACTGCGTACTGTTCTCGCCTGCCGTGCTAACTGTGACCTCAACCCTATCGCACAACCTGCTGAGCTGATCGCGGACATCGCGCGCGCGACATAGACTCCTGTGTTGCAGGAAGTTCTCGCGCGCCCATACGTAGCTGAAGTTCGTGTCAACCCACTGGTTCCAGATGTTCAGCAGCGAGAGGTGGTCACCGCCGTCCTTCTTTGTGAAGCGCTGGCGCGCCTGGTCGGCGTGGAATTTTTTGTCTTTGGGCCGGTAGAAGAGGGAGGAGGACTCTCCCAACATGGCTATTATCGAGAGGACCTCTTCCACGCAGCCGTACTTGTCCGCTGCTAGGATGGCCTTGGCTAACATGGGATCTGTGGGGAATTCGGCCATCTGGCGGCCAATCTTTGTTAGTTCGCCCTTGTCATTGAGTGCTCCCAGCGCGTATAGGTTTTCTAGCGCGCGGATGAGTGTTTCGGCCGGAGGGGGGTCCATGAAGTCGAATTCTATCAGGTCGTTTATGCCGAGCGACTTCAGCAGCAGGACGACGGAGTTTAGGTTCGTGCGCTGGATCTCCGGAGTGGTGTTTTCGTCGAGTTCGTTTTGGTAGGCCCACTTCGTGTACAGCCGGAAGCACTTCCCAGGCCCAACACGGCCGGCTCGGCCCATTCTTTGCTTCGCTGCGGCACGGGAACACGGGGTTACCACGAGGGATTCCATCCCCGTGCGGGGGTTGTAGACATTCTCTTTTACAAAGCCTGGGTCTATGACGTACACTATACCGTCGATGGTGAGGGAGGTTTCGGCGATGTTTGTTGCCAGGACCACCTTCCTAGCGCCCTCCGGCGTGGGTTCGAATATTTTAGCTTGCATCTCAGAGGGGAGGTTGGCGTATATGGGACATATTATCATTTCTCGGATCTTGTTGCCCAGTTTGCGACAAGTTTCTTGAAGGTTTTGCTCGGCGGCGTCAATCTCATCCTGCCCTGTCAGGAAGACTAGTATGTCACCTTGTGGGGGTGTGGTGGTGTGAATTTGGAAGATTGTGGTTATAGCTGCATTTAAGTAATTCGCTTCGGGTTGCTGGGTGTAGTGCACGTCTACGGGGTATCGGCGACCAGGGATGTTGAAGATAGGGGCGTCGTCAAAGTATTGGGAGAATTTCTGTGCGTCCATGGTTGCGCTGGAGATTAGCAATTTGAGGTCGGGCCGGAAGCGTGCAATGTCTTTGACGAGGCCGAAGAGGATGTCTGTTGATAGTGTGCGTTCGTGGGCTTCGTCAATCATAAGCGCAGAGTATCCGCCTAGGTCTGGCTCTGTGAGGAATTCTCGCAGCAGCATACCGTCAGTCATATACTTGATTATCGTCTTGTCGCTCGTGGCGTCCTCGAAACGGATGGAGTATCCGACCTCGTTGCCAACTTTGACGCCCATCTCCTCTGCTACACGGGCTGCGACAGACATGGCAGCAACACGACGGGGTTGGGTGCAGCCGACTTTGAGCCCCTTTTTGGTGTAGCCAGCTTCGTGGAGGTATTGTGGTAGCTGGGTGGTTTTTCCGGAGCCGGTTTCTCCTACAATGATGAGGACTTGAAACTGCTCCAGGGCTTTTAGGAATTGTGTTCGCCATTCGAATATTGGCAGGGACTTTCTTGTTTCATCAATTGTCTTTGCCTTGTTCTCTGCTGCCTTAAGCTGCTGTTCCATGAAAATCCTCTCCTTGTCGGAGAACATTGAGTTCTGGTCAATATCTGTGCTGTCCATAAGGAATTTGAGCTGTTGGGAATCGTCGAAGACATACTCGTAGTCTCCTTCATCGACTCGCTCTGCACGCTTGACCTGTGCGCTTGCTTTTTGTGCCTGGTGTTGCTCCCATTCTTCCTGCTCTGTGACAAACCGCTCCTGCCCGTCGTCCCCCTTCTCTACATATCGTTGGTAGAGCGCCTTTTCTTTCTTTTTCATGTCAATCTTGCCCTTCTCGGTGATGTAGTCCTCCGGCAGCATGTAACCATCAAGATGGTCATCGACCCTGAGTCTTTCCTCGGCGAGTCGAAGAATTTCCTTGTTCTTTGCGAATTCTTCCTTCTCCCTTCTAGAAAGGTCTGGGTTTGTCCGTAGTTCTTGTTGTTCATCTTGAACTTGTTTCCGCAACAAGGCCAAACGCTCAAGTTCACGCTTCTTAAGATACTCTTGTCGTGACCTCTCCCTCAAGTCTGGAAGGGCAGCAGCTCGAGCCACAGCATCATCTGCCAAGGCCCTTCGTTGAGCTAGCTGTTTACCCTCTTTCGTAGATGACCGATCCTCAACCAACTTCTTGGTTTTCTCTTCATCCTTCTCCTTGAGGCGCCTTGCAAATTCGTCTCTTTCCCGAAGATCACGCAGTCGTTCCTTCTCGGCCTTTGCTTCCTCGTCCAGTTCCTCTGAATCCTCGCCGTCGCCGTCAAGACGCGCACGCTTCGCCGGCGACAAATCTTCTTGGACCTCCTCTCCCTCCTCGTACTCCTCGTCCCCCCACCTATCACCATCGTCTTCTCTTCTCCGTAATTTCCTAGATTTCCGGCCCCTCTCGCCGCGGTCCTTGTCGCTTCTTCTTTCACCATCCCTATCCCTATCCCTATCCCTATCTTTATCCCTCCGGTCTCGGTCCCTCTCGGAACCCCAGTCTCTTTCTCCATACCTCTTCTCCCGTTTCTCTTCCGTCCTAGTCTCCCTGCGCTTCTCTTTTGAACTCTTCTCCCTCACAGCCGATGAAGGCGGTGGCATTACCGAAGCGTCCTCGTCCTCATCCATCGCTAATAATGAATACTTTTTCTTCCGCTCTACCGGCTTGTCTTTCCTGGACGACGCGCCACCAGCACCTCCGGATTTCCGAGGAACACGGTCATAGAGACTTGAGGTAAACCGACGGGTATCCGAAGAGTCGCCATCTAGAAAGTTCGAGAGTTTATCGTGTAGGGAAGAGGCAGATTTCGCGGAGGAGGCGGAGGCTATGACAAAGTCGATGATTGTAGAGTCCGCAGCACCGGAGAACTTTTGAAGAGTCAGAGGGGGTTAGTATCTGTTGCGGGTAGGAAAGGCGCAGGAAGGGAGGTTTTTTTTTTCCTTACCTTGATAATATTATCAGATACCCAGTTGCGTAGACCGTCCATTTGTATCATAATTTTTGAGGAATAAATGGGGGACTCCGGCAGAGGGAGAAGCCCACAGGGTCATTGTAGGCGCAAGGTACTGTAAGTGACTCAGGCAAGATGTTGAGTTACCCACTCTAATTATGGAGCCTCTTCAAGGTGTAATATACGTATATAACACAGACACGGTTATGTAAACACTACGATCTTGGCATATAGGTAGGTCACGCCTTCATGTGGGGAGGCGCGCAACGCTCTGGGCATTCTTTGTTGGTGAGGGAGAATTACCAACCAAGAGAATACTCAGTACCGGTGATACAATGTTATTGCCGGTAATCTACGCATCTTATTCTACCTATCCTACAATACAGTGCATCGAGGCCAATTGATTTTTTGCTCTCTCTTTATCTCTATCCCCTTCTCTCCCTTCTCTCCCTTCTCTCCCTTCCTCCTCCTCCTCCTCCTCCTCTCATCTTCTACTGTGCCGTGGCGTATCCTCCTCCTATCTCCGCTACACCTCCATCGTCCCTCTCTCTTTCCCGTCTTGCCTGTTACAACTCTCACGGTCTCACCTAGCCTCTCAATTCTACCGACACCCATTAGTTCATCTATCACCCAAATCCGGCTCAGTCCACGCCAGTTATTTGTTTGTTGCTTCACCCCGATCCCCTCTCCCGCAGTAATCACTATACCACCTGCACCACCTGAAAAATACAGCCTTCCCATCGCTCGGGGCGAGCCATTGGTAGATGCCGGAGAAGGTGTCCGATCAGGAGACGCAATCTCAGGGCAAAAAGCGCAAACAACAAAATTTACAATTCCCTCAGTCGTCGCAAGGCTTCTCCCAGAGAAGCATCACCGATTTCTTTGGAAATAACGCCCTGGATTCGGACGTGCCCGCTTCTCGCCCAAGCAGCCCAAAACGTTCCCGGAAGAGCTCGGAGCAACCTGAGCACTCAAAGCACATGTCGACTCCTATAAATCAGCAACCCTGGCGTCGCATCCCCGGGAACGAGATCATCGATCTCACTAGCTCCCCACCTGACCCCCAAGATTTGCCAAACCCAAATATGAATATCGCTGCGACTAAGCCCCCGCGCCCTGCCCCGTTTCAACCTCACGCTGGCGCACCGCGCAAATTATATATAAAGAACCTGCGTAGCCCTTCGAAGACTGACCCGGATGTCTACTTTAATCAGACATGGTCCTCTCTGGAGGCTGCGCTCACAGCCATCTTTGAGAGCCGCAAGATATCCACCAGCTTGGAGGAGTTGTACAGAGGCACGGAAAATATATGTAGAGCCGATAGGGCTGGTGAACTCTACACTAGACTCAAGGCTTGCTGCTCTGCTTATGTTGGTGACCGCCTCAAGTATTCTATTGTGACCTGCAATAGCTGGAAAGATGATGCTGTCAAGTCTGTTGTCAGTGCTTGGGAGAAGTGGAATGACCAGCTGGTTAGTTGTATATCATTTTGAGCCACCTATAAATGAGAGCGAACTAATACTAATTTGATAAAATACAGGAGATGATTAGATCCGTATTTTTGTACTTGGACCGTTCTTACCTCCTTAATAATACAAATCCGAGTATCCAGCCTGTAGAAACTACCGGACTAGAACTCTTTCGGCGCCATATAATACTGGCGCAAGAAATTGAGGCCAAATTTATGAACGGAATCATGACTCTATTTGAACGCGACCGCCAGCAGTACCCGATCAATGCTTCTCTACTCACATCTGCCATTCGCATGGTGGATAGTCTAGACCTCTATGCGTCGCACTTTGAACCTCGGTTCTTGGTCATGTCTAGAAAATACTATAGCCGCCTTGGGATGCTAGAGGCAACTTCTAACTCCCTTGCGGAGTACTTGGACGAATGCTCTCAACAGTTACACAAGGAGGCACTAAGGTGTGAGAGGTATCGCTTGGATCCGCCTACAAAGCGGTCTATGGGGCTTATACTCGAGGAAGGATTGTTGAAAAATCAATTACCTATCCTTACCGATCAAAGAAGTATTGAGGAGCTTCTACAAAAGAAAGACCACAAATCCTTGACGATCCTCTATAGCCTCCTTGATCGTATAGGAGAGCCGAGCAGCTATTTAAGGCCAGCATGGGACAAATACATACTTGTTGTGGGCAGAGGTATAATCGAGGACGAGGGCCGGGAAAATGAGATGGTGCAGCGGCTTTTAGAGCTTAAGGATAGCTTGGATACTTTCGTCAGGGTGCCGTTTAAGGGTGACGACACGCTGGCTTATGCTTTAAGGGAGTCGTTTGGGACATTCCTCAATGCGCGCACGAAGGATCGCTCAGAGATGGTGAATTCAAAGCCTGCTGAAATGATTGCGAAATATGTCGATACGTTGCTGAAAGGGGGTGCTAGGGGGGTCTCCACGGGGGCACCTGGTGATGAAGATGCTAGGCTGGCCCATTCGCTGGAGCAGGTGCTTGACCTCTTCAGGTTCATCCAAGGGAAGGATGTATTTGAAGCATTTTATAAGAGAGATCTCGCGAGGAGGCTATTGATGGAGAGGAGCGCCAGTCGAGATGCCGAACGGAGCATGTTGACTAAATTGAAAACTGGTGTGTTCCTGAGTTGATCTTTACAAGGGTTTGGCTGACTTCTATTCTAGAGTGTGGATCCGGATTTACTCAAAATCTAGAGAGCATGTTCAAAGACATTGAGATTTCCCGAGACGCGATATCACATTTCAAAACAAGGAACCATGCGGGGAATCCCCAAAATGTAGATCTCAACGTTCTAGTGCTTTCTCAGTCAGCATGGCCAACATACGACGAGGTGCCGGTAATCATTCCACCTGAGATGGCACGGTATCTGGAATCTTATAAAGATGCCTACTGCGAGAAACATAGTGGAAGGAAGCTCATGTGGAGACATGCATTATCGCACTGTGTTCTGAGGGCGAGATTTGCGCCGGTATGATTGGGCCATTTCAATGGTTACTTCCTGTCATGAAGTAAGCTAATAAATGGATAAAAAAACAGGGAATGAACAGGGAGCTAGTTCTGAGTGTCCTCCAAGCCGTAGTTCTCCTACTATTCAACGACGTGGAATTGGGCGCCTGCCTCTCATACCAACAAATTAAAGAAGGCACCGGACTAGGTAGCTCCTACCCTCTCAAGAATGAGCAAAACTAACCTGCCCCTCTCTTATAGACGACAAACAACTAATCCGCACTCTTCAATCCCTCGCGTGTGCTAAATACCGCGTCCTCCTGAAGAAGACGAAAGGAAAGGACATCTTCCCGACAGATATCTTCCGCGTGAACCGGCTCTTCTCGGAACCCAAGTTTCGCATCAAAATCAATCAGATCCAGCTCAAAGAAACGAAAGAGGAGAAGGAAGAGACCTTTGAACGTGTGGCTCAGGACAGGCAGTACGAGACTCAGGCTGCCATCATCCGTATTATGAAAAGTAGGAAGAAGTTGAGGCATAACGACCTGATTCAGATGACGATTGATCAGACCAAGAACCGGGGGAAGTTGGATGTCCCGGAAATCAAGAAACAGATTGAGAGGTATGTCTTTTTCTCCACGTCGGAAGTAGGGCGAGGGTCGGGGCTAAATAGAGGAATCAGATTAATCGATAAAGACTATATGGAGCGCCTCCCCGGGGGTGAGACTTGGTATCAATATGTTGCTTGAGCTGTACTACTTCTTTCGGCTTGGGATGGAAGCCACCGCTTGCTTGCTTAGCTATTAACCTCTCTCTCTCTCTTGCCCCTGCTCCTGTTCTTTAGTGGGTATGTTTCTTAGGCTCGGCGCAATGCATTGTAGACTAGTCTCTCTTTTACATCCGCCAGCTTTCATGCTTTCCCTGGCTAATTATTGCTTATGTGCATTCTTAGTAGCCAGTTAACTGAGCTTGTTTGGCGCTTGTTGTAGCTTGCTAGAAATATACCATGGTCTATTCTACAGGCAACAACTGGTATTTTTCCCTTGGGAATAGGACAGCGCGCATTGAACCTGGTTCAATATTGCATCTACCCCACAGCAGGCCTCCTACACAATAGCCAGGGAAGTGCTGAGAGGAAGGGGGTATTTGGGCGCCCAGAATAATGTGATTAGCTAGATACGAGGGACTAGAAGTCCCCCACGACATTACACTTGTGAGAAGCAGGCATGCCCTAACCTCCAGATATCCATTAAACCATCCACTATTTTCTCTCACCCTTTCAAGCGTGTGCCGTAGTTTCCATAGTGATAGTACTACTACACCTCTCAAATGTAGAGCTCCGGCGCAAGACATCGCTAAGAGGGGCTTGCATTCAATCATCTCGTTCCCTCCAGGTTCTGTTGAGTTCGAAGGGATTATTATAGCCCCTCAGTAGGTGTGAAAGTGGACACTCTAGTATAGTAATAGTAAACCACTTTTTTCTTCCTTTTTTCTATAAGTAAAAAGATGTTATGGCACTGGGGAATCTCCCTGGTGTGAAGCGTTTTTGGTCACGTGTAGTTCTAGAATATAAAGATAAGCCGAACTTGACTCTAGGATCCCAGAGTTCAATAGTATAGTGTCGAAGTCTGTCTGGGAAGGCGCGGTGGGCCGAGATATTAGCAAGGTTATGTCACGTTGCTGACTGATGAACAGATAGACAGACGGGTAACTAATTCTTAGGGCGCTCTAAAAGAAAAAAGCTATTACAGGACTAGCCCTTTTAGCGAATGGACGGGGGGATAGGATACCAGACCATATATCGTTGATCTGAAATCTTAACCTATGCTCTAGTTCTGTTCAATTCGGTACTATAGCATTCCTAATCGCTTCGGCTCTCTTCCTTTGCATAAAGAAAGTACGCTGTTCCTACTTACGTGTAAACGAACGAGGCTGGCCCTGACCATTACAATGCATGATATCGAGGCTGCGCTGCGCTGCGTAAAACACTAACTCCACAGTACTGTAAATTTCAAACCCTATTTTTAAAATAACTAATACACTGCACGGCGTGTGTGAATATAGTGGCATTGCCCAACCATCCGCCCCACCCAATCGCCAGTCCAATATCACCACCTCTCACTCGCATGTGAAAGCGCGGGATCACGAGTGTGAGCGCGAATGGAGGGAAGAAAGAGAAAAAAAGAAAACAAGTGAAGGCGCAGACCCCAAGCTAAAGCAACACAACGCAAAAAAGCAAGTGACTAAAGAAAAAGCAAAGAATAGATAGCAAGTAAAATAAGGGAGTAAGGTAGGCATGTTACTAATCCCTGCCGACTAGGAACCTACGTACAGCACAATCAACCACAAACTAAGCCAAACCTCAAAAGACCTACATGAAGGAAGGAAAGGAGAGAAAAAACCACATAATAATACACCCGTTCTCCCGTATTCAAATCCCGCCTATTTTCCATCCCTCAATACCAGTAAGCAACCTGTCCATCTAGTCGCGAAACAACCAAGCTCTGTATCCTTCCTCCTTCTTTCTTCTCCTTTCCTTCTCCTTCTTTAGCGAGTCTTCAAACTTCTTAGTACGAACACTCCCATCAGGTTTCTCACGCTGGTCGGCGCGAATTTCCTTCTGGCGAACAAAGACCTCGTCAAACAAGTTATTAAAGTTAAACTTGGGAGTTTCCGGATTGAGAAAGTTGACTAGGTCGTAGAATTCTTTGGTCTCGATGACACTGGGGGAGGTCTCGCTCGAGGCGAGGAATTCGGTCAAGAGGGTTCTGTAAGATTGGGTGAAGGGGGTTTGCGGAATTGTGGAGTCGATGGTGGCGGGAATGAAGGGGGCGGCAGAGGACGAAGGGGCCGGAAGGGTGGCTGGGGTGGCGGATTGCTGGACAGGTGGGGGAGGGAGAGGAACTGAATCATTCTCTAGGGGCAGGAGAGTAGAAAGTGTATGATCTTCCTCCGCTAGAAACTTTTCAACAGAGGGAGTATCATGTTTGCGATTGGCCGCAGAGGTCTCGGTTCTCCTGCGCTTGCGAGAGGCAAGTGGGTCTGGAGAATCGCGGCTGATACCAGCGGCAGAGACATTTTCAGGTTGTCCAGTTCTCTTCCCAGAGCGGGTCTTGCGAAGTGAGGCAAGAGCTTCATCACTCTTGGCCTTAGTAGAGACTGCATTGACTTCAGCGGCCTTCAATTGAACAGGAGTCTCGGGCTCTGCAATCGCTCTACTTCTTTTGTTCTTCTCAGGTTTTCTAGCGTTCGCTTGTCCACTTTTCCCCTCTTGTTCGCGACCTTCCTCTTTTGCGTCCTCTTCACTAGCCTTCGCTTCCTCCAACCCATCAGCCTTGGTTTTACCACTCCTCTTTTTCCCCTTCTCCTTTGTGTCTTTAGCGTCCTTAGAATCGGTTGGGTCCTCAACAACCCCCTTCTTCATGCGGCGGAGATGCGCATCCTCCTCGGGATACGATTTGGGCAGCTCAGGATGCTCAATGGAGAAATGTCTAATCAAATAACTCGTAGTAGTATTATGCATATCATAAGGACCCCAGGACTTGTCACAATGGCAACAGAAGGTCTGAAACTGCTTGCCTCTTTCGTCCGGCTCATATTCCTTGATGAATTTGCGGACAACCATGTGACGGAGGAGAAGGTATGATGTCGACTTTTTAAGTGAAAGAGTGAGTTCGGAGTTGAGGATATCTACGGCATTGATTTTTAGTTTGGAACTAATATTTCAATTGAGGCTCCAATCGGAGGGAGCAAAAAGAACAAGTTGAGGTGAAGGGCCCTCACCATATTTTCCTGCGAGAAATGCGATATACGCCTCCTTCTCCAACCTGTCTTTTTCCTTTTCCCTTTCCTTTTCCTCTTCCGCTGACAATTCCTTGATTTGATCTTTAACTATCATCTTATCGCTAGCTTTAGTCTCTTTGCCTCCACCTCTGCTTGTGTCTTTCTTTGCCCCACCGGCCACGGAGTTGATAGCAGTAAACGACATCTTGACCAAAGGGTTGTATTGCGAGTTGTTTCAAAACCGCGGCTGGTAGAAAGGATGTGGTATGTTGGGAGCGGGGTATTAAGAGGCTAAAAGGGAGGTAAAGAGGGAGGAGAGGGGAGGAGGGAAAGAGACGAGGGAGTGAGTGAGGGAACGAAAGGAAAACACAAGGTGGGATGGGGGTTCGTGTTTGGGGGGGAGAGGCTTAGAATTTAAAGCAGGTGGAACGCGTGCACGGACTCCAAGCCGTTTTATTG
>Ga0307510_10003325_pt1 | contig 18736 bp, 19 predicted proteins | sample 12_EM_MG_FD_207224 | JGI IMG/M metagenome (GOLD analysis project Ga0307510, IMG submission 207224) | Populus trichocarpa ectomycorrhiza microbial communities from riparian zone in the Pacific Northwest, United States - 12_EM | ecosystem: Host-associated > Plants > Roots > Unclassified | place...
TCTCAGCATTTCGTGAACAACCTGATAGCGCCTGGTTGGTAGTAGCCTGCGATATGCCCCTGCTGGAAACAGAAACCTTTAAATTTCTGATCGAAAACAGGAAAGTATCATCCATCGCAACAGCATACAATAGCCCGGATAATGAGTTTCCGGAACCATTGATCACTATCTGGGAGCCTAAGAGTTACTCGGTATTGCTTTCATTTTTATCGCAGGGATATTCTTGTCCGCGTAAGGTGCTGATTAACAGCGATGTGAACCTGATACAGGCCCCTAACACGGATGCACTAACCAATGTAAATACACCGGATGACCTGGAGAAGGTGAAAAGGACTATCCATCAAAAGATCGCGAGTGCCTGATGTCTGAAGATTTCACCCGATATAGTTGCCAGATCGCTTTACCCGGTTTCAGCCAGTCAGCCCAGTTACTTTTGCAAAAAGCAAGAGTGCTGATAGTGGGCGCAGGTGGCTTAGGTTGCCCTGCTGCTCAATACATGGCCGCTACGGGTATCGGAACAGTAGGTATTGCCGACTTCGATACCGTATCTGTAAGCAATCTTCACAGACAAATACTATATACTCCTGAAGATGCTGGCTTGAGTAAGGCGGCTATTGCCTGCGAACGCCTTCAAAAACAAAACCCGGGTATCAAACTCGTTCCGCATGAAATAAAGATCAGATCTGATAATGTATTGGATATATTTCAACAATATGATCTTATAGTAGATGGTACAGATAACTTTGAAACGCGCTATTTATTAAATGATGCTGCTGTGCTTTTAGGCAAACCATTGGTTTATGGCGCGATTTACCAGTTTGAAGGACAAGTTGCTGTTTGGAATATAAAAAATACGGATGGGACCTTCTCCCCTAATTACCGCGACTTATTTCCCGAAGTTGATGCTACCCAAATACCCAATTGCGCCGAAGGTGGTGTTATACCTACCCTTGCTGGCATTATCGGCTGTATCCAAGCCAATGAAGTGATCAAATACATCACGAGAACCGGTGAATTACTGGCAGGTAAAATATTAATGCTGGATGCTCAAACCCTGCAAAGCAGGATTATAAAAATAGGTGCAGTTAGTAAGACCAAAATCACTGCTTTAAAGCAGACAATAAATACTCCAACCATCAGCGTTACTGATCTCAAGAAAGGCTTGGAAAAGAATCTTTTTGAGTTGATTGACGTACGTACAGAACGGGAAAGGGATCAATTTGATATCGGCGGCAAGCACATTCCTTTAATTGAACTGGAGGATCATCTGGAATATTTCTCAGGTACCGGAACAAAAGTATTATACTGTTCAACCGGAAAAAGAAGCGCTGATGCAGTTAAGGTGATCAAACAAAAATACCCGAATGCGAAGGTTTTCTCATTAGATGGTGGCCTTGACACGATTAAGGGATTTGAGGGATTACCATGATTGCAAACCATTTATCGCATCATGTAATTAAAATCAAATAAATCCTTTAATCGTGTCACGGATGTGCTGCCACCCAAACTTCACCATCCTCAAAAATTTCCTTTTTCCAGATTGGTACAGTTTCCTTTAAGGTATCAATTACATATCTGCAAGCCTCAAAAGCCGCATCGCGATGTGCGCAGGAAACCGCAATGATGACAGGAACCTCTCCTACTTCCAATACTCCTATCCGATGATGGATCAGCAATTTTTGAACCGGCCATTGGGCAAACGCTTGCTCGGCAATTTTCTGCATTTCCTTTAAAGCCATCGACTCATATGCCTCAAATTCCAGCCGTACTACAGTTTTGCCCTTTGTGGCGTCGCGCACGGTACCGATAAATAAATCTATCCCACCCGATTGCGGCGACATCACCCAATCAATGCAGGATTGAATATTTAATGGCTCACCAGATATTTCTATTTGAATGTTCAATCAACGAAGTTCTTAAAATCAAAAAAATCAGCGGTCACCCCCCGCTTACTGGCGGAATTATGGCTATCTCATCCCGCTCAGTCAGTATGCTTTCATCCCCTGCATATTCATTATTCACAGCCACCATATAAGAGACCAAGTGTTTCAGGCGCGGATATCGACTTTCTAAGGATTCCTTCAAAGTTCCCGTTGTCCCCTGCTCTGGTAACTCCACACCAACAGACGATCCACCAAAAATATCTTTCGCAATACCAAATGCAAGCACGTTCACTTTCATATCACAAAATTAACTCAATCCTGTAATATAACCTCCTTTTGCGGTCTGTTCTTTTTGAAATACCAGTATAATGGTATTCCTATTGCCGTTAGCGCAATCCCGAATACAGAATTGATAATGCGGCTTTTTCCCTCACTGTAATTGCTGATATCATTGTATAAGGTAATCCCCACATATAATGATGTAAATAGCATAAAAATAATTGGCAGGTAAGGATAGCCCTTCAATTTATAAGGCCGGTGAGCATCGGGCATTTTTTTACGCAGGATAATGATGCCATATGCTGCAAATCCATAAAATACCCACGAAACAAAAACAAACATATCCATCAACATATCAAATGAACCCATAAAGACCAATAATATGGCCCAGATGGCCTGCAATGCAAGTGCATTTAAAGGTGTATGATGTTTTGAACTAACCTTGCCTGTAAATTTGAAAAAGTTCTGTTCTTCGGACATGGCATAAATAACACGGGCACAGGGTAATATATTCCCGTTTGTACTGCCTGCCGTCGAGATGACCACCAATACTGCAACAAAACTTCCCCCTGCTACCCCCATCACTTTGTATAATGCATCAGAAGCAACTAATGCTGAATGTTTCATAGTATCAACCGGCAGCATGTACAGGTAAGCCTCAGTAGTTAAGGCATAAATAAGAATGCAAATACCTAAGCCCAAAATCAGGCCCCTCGGAATATTTTTTTGCGGATTTTTGATTTCCCCCGACACAAAGCCAAGATTATTCCATCCGTCATAAGCTGCCAGGGCACCCGTTGTAGCTGCAATAAAAGCAGTTAATACCTTCCAAAACGAATAATCAAACCCGGCAGAAGTTTGCTTAAGATTTTGCAGATGGCCCTTATCCGAAAAGAATATCGCAAATATCAAAAAAAGAAGCGCGCCAACTTTCAGAACGGAAAGAAATACCTGTATTGCTCCACCTGCCTTAACGCTTTTTATATTGATCCAGGTAAAAACAAGTATCAAAAAAATGGCTACCCCTTTTGTTCCGATGTTTTCGAGTAAATAAAACTTACCTATAAATGGAATAACCAGCGGAATAGAGTGTTCGATTGCCGCGGAAAAATGGGGCAGTTTAACAAAGTATCCTAAATAATCTGCAAAGACAAAGGCAATACCTGAAATAGATGCTGTATTGATCACTATAAAGCACGCCCAGCCATACAGGTAGGCAAAAAAATCGCCGTACATATGCCTGAAATAAACATATTGCCCGCCGGTTTCTGGTAATATGCAGCCGACCTCGGCATTGATCATTCCGCCGAACAAGGAAACTATACCCGCTATTATCCAAACTAGCAATAACAATAAAGGTGAACTCAACTGAGCGGCCATAGTTGCAGGTTTCATGAAAATGCTGCTCCCGATCACAGATCCTATCACGATTGATACAGAGACCCATAATCCTAATTTGCGCTCCAGTTGTGCCATTGGCTATTTGTTGATGAATTCGGCTAAAATGCGATGGAAGTGATGGGTACCCTGCTCCCGGGTTACCGAATATCGTCCATGTTTATAAAAGCGCGAACGCACGCCACGTTGAACATTTTCTACTATCTCTTCATCTTCTTGTTCTACCTTATCAAGTCCCGACCCTGCGCCCTTGTCCAGTTTTGATTCATCCCAAACATAGGATAAGAACCTAACCTTGCATTCGCCTACAGAAACAGGCTCAACCACGTTTACCGACAATCCCCAGGGGTAAAAATTAAACATCATATTAGGGAATACCCAGAAGTAGTAAGCTGCTACATTTTTGCCATGGTCAAACGAATCTATCGGCAGGTCAAAACAATCCTTATCTGTTTTTGATAATCCTAATTGCAGGCTGGAATACGGAAAATACAGCTCTGTAGCATACTCGCCAAAGTCGATCACAGCATTCAACCCTGCATGTACAAACGGGATGTGGAAGCCTTCAAGGTAGTTCTCGCAATACAGTGCCCAGTTGGCTTTTACATGAAAAGTGCGGGATAATTCAGGCTGAAATTTAAATTCATCCAAAGGCATCCAGCTTACCCGTTCTATCATATCCCTGAAGAACAGATCATGTGGGTATACAGGATTAACCGCTGTAAAAAGCCACTTGCTCCATTTGAACAAACTCAGCTTTGTGAGGTCATCATCTTTTGAGGGAAAATTCTTCACTTCTTTAAACTCGGGCATTGAAGCGAATTTACCATCCAGGTTAAACAAACGTCCATGATAACGGCACCTGAGATTAGCTTGTTTGCAGGCTTTTTCGGCTACTATATTGCCCCGGTGAGTACAAACATTTGATAGCAGGTTTATTTCGCCTTTTTTATCTTTTGTCAGCAATAAAGGCTCGTCAATGTAATCAGGAAGTAAGGTAAAGGGATAAACTTCACCATTATCTTTTACCAGTTCCTCGTTCCCTATAAATTGCCAGGATGTGGCAAATATCTTTTCGCGGCATTGTTCAAATACTTCAGCGCTGGTATAAAAATCGGTATTAAGGGTTTTAGCAATAGAAATATCAGGGTCAACAAAAAACTCGGGCATACCAGCTAGGTTTACATTGGATTTAATGCTGTAATTTAGTTGATATGGAAGACAATAACAAGAAATATGATAATGGGGGAATTACTGGTTTGGCATTAAAGACTGGCATCGCTGTTATTATAAACTTCCAGTCCTACTATGACGGCAATAATTGCAGCGGTTCCTAAAGCTTTCAGAATATTAGTACCTGCCGATATCTTTTTTTCATAAGTCAGATCAATACCATTGCTCTTATATCCTACTACATTCCCGGAGCGGTCGAACATAAAGTTGATATATTTACCCTGCTTAACCATAGGTAATGCTTTTGTCGTATCGGTATTAATTTTGGAAAGTTTTGCGGTTGAGTCAAAACTTTTGGCACCCATATCGCGATTATAGATCCATATTTCTGTACTATCAGCCATCCTCTTTATATCCGGATTGCCAAATCTTTTCAAAACATCATCTTTACTATGAAAACTTTGCATCACCTGTTGATGTGTGTACAGTTTTTTACTGCAACTACATAACAATAGGGTAATCAATAAAATAAAAAATCCAGGTAATGCTCTTATCATATAGAGTCTTTACCCGAATTTACACAAAGAATTTGATTAGCCGTGTAATTTATTTTTTGATCAAATAAACCAGTTGTCCTAAGTGATAACTGAGATGATTTGTCCGGTTGATTACGATGTTCAATTTATTGCGATGCGGTTCTTTGGCAAAATCTTCTTCTGATACCGCTGTATGGCGGGTGAACCAGTCATCAGCATTTACCTCTCCCATTTTTTCAGAAAGTACAGCGTTTACCTTGTTCCAGTATTCTTTTAACTCAGCTATGGAAGGTTTCCCCAGGCCGGAATCCTCCGGATTTCGCAGAAATATTTCATCCATTGCGGGGTTAAGCCTTTCACCCAAATCCAGGAAAGTAAACATGCCATCGCTTACAGCGGCCAGGTGCCCTAGTATGTAAACCCCTGTGTTGCGTCCGGGTGATGTTGGTGCTGATAGCTCCTCATCAGTAAGTTTAGCTAACACGCCGTTCATCCGGCCGATTTGCAAATCCCAATTGGACAGAACCATTTTTATAAATAGTTCTCTATCGGTAGTAATTGTAGTAGTGCTCATGGTCTTAGTTTTTTGGTGACCAAATATGCCTTTTTGGTAATTAAATTACGGACACACTTGTGTAAACTTTTATGCTAAGATTTTTTCATCAGCATCTTGTGTTTCATCTTGCTGAAAAACTCCGGGGTAACACCAATATAAGATGCGATTTGTTTGGACGGCACACAACTGATCAGCGTAGGATAACGCTTGCAAAAGTTGTTATACCGTTCTTCGGCTGTGAGGCTAAGGTTGTCAAGCAACCTTTGCTGATAACTCACGAGTGAGTTTTCTATAATGATCCGGAAGAATCGTTCAAACACAGGCACCTTTCCATACAGCTCTTCCTGGCTGATTTTTGATAAGGTCAATATTTCGGTATCCTCAAGTGCTTCGATGTTTAGCACACCTGGTTTTTGAGTGATAAGACTGTACATATCGGCTATCCACCAGTTTTGCGGGGCGAAATTAAGTACATGCTCAATACCGTTTTCATCAACAGAAAATCCTCTTAAACAGCCTTTGATGACAAATGAAGAATAGCGGCAAATCTCACCGTCCTTCAACAGCATTTGCCTGCGTTTCAGTTGCATAGGTTTAAGCAGGGAAACAAAAAAGGCGCTTTCTTCCTCATTTAGGCGAATGTATCCCGAGATATTATTTAAAATAAGGTCGTTTGCCTCCATGCTGATAAAGGTAAAACATCAACCTTAAATTGTCGCCAAAAAAATAGCGATGGGGTTAAAACCCCATCACTATAAAACCTCAACAAAAAAAACAATAATTTATTATTTCAGCACATGTTGCTCAGCTAATTCTAATTCTTGTTGAGTAACGTTGTGCGGGCGGCCTTTATAAACTTTAAACAGAACATCAGCATTCATTTTTGTAAGCTGGGCAACTGTTTCTTCTACCCTGCTTACAGGCACATGCGGGTCAGGATCTCCAGTGGTAATTACCATAGGTGTTTTTGCAAAATCCCCTGAGTAATTTGAAGTTACTAATGTTTGCCCGATAAGACCACCCGTAAATGCGATCACGCCACCGTATTGCTCGCCATGACGTGCTACGTATTCCAGTGTTAGACAAGCTCCCTGGGAAAAACCGATGAAATAAATATCCTTCTTCTCAATGCTCTGTTTGGTGATGTCATCAACTAATTCATTGATCAATGCTAACGCGGAGCTTAATGCCGGCTCATTGTTTTCAACCGGTGCCATAAAACTATAAGGGTACCAGCTATGCTCTGCAGCTTGCGGCGCAAAAATCGCCATATCAGCAGGTAATGACAAATGATCAGCCAACGACAAAATACTATTGGCTGATGCCCCTCGGCCATGTATCATAATGATCGCCTTTTTAGCCTCGCCAATTGGCGCACCTGCAGTTATGATTTGTTTATTGTGTGTGTACATCTCAAACTAATTTTGGAAGAACCTGTTCAATTTCCTCGCGATGTGCTTCATATTGTGCAGGCAATTTCAAACCACTCCCTAATTCGTCAACCGGTTCATCAACTGAAAAGCCCGGGTTATCGGTAGCAATTTCAAATAGCACACCGCCCGGTTCACGGAAATATAGTGAATAGAAATAGTTGCGGTCTATTTTCTCAGTGATATTCAGACCCATATTTACGATCTTTTCACGGTATTGCATTAATACTTCTTCATTTTCAACCCGGAAAGCCACATGGTGCACCGAGCCACCTGCTACATGCCCGGCTATTTCAGCAGGAACTTCAACCAGGTCAACAATGGCGGCAACGTCAACGGCATCGGTCACAAAGCGGTATCGGTTTACATGTTGTTCCAGCAGTTTATAACCAAAAATGTCGGTCAGTATTTTTGCTGTAGCATCTATTTTGTTGGAGGTGATAGTGATATGATGGAAACCACGTGTTGCTTTTGTTGCGTCAACTTCAGTGGTAGTCCACGGCTCTCTTTTATCTACTTTCTTAGGTACAGTCAGTTCAATTTTTAAACCGTCAGGATCAAGAAATGACAGATACTGTTCACCAAACTTTTCAGCCGGTTTGTTATAGATCACATTATTATCTTCAAAACGTTTTAGCCAGAAATCCAGGCTGCCTTCAGGTACCGAATAACCTATTTCAGTCACCTGGCGTGCACCACGGCGACCGGTTTGGATGCCCTCCCACGGAAAAAAGGTTAATATAGTTCCGGGCGTGCCTACTTTATCGCCATAGTAAAAATGGTAAGTATGCGGGTCGTCAAAGTTTACGGTTTTTTTAACCATACGCAAACTAAGCACGCGTGTATAAAAATCATAGTTCTTTTTAGCATTTCCTGCTATCGCAGTGATATGGTGTATGCCTTTTATTGTATTGTTCATCTTAGAGTTTTTTAAATTTTCTGTTTGTGATTATACATCAAAGTTACCGCTCAAACAGCCCATGTACACTTAATGTAGGTTAAGAAATAAGTCCCGTTGTTATTATTTCCCCGCCTTATAAGCTCAATACTTTTCTTATTTTCGGAGCGGAACGAAATTGCAGTCCGCTAAGCACAATGGAACAAAAATTTGAGGAGAATACAATCTACAGAAACATAAAACCCGAAGGTATAGAGGGCAGCGAACGTACTTTTGAAGATTGCCAGTTCATCAATTGCGACCTCTCTTACGCTAACCTATCGCATATTACTTTTATCAACTGTGTGATGGATAGCTGCAACCTGTCGCTTGTTAAAGTCACACAAACAGGTTTGCAGGGAATTACTTTTAAGGACTGCAAAATAACAGGTGTTAACTTTGGGGATACCAGTAACTTTTCACTTGAAATAAGTTTTACCAAATGTGTTTTGGATTACACTGTTTGGCATAAAAAGAAACTGAAAGGAACTGTTTTCAATGATTGTTCATTTGAAGAAGCCGATTTTAGCGAAACCGATTTTACCAGCGCCGTTTTCGAAAAATGTAATATGAACCGGGCTATATTTAACCGGACAATACTAAAAGGCGCTGACCTGAGAACGGCTTACAATTTTAACATCGATCCTGAAAATAATACCGTCAACAAAGCAAAGTTCAGCGCCGATGCTTTAAATGGCCTCCTTTTAAAATATAACCTGGTAATTGAATAACCTGCATGGACGAACACATTATACCTTTCAGCAGCAATAAGCTGATGAAAGTAAAACAGATACAAAAAGACTATTACCGGGTTAGCCTCGACCACTCATTTATAGGCTATATACGCAAAGTTGGCGGTGGTTGGCAATTGGAAGAATATTCAAAAGCTGAATTAACTGCCGAGAATGTGCAGCTTATAGGCGACCAGATAGATCAGCTTCGCTGGCAACTGACGCAGTTTAACTGAGAGAGTCCGAAAGACCGGAAGTCGGCAAGTCCGAAAGTTAAAATAAAAGTAAAAAGCCCCATAATTTCTGTGGGGCTTTTCTTTATCAGTCATCATTATTCGGATAATTCCTTTTCAGCCTTGCTCTTTTTTTTAACTCCTCAACTGTGATGGTGATCATACGTCCCACGGGTTTATCCCCCCTGTAAGTAATCACACGTAGCATATAAGCATCCGTAGGTACCAGCAAAGGCGCTGTATATTTTGGATAGAACTGATCAGGGAACGAGTTATCAAAAGTATAACGGATGTCCAATCCCTTGATCTCTGTAGCCAGTTCCACTTCTGTTTTGGATGTATCTGCACCAGCTTTCACTGTAAATATCGGATCGTATACGCTTGGCGCATATTTGATATCTGCCACATTAAACCTGTCAAAGTGTTTTTCAACACGGTTGGCAAAGTCGTCAAAATTACGAACTGACTTAGGCGACCAAACTGCTTCGGCAATAGCAAACGCGCGCGGCCAGGTCATATATTCCAGGTGACGGGTATTATAAACCTGTTCGGTCCAAAGATTAGCCTGACCACCGATGATTAGCTTGGAATCAACGCTATCCGGTGCCGGATCAAATTCATACGCTTTGGTTAAACGTAAGGTTGAGTAAACACGCGGCTCGATTGCCGGATCACCGTTCATATAATCCAGGTAAGCAAAGGTAGTTGGGCTCATTACAACTTCGTGACCCATTTTTGCAGCCTGTATACCACCTTTCATACCTCTCCAACTCATCACGATCGCATCAGGTGCCAATCCGCCTTCCAGTATTTCATCCCATCCCATAAACTTTTTACCTTTTGATTCTACGATCTTTTCAACGCGTTTTTCAAAATAGCTTTGTACTTCTTCCTGTGTTTTCAGGTTTTCTTTTTGCATCAGTGCTTTAATAGCATCACTTTGCTCCCAGAAGTTTTTAGCGCATTCGTCACCACCCATATGGATATAACCAAATGGGAATAGTTGCGCTACTTCTGTCAGTACTTTATCCAGGAATTCATAAACCTTTTCGTTTGCAGGGCATAGGGTATTATCAATACCCGCTTTAATACCCTCTTTAGTAAAGCTCATAAAGTGCTCACCTGATCTTACCTGGTATTTATCGGCACCCGGTGTGCATGATAATTCAGGATAAGCTACAACAGCGGCCAAACTATGGCCCGGTACATCAATTTCAGGCAGGATATTTACAAACCTGTCTTTTGCATACTGTACAATCTCTTTGATGTCTTTTTGAGTATAAAAGCCTCCGTAATCGCGTGGTTCATCAGGTTTCGGAGGAGAGAAATTGCCAAAATAGCCAACCTTCTTCACATTGTAAGCACCAACGGTAGTTAAGCGTGGCAAGCTTTTTATTTCGATCCTCCAACCCTCATCATCGGTTAGGTGCAAATGCAACAGGTTCATCTTGTATTTTACCATGTTGTCTATATATTCCTCCACTTCGGCTTTAGTAAAGAAGTGACGTGCTACATCAAACATCAGCCCTCTCCATTTAAAGCGCGGATAATCGGTAATTTCAACACATGGTGATACCCATTTTATATTGGCTTCATACTTTTCGCTCACAATTTCTTTAGGGAACAATTGAACCAGGGTTTGCACGCCGTAAAATAAGCCAGCGGGCTCGTTAGCCTTTATAAATATACCTTTAGGAGTAACTGCCAGGTTATAACCCTCTTTGCCCAAAGCCTCGTCTGCCTTTTTATTTAATATCAGTTTTATTGTTGCGGCCGGCGAACTGCCTATCACAACAACTTTTGACCCTGTTGGCACCGAAAAGCGCTGGCGAAGTGTGGTAATAACCTGCTTCATTTCGGGGCCGGTACTGGTTTCAATAACCACTCTTTTGGGTAGGGTAAATTCACCTTCTTTTTGGGCGAGTGATACGGGTTCAGGGATAATAGCAATATTGCCATCCCGGTGGCTTTGGCCGAATGAATGCAAAGCGATGAAGCTTAAGCATAGCAATCCTAAAAGTTTCTTCATTGTGAGACTAAATTTGAAAAGATTTTATAGTTGGTATTTACTTCGCAAATTAATGTTTTATAGTGAGAAACAAAATATTTTAGATAAGTGTAACAATCTTTTTAAAATTATTTCAAATCTTTCTATTTCGCCTTGCCTATTGCGTATTTAATGCCGCCTAATAAATGCTGCAGATACAATGGATCTGCATAGGACTCATCTGTATGCCCCAACTCAGTATAAAATGCCCTGCCGCCATCGTATTCATGATACCATGCCATAGGATGATTGTCTCCGTTTTCGCCGCCTGTATAACTCTTTTCATCAATAGTTATCAAAACATGCAGGTTCTTGGCGATGTATTTATAGTTATACCATTCGTCAAATCTTTTCCATTCTGCCGGTAAGTGTTTAGTTGCTATAAAATTACGGTCGACCACATGCAATACAGCTTCCTGTTGTTTTGGGTGACTTTTGAAGTAAGCGCCTACCAAATCACCATACCATGGCCAGCCGTATTCGGTATCTGTCGCAGCATGCACCCCAACAAAACCCCCACCAGACTTAATGTATTGTTCAAAAGCCTTTTGTTGTTCATCATTCAATACATCACCCGTTGTACTCAGGAATATCACGGCAGCATATTGTTTTAAATTTTCCGTGGTAAATTTTGCTGAATTGGTTGTGGTATCCACATCAAAGTTATTTTCCTGTCCCAATTTAATAATGGCAGGGATACCCAGCGCTATAGAATTATGGTGAAAGCCCGCTGTCTTACTGAATATTAGAACTTTTGGTTTAGCCAGTACATGGCTGAACGGGAATTGCACCAATACCACCAGTACAATTATGACTTTAAAATAGTTAGATAGATTTTTCATATTATTTTATTAAAGATTCCTAAGTAAATCCGAAATTGAAAATTCGGATTTCGAAATCAAATATTTCCTTTCTTCAATTCATCCGCAGCAAAGTTTGCAGCACGTGCAGTCATAGCCATATAAGTCAATGATGGGTTCTGACAAGCCGCAGAGGTCATCATTGCGCCATCGGTCACGAACACATTCTTAGCATCCCAAACCTGGTTATGCATATTCAGTACCGATGTTTTAGGATCGAGGCCCATACGTGCCGTACCCATTTCATGAATGCCATCACCTACGTGGTGACCGAAATCATGTGTCTTTACATCTTTAACACCGGAGATTTCCAGCATGGCTTTAGCTTCAGCTACAATGTCTATACGCATCTTTTTTTCGTTGTCTTTTATTTCTGCATCCATCGCCAAAATAGGAAGCCCCCATTTATCTTTATGATCATGATCCAGTGTGATCTTATTCTCATGATAGGGCAGTAATTCGCCAAAGCCGCCTATGCCGATTGTCCATTGTCCCGGTTCGGTCAATTCATCCTTAAATTTGCCTCCGATACTTAGTTCTGCCACGTTCCGACTCCATCCTTCGCGTCCTGCCCCGCCCTGGTAACCGAAACCACGTATATAATCCCGCTTATCACCAAACAGGTTGGCAAACCGGGGTATATAGATCCCGTTCGGTCTTCTGCCAAAGTAATATTTGTCTTCATAACCCTCAACCCTACCTGAAGCGCCGAGGTTATAATGATGATCCATAATATTGTGGCCCAATTCTCCGCTACTGCTGCCTAAGCCATCCGGCCAAACATCTGTAGCCGAATTCATCAATACCCAGGCACTATTTAATGCCGATGCATTTACAAAAACCACTTTAGCATGATATTCATACGTTTGGTTCGTTTCGGCGTCGAGTATCTCTACTCCTGTTGCTTTTTGAGTATTCTTATCATACAATACCTTGGTAACGATAGAGAATGGACGCACGGTCAAATTACCGGTAGCCACTGCAGCCGGTAAAGTAGACGATTGTGTACTGAAATATCCACCAAACGGACAACCTTCCCAGCAACGGTTACGAAACTGGCACTTGGTACGGCCCGGTATGGGCGCAGTTAAATTCGCCGACCGGCCAATGATCATATGCCGGGCATTGTTGTAATGTTTTTTTATACGCTCGGATACATCCTTTTCCACGCAGTTCATTTGCATGGCAGGCAAAAAATGACCATCAGGCAATTGCTCCAAACCTTCCATCGAACCGTTTACACCGATGAATTTTTCCACATGATCATACCATGGCGCAATATCTTTATAGCGGATTGGCCAGTCAATTGCCCAACCGTCTTTCAGGTTAGCTTCAAAATCATGATCGCTCCAACGATAGCTTTGTCGACCCCATAAAATCGATCTTCCGCCTAATTGATAGGAACGCCACCAATTGAATGGTTTTATTTCTGTATAGGGTGCGTCAACATCATCGGCCCAGTAATTCATATTCCCTTCATTAAGTCCCCATGCTCTTGCCAGGATCGGATGGCGTTTTTTCTTTTGCAGGGGTACAGCACCCCGGTGCTCAAAATCCCAGGGATTATTTGTAGCTGTTTTATAATCCTTAATATGCTCAAAATTACGGCCACGCTCCAGCATGATGGTTTTGAGCCCTCTTTCAGTAAGCTCCTTCGCAGCCCAGCCACCACTTATCCCCGATCCTATCACGATAGCATCATAAGTGTTTTGAGTTTTTGCCTTGTTATTTACATTAACAGTATCTGTTGACATAGCTGGAATATTGGTTTTGATTTAGTTTTATGCTTAAACAATATAGAAAAAATAACTACTTCAATTCTTTTAGTTTTATACTTCTGTAATTCACCTCAAACCCATGATCCTGCAGCAAAAGGTGCCCTTTTTTAGCTTCGCCAAAGTTTTTCCAGATCACATATTTGCTGATCTTCACCAGGTCTTTAAATTCCTTTGAGCCGCGCTCGTATTCTAATACTTTAACACCATTTAGGTAATGCTCTACATGATTGTTTGGATAAACGATTATCCTTCCGGTATTCCACGCACCAATCGGTCGTATAAAGCGCTCAGGTTTATTAGCCGGGATGAGGTCGTATAAAGAGGCCAGGGTTCGGTCACCATTTCTGCCCAATTTGGCATCAGGATGCACCTTATCATCTAGTACCTGGTATTCCAGACCAATTGCTGAACCTTTGGTATCCTCATTCAGTGTGACGAAATATTTAACACCACTATTAGCTCCTGTGCTCATCTTAAACTCAAACGACAAGTCAAAAGCGCTGTATTCCTTTTTAGTTACAATGTCGCCTACATTGGCTGCTTCACCACCGGCAGAGCCTAAAATCGTCATGGTGCCATCACGAATCACCCAGCCACCGGGTTTAGTCGGAAAAGTGGTTGAATTTGCCCCTATCCAGCCTGCACTGGTTTTGCCGTCAAACAGCAATTTCCATCCGTCTTCTCTCTCATATTCTGTGAGGCGATTGGGTTCGTAATCCACCACATAAATTCCCGGTGGGAAAGGCTTCACTATGTTAGCCATTTGCTTTCTAAGGGGCTTTAGCGTAACCGTTTTAATTTTAATATTTTTAAAGTATATCTTCTTACCGGCCTGTCCTTCGTTGCTGATTCCATGAACCTGCAAACCAATAAAGCCTTTTCTGTCAATCGTATCCACCATATAGGCTGTTGCGATGCCATTCACCCATGTTTTGATCGAATTTTCAAGGCATTCTATGCGGTAATGGTTCCACTCGTCTACTTTGAAAGCATTTTTTGCCCTGGCGTTTAATTCCATTGGATAGAGCCAGTCGCGGCGGCCCTCATCATAAATACCACCGCTCCATTTTCGGTCAGACGGGTCAACTTCAACCTGTCGCCCATAAACCTTGCCTACGCCATTATTGCCGTTGGGATCAAAATGACTGCAGATTTGCACGCCGGAGTTAGTTTCTTTCCCTTCCACTTTAATATCTATCTCCATTATAAAATCGCCATACTCTTTTTCTGTTACCAGGAACGAATTAGGAGAGTTAGCCACTGTTGTACCTATAATTTCGCCGTTCTCAACAGTATAGGTTGCTTTGCCTGTGGCTTGTTTCCAGCCTTTAAGGGTTTTACCATCGAAGAGGTTTGTCCACCCGGATTGAGCGTTGGATGATATAACGCTCCCCGTTAATAAAGCAGTTAAAATAAGATATTGGTATTTTTTCATATGATATAATTAGATGATATGCTGTTTTATTTATACCACTTTGGGTTCCCAGCCAGCCTCATAAGTGCGTCCCCATAATTTCATCGCTTCAGGACTATTGGTGATATAACCATTTTTAGGATCACAATTTAACGTGATACCTGTGCGCTGCGAAATATTAGCCAAATGGCAAAGCAATACACTTTTTGATGCCTCATCTACAGGTGATGTTAACTCATTTTCACCGCGTACTGCACCAACAAAGTTTTTAAAATGATAAAAATCCAAATTACCATTGGCGCTAACCGTATTATTAGGGTCCGCAGCTACTTCAGATTTCACCTCTTTCAGCACTTTATTTTTGATATCGAGTATTTTATAATCGCCTCCGCCCAGGTTGACCAGGCTGCCTTTTGTGCCATAAATTATAAACCCGCGACTGCTCCCCTCAACCGGGAAGTTATTGCAACTACGGCTTTCCCATGTGATGGTTCCCTTATCACCAAACTCAAAACTGGCTACCTGTGTATCAGGTGTTTGCCAATCATCTTTGTATGCATATCTTCCGCCTGATGAATTTACTTTGGTGGGATAATCAACTCCTAAAAACCATCGGCAGCAATCTATCTCGTGCGTGCCGTTGTTACAGGCTTCACCTGTTCCCCAATTCCAGAACCAGTGCCAGTTATAGTGTACCAAATTATCCTGGTAAGCTTTACGCGGAGCGGGCCCCTGCCACAGTTCAAAATCAAGGGTTGACGGTACCGGGATTTGCTTACCAATGCCTATCGATTGGCGGTTGTTTGTATACCACGCCTTAGCAAAATAAGCATCACCAATGGCACCTTCTCTCACTTGTTTAACTGCGTCGATCAGCGAAGGCATAGACCGTCGTTGATTACCCATCTGGATGTGCTTACCATATTTATGCAATGCTTGTGATACCAATTCTCCTTCATGCGGATTTTGCCCGCAGGGTTTCTCTACATACACATGCTTGCCATGCGATGCGCCTAAAATAGCAGCGGGCGTATGCCAATGATCGGGAGCGGCTACTACAAGGGCATCAAAATCTTTCTTCTCAACCAGTTTCCGGATATCTCTTATCAGCTCGGGTTTACGCGGCGCATTTTTTAAGGCATCATAACCTTTTTTGATCGCGCCGTCTTCCACATCACATATATAACCGATCTCGACGTTAGGCAACTGCGCAAAACTGCTTGCAAGGTAATTGCCCCGGCTGTTTACGCCCATCACACCTAACACAACTTTATTACTTGGTGCATTTTTGCCAAATACCGGAAAATTTAGAATAGTAAGGCCCGCTGTAGCCAGCGAGGCATCCCTGATGAATTTTCTGCGATGCATAATAGATGTTTTAAATTGGTTTTTAAATGTAGGGATAAATGTGTTAAACTGACACTAATCTTTTAAAAATGTAACGAAGTTGTTATAACTTTTTTGCCTCCAGTTATACAAACTGTATCTTTACAACCTTACCATTCAGATCATGCTCCAGGTTAGTCAATTATATATTTATCCTGTAAAATCTCTTGGCGGTATTGCTTTGGATAGTGCAATAGTGACTGACAGAGGCTTTCAGTACGACCGCCGCTGGATGCTGGTTGACCACAACAATTTGTTCATTTCGCAGCGGGAAATACACCAGATGGCATTATTGAAATTAAAAATAACTGATAATGGTATACTGGTGAATCATTCTGTTAAAAATGAATCCTATACAATCCCATTTGAACCTGCTAAAAATGAATTTGCCGAAGTTACTATCTGGGACGATACCTGCACCGGGCAGTTTGTGAGCGATGAGGCCGATGAATGGCTTAGCAAAATGCTGGAAATAAAATGCCGATTGGTCTACATGCCCGATGATAGCCATCGCATTACCGACCAGCGTTATACAGCAGAAGATAGCATTACTTCCTTTTCAGATGCCTATCCTTTTTTGATGATCGGGCAGGCTTCTTTGGATGATCTCAACAGCAAGCTTAATGAATTGTTGCCCATGAGCCGCTTCCGGCCAAATATTGTATTTACAGGTGGTGAACCTTATGAAGAGGATATGATGCATACCTTTATTATTGGCAATATTACATTTTATGGTGTAAAACTTTGCGCGCGCTGCGTAATGACGACCATTGACCAGGAAACTGCAATTGCAGGGAAAGAACCTTTAAAAACTCTGGCCCGGTATCGGTTTAAAAATAATAAGATCATGTTCGGGCAAAACCTGGCGCATAAAGGTTTGGGAGAGATTAAAGTTGGCGACCATCTGGAAGTATTAAAGCTGAATTACGAGGAGCGCTTTATGATGAATGCCTGATAGTAAACAGGACAGGAGATTAATTAAAACCGTTTTTCAAAAATTGTTAAAGTATGTTAACCTGTTTGGATTGACCTGCTTGGTACAAGTATATTAGATCAAAACATAATCCTTACCATATGAAATCACTCCTCTTATTTTTCAGTTGTGCTTTATTGATCATCTTGTTTTCTTGCAATAACAACCCTAAAGATTCAAAAGCGGCCAACAGCCCGGTTAAAGTTTCTGATCAGGGGGTAAATATTGCCTACAGCGATACTGGCAAAGGTGATACCACATTGTTTTTTGTGCATGGCTGGTGTATCAACAGGTCATACTGGTCAAACCAAGTTAGCTATTTCAGCAAAAAGTACAGGGTGGTAACTATAGACCTTGCCGGTTTTGGACAGTCGGGTAAGAATAGAAATATTTGGAACTCAGACTCTTACGGCAAAGATATTGATTCAGTGATCTCCCAATTAAACTTAAAAAACGTAGTACTGATCGGCCATTCTATGGCCGGACATATTATTTTGCAGGGAGCCATTAATAACCCGGATAAAGTTATTGCAATGGTGGGCGTCGACAATTTTAAATCCGTCAACTATATTGAAACGCCGCAGGATAAGAAAGGATATGATACTGCTATTAACGAACTAAGGCATCATTTTAAGCAATATGCTACCCAATATTTTAGGGATGCATTATTTTACAAAACTACAGCGGATTCAATAAAGACAAGGATACTCAGCGATATTGCTAAAGCCGATTCAGTAATTGCGGTAGATGCTATGGAAGATGACCATTTTGATGAAGTCAAAAAAATATCTGAATCAAAAAAGAAGCTCTACCTGATCAACAGCGATTATACGCCGACTGATACCGCCGGTTTTAAGGTAAAACACATCCCTTATCAATTGTTTAATATCCATGCCACAGGGCATTTCCCAATGGTTGAAAAACCACAGGATTTTAATAGCGCTTTGTCGGAAATTCTTTCAAAAATCTAAGTAAAAAAATTAATAAATTTCGGATTGGTTAAATGAATTTTCTTTTGACTTAATGTCCAGTAAATCAGTGTATTTATAACACTCACCTAAATAAAATATCGCCTTTATTCTGACCTAAAAAAGGCCTGGATTATATCAAAAACGCTGATTT
>Ga0307510_10003326_pt1 | contig 18735 bp, 19 predicted proteins | sample 12_EM_MG_FD_207224 | JGI IMG/M metagenome (GOLD analysis project Ga0307510, IMG submission 207224) | Populus trichocarpa ectomycorrhiza microbial communities from riparian zone in the Pacific Northwest, United States - 12_EM | ecosystem: Host-associated > Plants > Roots > Unclassified | place...
GTCGGTCGGCGAACGGCGCTTCGAACTGGTTGCCGGCGGCGCCGATGCCTGGGCGCCGGACGCGCGTACCGATGCCGCGATCGTCACCGCGATCCGTGCCGGGCGCAGCATGAGCGTCGAGACGCTGGCGCGCAGCGGCCAGCCCTTTGCCGATGTCTATGCGTTGCGCGGCGCCGCGACGGCGATCGATGCGGCCTCACTGGCGTGCATCACCGGCGTCAAGGGCGCGGCGCAGCGCTCATGAGGCGCCGGTCAGGCAGTGTCCTCGGCCAGCGAACGGGCAAGCTGATCGCGTACCGCCTGGAGCGCACTCAGGTCGACCGCCGGCATCGCGCGCTTGCGCTCGCTCGATAGCAATTTCTGCACACCGCGGATGGTATAGCCTTCCTGGTTGAGCATCGCGTTGATGCGCATCACCAGGGCGACATCCTCCGGCCGATAATAACGCCGGTTGCCCGCGCGCTGCAGCGGACGCAGCTGCGGAAAGCGCGTTTCCCAATAGCGCAGGATATGCTGCGGCAGCCCAGTTTCGCGAGACAGCTCGCCGATCGTGCGAAATGCACCAGCCGCCTTGTCTGAAGCGGCGGCCATCTTTGATCTCAGCCGGCGCTGACGATGCGATCGCGCATCATCTGGCTGGCGCGGAAGGTGAGCACACGGCGCGGCGCGATCGGCACCTCGACACCGGTCTTGGGATTGCGCCCGATGCGCTCACCCTTGTCGCGCAGCACGAACGTGCCGAACCCCGATATCTTGACGTTCTCACCCTTGGCGAGCGCATCGCACATGTTGCCGAGTATATCCTCGACCAGCTTGGCAGAATCAGCCCGTGACAGGCCGACCTGGTGGTGCAGAGCCTCAGCGAGGTCTGCCCTTGTCAATGTTCCCGCAGGCACCATCGGTTTCCCCCTCCTCGGTGTCAGAAGCTTAGCCTAACACAATGATCGCGCGAGTCGAAAGGGGTTTGTTACCGATATGTAACATCGCCAACCGCGCGAAAGTCCGTATTGTACAACGCGTTGCTGATTGAGTGACATTTCCGGCAATGGAAGCGTGCTAGAAACGCACCACCGCCGCGCCCCAGGTGAAACCACCGCCCATCGCCTCGAGCACGATCAGGTCGCCACGCTTGATGCGTCCGTCGCGCACCGCGACGTCGAGCGCCAGCGGCACCGAGGCGGCGGACGTGTTGGCATGCTGGTCGACCGTCACGACGACTTTTTCCGGCGCCAGGCCGAGCTTGCGCGCGGTCGCGTCGAGGATGCGGGCATTGGCCTGGTGCGGCACCACCCAGTCGACATCGGCGGAGGTCAGGCCGGCGGCGCCCAGCGTCTCGGTCAGTACGCTGGCGAGATTGACGACGGCGTGGCGAAACACCTCGCGACCCTTCATGCGCACCTTGCCGACCGTACCAGTGGTCGAGGGCCCACCATCGACATAGAGCAGTTCGTTGTGGCGGCCATCGGCGTGCAGCCGGGTCGCGAGCACGCCGCGCTCGCTGTCGGCCTCGCCCTCGAGCACGATCGCACCAGCACCGTCGCCGAACAGCACGCAGGTGGTGCGATCCTCCCAGTCGAGGATGCGGCTGAAGGTCTCGGCCCCGATCACCAGCGCGCGGCGCGCGCTGCCGGCGCGAATCATGCTGTCGGCAACCTGCACGGCATAGAGAAAGCCCGAACACACCGCCGCGACGTCGAACGCCACGCAATCGTTGATTCCGAGCATCGCCTGGACCTTGGTGGCGCTGGCCGGGAAGGTCTGGTCGGGCGTCGCGGTAGCGAGCACGATCAGGTCGATATCGTTGGCCTCGCGGCCCGCGGCGGCGAGCGCGGCGCGGCAGGCATCGGCGGCAAGCGTCGCGGTGGTCTCGTCGGGGCCGGCGATATAACGAAAACGGATGCCGGTGCGCTCGACGATCCATTCGTCGGTGGTGTCGACCTGTTCGGCCAGTTCGGCATTCGACACACGTCGCGCGGGCAAGGCCGAACCGGTGCCGGCGATCACGCTGCGAATCATTGCGCCGGTTCTCCTGCGGGCTGGACGAGCGCGGCGGCGCGGGCGTCGATCTGGCGCAGATCCTCGCTGATCCGCCGCGTCAGATCGTCGCGCACCATCTTGGCGGCGGCGGCGATCGCGGTGGCCACGCCGATCTCGTTGGCGCCGCCATGGCTTTTCACCACCAGCCCGTTGAGGCCGAGGAACACCGCGCCATTGTGATTGTTGGGGTCGAGATGGTGGCGCAGCAGCTCGGTCGCCGGGCGCGAGATGAGGAAGCCGATCTTCGAGCGAATCGAGCTGCGGAAGGCGCGCTTGAGCAGATCGGCGACGAAACGGGCGGTGCCCTCGGCCGTCTTCAAGGCGATGTTGCCCGAAAAACCGTCGCAAACGATAACATCGACCTCGCCGCGCGCCAGCCGGTCGCCCTCGATGAAGCCGACAAAGGTAAGCGGCAGATGCGTCGCGGCCTTGAGCGCGGCGGCGGCATCGCGAATCTCTTCGGTGCCCTTCTGGTCTTCGGTGCCGATGTTGAGCAGGGCGACGCGCGGAGAGGCGAGATCCAGCGTGGTGCGGGCATAGGCCGCACCCATCACCGCGAACTGCAACAGGTTGCGCGCGTCGCAGTCTGTATTGGCGCCGAGATCGAGCACCACGGTATCATTGTCGCCGAGCGTCGGCACGCGCCCGGCCAGCGCCGGCCGGTCGATGCCCGGCATGGTGCGCAGCGACACCTTGGCCATCGCCATCAGCGCACCGGTGTTGCCCGCAGATACGGCGGCGGCGGCGCGACCCTGTTTGACCAGGTCGATCGCGATGCCCATCGAGGTCTTCTTGGCGCGCCGCAGCGCCTGGCTCGGCTTCTCGCTCGACCCGACCAGTTCGGGGGCGTGGACGATCTCGGAATGCGCGGTGAGATTGGGGTGAAGCTTCAGCCCCTCGGCGATCGCCGTCTCGTCGCCGACGAGAAAAAAGCGCATGTTCTCGAACCGGCGCCGCGCGCGCGCGACCCCGGCGAGCATCACTGCCAGCCCTTCGTCTCCGCCCATGGCGTCGACGGCAATCCAGGAGCTGTCAGACACGCTGGCCCCCTGCTCCTGTGCGGTCGTGCTCAGCCTTCGACCGAGACGATCTCGCGGCCGTTATAATGGCCGCAAGACGTGCACAGATTGTGCGGACGCTTGAGCTCGCCGCAATTCGGGCATTCCTGGAATGCATCGGCAGAGATCGAATCGTGCGACCGGCGCATGCCGCGCTTGGACGGCGTAGTCTTTCTTTTGGGAACGGCCATTTCGGCGAAAACCTTTTGTCAGATCGGTACGCGCGATAGGTCCGGAAACAGGACCACGCAACCGGCGGCGAGCCGGCCGCGGATGGCACCAGCGGCCGGACGCATCGCGAAGACTGGCGCCTATAGCGATTCGCGCGGACGTTGCAACCCGGCGTCGCGGCTGGCACGGTAAGTGGCGAAAAGAAACCAAAGGGGGATGTTATGGACGGAACCATGTTGCCGGTCACGCTGATGGCGGCCGGCGGAAGCGCGCTGATCGCTTTCTGGCTGGCGCTGCGTACCGGATCCGCAAGGCGCGCGGCCAAGGTCAGCATCGGCGATGGCGGCGATATGAGGCTGATCGCCCGCATGCGCGCGCAGGCCAATTTCACCGAATATGTGCCCTTCATCCTGATCCTGATCGCGCTGATCGAGGTGACCACCGGCACCTCGACCTGGCTGTGGATCGCCGGCGCGCTGCTGCTGATCGGCCGCGTGGCCCACGGCCTCGGCATGGACGGCCTGCGCGGCGGCCGCTCCTTCGGCACGGCGACGACCTTCCTGTTACTGGTCGGTCTCGGGCTCTACGCGGTGGCGATCCCGCTGCTCGCCTCGCACACGCCCAAGACAACCGTGCTGACGACGGTACCGACGCAGGGGTGAACTACGCCTTTTCCTCCCCATCGCAGATGGGGAGGGGGACCGCCGGCGTAGCCGGTGGTGGAGGGGAATTGGAGCGCGGCGACGTGGCCTCGCTCCAATTCCCCTCCACCACTTCGTGGTCCCCCTCCCCAGCAAGCTGGGGAGGAAAGAAAGCTACGCCGCCATCGCGCGGTCGCTGACGAACATGTTGTTGGCACGCTCATGTGCGAAGGTGCTGGTCTGGCCGTGCCCGGGGATGAACACCGTGTCGTTCCCCAGCGGCCACAGCTTGGTGACGATCGAATCGAGCAATTGCGGGTGGCTGCCGAGCGGGAAGTCGGTGCGGCCGATCGACCCGGCAAACAGCACGTCGCCAACCAGCGCCAGTTTCGATGGTGCGTGATGGAAGATCACATGGCCCGGCGTGTGCCCCGGCGTGTGATAAACGTCGAGCGTCAGCTCACCAACAGTGACCGTATCGCCCTCGACCAGCCAGCGATCAGGCTCGAACGGCACCCCGCGAATGCCGTAATTGCGCCCGTCTTCGTCGAGTCGCGCGATCCAGAAACGATCGGCCTCATGCGGCCCCTCGATCGGCACGTCCAGCTCCTCGGCGAGCGGCTTGGCCTCGCCGCAATGGTCGATATGGCCATGGGTGAGGATGATCTTCTCCACCGTCACGCCGTGCTGCGCCGCCGCCGCCCTGAGCTGCGGCAGATCGCCGCCGGGATCGACGAACGCGCCGCGCATCGTCGCGGTGCACCAGATCAGGCTGCAATTCTGCTGGAGCGGGGTGACGGGCACGATCGCCGCGCGCAAGGGAGGGTTGGCCATGCCCGCGAGATAGGCGCGGGCACGAATAGGGGCAAGCCGGGGGTTGCCGAGCGTGCCCGGCCAGCGCATCTGGCACGACGATGCTCGCCGACGAGACCAAGCCCTTCGTGTTGCTCGACGATGCCCGCCCCGGTGGTGCGGCGGCGCGACTCTATCGCGCGCCGCTGCGCACGATCGTCGCCGCGACACCGGCCGAGCTGCCCGCCGCGCTGGCGGCGTTGCGTGCCGCCCGGGCCGAGGGGCTGCACGCTGCCGGCTATCTTGGCTATGAAGCGGGCGCCGCACTCCAGCCGCGGGCGCCGGTGCTGGCCGGTGACGGGCCGGTGCTGTGGTTTGGCCTGTTCGAGCAATTCGAAGAAATTGCGCATGATGCGGTGCCGGCGCTGCTGCCCGACCCGGCAGGGGCCTGGGCCGGCGTGCCGTGCCCCGCGATCGACCGCGAGGCCTATGACGCGCGGCTGAGGCAGGTGCAGGCGCTGATTTCGGCGGGCGATATCTATCAAGCCAATCTGACATATCAGGCGACGGTGGCGATGCTCGGCGATCCGCTCGCACTCTATGCCCGGCTGCGCGCCGCGTCGAACGCCGGGCACGGCGCGATCGTCGCGACGGGCGCGCGGACCTTCCTGTCGCTGTCGCCCGAATTGTTCTTCGCACTGGACGGCGACCGGCTGACCTGCCGGCCGATGAAGGGCACGGCGCCGCGTGGCGCTACGCCCGAAGAGGATCGCGCACTGGCGAAGGAGCTCGCCAGCGACGACAAGCAGCGCGCCGAGAATCTGATGATCGTCGACCTGATGCGCAACGACCTGTCGCGCGTCGCAGTGGCGGGCAGCGTCGCGGTGCCGGCGCTGTTCGCGGTCGAGACCTATCCCACCGTGCTGCAGATGACCTCGACCGTCACCGCGACGCTCGCGCCAGACCGCGAAGCCGTCGACGTGATCGAGGCACTGTTCCCATGCGGGTCGATCACCGGTGCGCCCAAGTCGCGCGCCATGGCGGTGATCGCGGAGGTCGAAGGCGTGCCCCGCGGCCTCTATACCGGCTCGATCGGACGGATCGACGCGACGGGCGACGCGATGTTCAACGTCGCCATCCGCACCCTGGCGATCGAAGGCGGCGCGGCGACGCTGGGGCTCGGCTCGGGCATCGTCGCCGACTCGCGCGCAGCGGAGGAATGGGCCGAATGCGCCGCCAAGGGCCTGTTCGTCACCGCCGGCCAGCGCCGCTTCGACCTGATCGAGACGATGGCCTTCGACCCCGAGGCCGGCCTGCCGCGACTCGAACGCCATCTCGCGCGGATGAAGGCGAGCGCCGATCTATTCGGCTTCAGTTTCGATCGCCACGGCGCGCGCAACGAACTGCAGGCCGCGACCTTCCGCCTGCGCACACCACGCCGCATCCGGCTGGTGCTCGCCGCATCGGGCGCGCTGGCCATCGAGGTGGCGCCGCTGCCCGAGGCGCGCACCGGCCCAATGACGGTGCGGATCGTGCCCCGGCCGGTCGGGCCACGCGATTTCCGCCTGCGCCACAAGACCAGCGACCGCGCCTTTCATGATGCGGCGCGACAGACGGCTGGCGCCGACGAGGTAATCTTCGAAGACGATCAGGGTTATCTCAGCGAAGGCAGCTTCACCTCCTTGTTCGTCGAACGCGACGGCGTGCTGGTCACTCCGCCGTTATCGCGTGGCCTGCTCCCAGGCGTATTGCGCGCCGAGTTGATCGATACCGGGCAGGCGGTCGAGGGCGAGTTGACCGCAGCCGATCTTGCGCACGGTTTCCTCATCGGCAACGCCTTGCGCGGATTGATGCCGGCGATTGTTGCGCCAGTCCTTGTTGCGACTGCGAAGAAAAGCGAGCTATAGGGCCGCCGCCTCCTGAACCGAAGGGCCCTTGACCATGCACCCCTCCGCCGCGCTCGCCCGCATCAAGCCATCGCCGACACTGGCGATCACCACGCGGACGTTGGAGCTCAAGCGCGCGGGGATCGACGTGATCGGCCTCGCCGCCGGGGAGCCCGATTTCGACACGCCCGAATTCGTCAAGGAAGCCGCGATCCAGGCGATCCGCGACGGCAAGACCAAGTACACCAATGTCGACGGCACGCCCGAGCTGAAGGAAGCGATCGTCGCCAAGTTCCAGCGCGACAATGACCTGACCTACAAAACCGACCAGATCAGCGTGAACGTCGGCGGCAAGCATACCTTGTTCAACGCCATCGTCGCGACGGTCGATCCGGGCGACGAGGTGATCGTGCCGGCGCCTTATTGGGTGAGCTACCCGGACGTGGTGCTGTTCGCCGGCGGCACCCCGGTGTTCGTGCCCGCCGGCCCCGAGCAGAACTACAAGCTCAACCCCGAGCAGCTCGAGGCGGCGATCACGCCGCGCACGAAGTGGGTGATCCTCAACTCGCCGTCCAACCCGACAGGTGCCGCCTATTCGGTCGCGGAATTGAAAGCGCTGGGCGAGGTGCTCGAACGCCATCCGCATGTCTGGGTATTCGCCGACGATATGTACGAGCATATCATCTATGACGGCTTCGAATTCGCCACCATCGCCCAAGTCTGCCCGTCGCTCTACGAGCGCACGCTGACCGTCAACGGTTGTTCCAAGGCTTATGCCATGACCGGCTGGCGCATCGGCTTCGCGGCTGGCGCCTCATGGCTGATCAAAGCCATGTCGAAACTGCAGTCGCAATCGACCAGCAACCCCTGCTCGATCGCCCAGGCGGCGGCGACCGCGGCACTCAATGGCGATCAGAGTTTTCTGGCCGAGCGCGCTTTGGCCTTCCAGGGCCGGCGCGATCTTGTCGTGTCGATGCTCAACCAGGCCAATGGCATCACCTGCCCGCGGCCCGAGGGCGCCTTCTATGTCTATCCCGAGCTGTCGGGGCTGATCGGCAAGACCACGCCTAACGGCAGACTGATCGATTCCGACGAGGCGTTCGTCGCCTATCTGCTCGACGACCACCGCGTCGCCGCGGTGCAGGGTGCAGCCTTCGGCCTCTCGCCGGCACTGCGCATCAGCTATGCGACGTCGGAAAATCTGCTGCGCGAAGCGTGCGAGCGCATCCAGACGGCCTGCGCGGCCGTACGTTGATACGCAGATTGGAAACCCTGCGTTCAGCCTGAGGGTACGAAGCAGGGTCTTGCCAATTCGCCGCGCGACACGATCTGTCGTGCGACACAAAGATTCAGAAGGACGATGACGATGCGCACTTTTTTGCGCGATAGTTTCACGCTTCGCCTGATCGGGGGTTTCGTCCTCGGCGCAATCGGCGTGGTCGGTTTCCACGCGGCGAGCATCGCCGGGACGCATGGCGACCGACCCGCGACGGCAGCGCACGCCACACGCTGACCCACTCATTGCCGGTGCGGCCGCCGGTACTTATTTTCGGCTTTGTGTTCCGCAACGGAAGAGAAAAGCCATGATCCGTCCCCTGATCGCAACCGTTGCCGCAGGCGGAATCGCCTGGCTCGCTTTGTCGGGTGGCATGGCGCAGGCCGAGCGCGCCGTTCCGATTCCGGTCGCCACGCACGACGTATCGCGCACGGCCAGGCCCCAGGTAGCGGTGCTGGCCGGCGGATGCTTCTGGGGCATGGAAGCGGTATTCGAGCGGGTGAAGGGCGTGAAGTCGGTCACCGCCGGTTATGCCGGCGGCACGCGCGCCACGGCGACCTATGACCAGGTGTCCACCGAGACGACCAACCATGCCGAGGCGATCCGCATCGTCTACGACCCGGCACAGGTCAGCTATGCGACGTTGCTGCGCGTCTATTTCTCGGTCGCGCACGACCCGACCCAGCTCAACCGTCAGACACCGGACAGCGGCACCAGCTACCGCTCGGCGATCTTCCCGCAGAATCCGGTGCAACGCGCAGTCGCTGCGGCCTATATCGCGCAGCTTGGCGCAGCCCGTGTCTTCCCCGCGCCGATCGTGACGAAGCTGGAGACCGGCGGCTTCTTCCCGGCCGAGGACTATCACCAGCATTTCTTCGACCGGAATCCGACCCACCCATATATCGTGCATTGGGACAAGCCGAAGGTCGCCGCGTTCAAGGCCGGCTTCCCAACGCTGGCGAAGTAACCGCTAGGCCGCGAGCGGGAAACGCAGCAGCCGGTCCTCGACCGGCACCAGCGCCTCGGCGTCATGGCCCACCGCGCGAACGATCTCGGGATGCGCGGCGTCCAGCCCGCCGGTCAGCGCACCGAAGGCGGGCAGGATCAGCTTGCTCGCAGTGGCGACGAAACAGCGCCGCGATACGCTGCGCCCGCGCACCCGCACGCGCAGCTTGGGATGGAAATGACCCGACAGTTCGGGCCGCGTCTCGGCGCTTTGCGCTTCGTGGCGCAGCACCAGCCCATCGACCAGCGCCTCGGCGGCGACCTCGCCACCACAACGATCGACCATGCCGATATCGTGATTGCCGGTGATCCAGATCCAGCGCCGCGTCGCGGTGAGCCCGCGCAGCATCTCCTGCGCGTGGGGCGACAGGCGCTCGCAGCCGGCGGCATCGTGGAAGCTGTCGCCGAGGCACCAGATCTCCGTCGCGCCGGTCGATTCGACCAGCGCCGCGAGGGCAGTCAGGGTGGCGATCGAGTCATAGGGCGGCAGCATCTGACCGAAGCGCGCGAACCAGCTCGCCTTCTCGAAATGCAGGTCGGCGACGAGCAAGGCGCGCCGTGCGGGCCAGAACAGCGCGCCCTGTGGGAGCGCGGCAAGGGCATGACCGGCGAACGAAAAGGGAACCATGGCGCCGCTATGCCCCGCTATCGACGCGCGATCAACCACTTGCCGGCACACCTGACAAAAGCGCTTGCGCTGCGGTGCAACAAGCGTAAAGCGCGCCGTCCCAACGACAGGCCGTTTCGCACGCATGTCATCCGTTCCCGAACAACCCGGGCCGCACGACCTCCCCCATCCCGCCCTGATCGCGCTGACCGTCGGCGCGATCGGTGTGGTGTTCGGCGATATCGGCACGAGCCCGCTCTACGCATTCCGCGAGGCGCTCGGGCTGGCCGCCTCCGACGGCATGGTGGCGAGCGAGATTTTCGGCGTGCTGAGCCTCGCTTTGTGGTCGCTGATCCTCGTCGTGTCGGTCAAATACGTCCTGTTCCTGATGCGCGCCGACAATCAGGGCGAGGGCGGGGTGCTCGCCCTGACCGCGCTGGCGCGGCGCGCGCTGGGCCGGCGCTCGCTGATCGCCCTCACGCTCGGCGCGGCGGGTGCGGCGCTGTTCTATGGCGACGCGATCATCACCCCGGCCTTGTCGGTGCTGTCCGCTGTCGAGGGCTTGCGTACCATCCCAGGCGCCGGCGCGATGTTCAACGAGGACACCATCATGGCCATCACGGTCGTGATCCTGATCGGCCTGTTCCTGATGCAGGCGCGCGGTACGGCGCGGGTCTCGCAGCTGTTCGGCCCCGTCTGTATCCTCTGGTTCCTGGTGATCGGCGCACTCGGCGTGTGGCACATCGCCGACGAGCCGACGATCCTCGCAGCGATCAATCCGGCCCACGCGGTCGAATTCATGGCCACGCATGGCAGGCTCGGGCTGTTCGTGCTCGGCGCGGTATTCCTGACCGTCACCGGGGCCGAGGCGCTGACCGCCGATATGGGCCATTTCGGCGCGCGCCCGATCCGCATCGGCTGGTTCGTGCTCGCCTTTCCGGCCTTGATGCTCAATTATTTCGGTCAGGGCGCCTATGCGCTCAACGCGCTGGAGGCGGCCAATGCCGCGCACCAGCCGTTCCTCAACCGCGACTGGTTCTTCCTGATGGCGCCCGACGCGTTGCGGCCATGGCTGGTCGTTCTTGCCGGGCTGGCCACGATCATTGCCAGCCAGGCGGTGATCACCGGCGCCTATTCGCTGACCCAGCAGGCGATCCAGCTCGGCCTGTTGCCGCGTTTGCGCATCCGCCAGACCTCGGCGGCACATGCCGGGCAAATCTATCTGCCGGCGATCAACTGGCTGCTGCTCGCGGGCGTGCTGGTGCTGGTGGTGCAGTTCCGCAACTCCTCGGCGATGGCGGCGGCCTACGGCATCGCGGTGACCGGCACGATGGTCGTCACCACCTGCCTCGCCTACATCGTCGTCAGGCATCGCTGGCACTGGAAGCGTCCGACCGCGATCGCGGTGATCCTGCCCTTTCTGGCGCTCGACCTGGTCTTCTTCGGCGCCAACATCCTGCGCGTGATCGAGGGCGGCTGGGTGCCGCTGGTGATCGCCGCGTGCATCGGATTGCTGATCTTCACCTGGGTGCGCGGGCGCGGCATCGTGCGTGCCTTCGAACAGCGCCAGAGCATACCACTCGCCGATCTTGCCGCGGCGCTGGCCAAGCGCCCGCCCGAGCGGGTCGAGGGCACCGCGGTGTTCCTCACCTCCAACCCCGATCACGCCCCCGGCGCACTGATGCACAATCTCAAGCACAACAAGGTGCTGCACGAGCGCAACCTGGTGGTTAGCGTGCGCACCGCCGACCGGCCGATGACCGACCCCGACAGCCGCGCCACGGTGACCCGGGTCGACGACAATTTCACCACGGTGGTGCTGCATTACGGCTTTATGGAAACGCCCGATGTGCCGCGCGACCTGGGGTTCGAGCATTCGGGCGAGCGGCGCCTGCTGAACCCGGCCAAGACGAGCTATTTCATCGGCCGCAACACCATCAAGCCCTCGGCCGACGAGGGCATGCCGATGTGGCAGGACCAGATCTTCATGTTCCTGCAAAGGAACGCCGCCGATCCAACCGAATTCCTGCGCATCCCGCCGGGCAAGGTGCTGGAATTGGGCGAACAAGTGACGGTATAGCAGCACCGCCGCTACGGCACGAGCAGGGGGATTGAAGCATGACGATCGCGATTCTGACCGCCATGATGCTGGCGACCCCGGCGCCGACCACCACGCCGGACCAGGCCGACGCGCAATGCTTCATCGTCGTCGCATCGATGATCGGACAGGACCAGAGCAAGGCGGAGAAGCTGGGGAGCGGGCTGACCTATTTCACTGGCAAGATCATCGGCCGCCATCCCGATGCCGATCTCGAGGCGCTGGTACGCGCTGCCGCCCCGGTCGTGGCAAAGCTCGGCGCGAGCGAATTCACGCGCTGTGGTGGAGAGCTGCAGCGGGCCGGTGCCCGTTTACAGAGCCTGGGCGCCGCGCTCCAGACGCATCCGTGATCTATCCGGCATAGGCCTTGACCAGATCATATAAATAATCCCGCGCGTCATAGAGCGACGCCTTGCGGATACGCTCGTTGAGGCCGTGTACCCCATTGAAATCGCTGTCGAGGAAGGTCCCCGGCGCGCCATAGACCGGAATGCCGATCGCCTCGAGGAAGATGCCGTCGGTCGCGCCGGTCGACATTAGCGGCAGTAGCGGCAAGCCGGGGAAATGCTTCGCCGCGACCGCGCGCATCGGCCCGAGGATCTTCGGGTCGAGCGATGGCGGGATCGCGGTCGGGCGGACCGGCTGGTTGGCCGTCACGGTGACCTTGGGGCCCGCCAGCCGCTGCAGCGTGGCGAGCGTTTCCTCGACCGTCTCGCCCGGGAAGATGCGGCAATTGACGTTCGCCGTGGCGCGCTGCGGCAGCGCATTTTCGGCATGGCCGGCGTTGAGCAGCGTCGCGACGCAGGTGGTACGCAAGGTCGAGTGCATCGCCTTGTCGCGGCTGATCAGTGCGTCGGCCGCCTTGTCGGTCGGATCGGCGAGCAGCCGGCGGATCGCATCGCCGACCGGCGCCGGGACCGCCGCCCTGCTCGCGCTGAAAAAGGCGCGGGTGGTGTCGGTGAACTTGACCGGAAATTCATGGGTCCGCACCGCCTCCAGCGCGTCGGCGAGCTCGTAAATGGCGTTGTCGGGCACCGGCTGCGAGCTGTGGCCGCCCGGATTGGTCGTCGCGAAGGTATAATTCTGGGCGGCCTTCTCGCCGACCTGCACGGCGAGCAGCTGGCGATGCCCCTGGTCGTCGAGCCGCCCGCCGCCGCCCTCGTTGAGCGCGAATTCGGCGGCGATCAGTTCGGGCCTGTTCTTGGCCAGCCATTCCGCGCCGTTGAAGGCGAAGGTCGTCTCCTCGCCACAGGTCAGCGCCAGCTTGATCGTGCGCTTCGGCTTGTAGCCGCTGGTCTTGAAGCGGACCATCGCATCGGCCCAGATCGCCGCCATCGCCTTGTCGTCGACCGAGCCGCGCGCATAATAATAATCCCCCTCCTCGATCAGGGTGAAGGGATCGCGCACCCAGTCGGCGCGCTTGGCCTCGACCACGTCGAGATGGCCGAGCAACAGCATCGGCTTCACGCGCTTGTCGCTGCCCTGCAAGACGGCGACCAGCCCGCCCTCGCGCGGATGATCGGGCACCGAGAAAGGAATGATGTCGGCATCGGCATAACCCGCCGTCTTCAGCCGCGCGGCGATCTGCGCGGCGGCCTGGGTACAACTGCCGGCCGACAGCGAGGTGTTGGTCTCGACCAGTTCCTTGTACAGGCCGAAAAAGGCCTGGCGGTCGGGTGTCAATTCCTGCGCCGATGCAGCCAACGGCAACAGTGCGAGCGCCGCCGCGCAGCCGAGAAAAGCCCGTGTCATCGATCGCATGCGCCGCCCCTGATCCTGTGTCGGGGCAGGCTAGGGCCAGTTCGTCGCCCCGGCAATGGCCGGTGGCGCGGCCACCCTTACTGGTTCAGGCGCGACACCTGCGAGCCGAAATTTACCGGCACCGGCGCGTCTGACTGCCCCGCGCCGCTGGGCAGCGAAAGGCGCAGCGTGCGGTTGGGAAAGTCGATCTGCACGCGCTTGAACAGCTTCATCGCGTCCATGCCGAGCATCAGCGCCGGGCGTTTGATCAGCTCGAAACGCTTGAACGGCTCGGCATCGGCAAAGGCTACCGGCAGATTGTTGAAATTGATGCCCGCGACCTTGATCTCGCTGATCTGCGTATAGTCGGCGACCAGCACGTCACCGGTCACGCCGAGCAGCGAGATGCTCTGCATATGCTTGGTGCTGCGCGCCACCATGCGGCGCAGCGCAAGGTTGCCCATGCTGACCACCGAGCCGGTGTCGACGATCACCTGGATGCGCCGGCCACGATAATAAGCGTCGGTGACGACGAGCTGCCCGAACATGCTGCGGGCGTGGACGATCACCTCGTCGGTCGCTGCGGGGGCGGCGCGGCGGCGCACCTCGGACGGGGTGACGGTCATCTGCTGACGCTCGAAATCGATCGTCACCATATGGCCCTGCAAGGTGTCCAGCCCGAGCAGGCCGGGCGCGCCGAGATTACGCGTTTCGAGCGCCGGCGCCTCGATCCGCGTGCCGCCGAGCGCGCCGACGCTGATCGCCGGGATGACGAAGGTATTGACCATGCCCTGGCCGGACATCGAGGTGAGATGCACGTCGGGCCCGGGCGCGAGGCGCAGCGTGCCGGCCAGCTCGCGCGAGATGACGGTGCGCTGTGCGCCGGTATCGACGATGAAATGATAAGGACCGCCGGCACCGATCGTCACCGGCACGGTCATGCGTTCATCGGCATCGCCAAAGCCCAGCAGATCGGCCGCGGGCGTCAGGCTGGCCGGCGGTTCGGTGAGCGACGCCGGGGGCGCCGGCTGGACGGCAGGTTGGGTGAACGGCGCAGGCTGCAAGGCAGCGGCGGCCGCAAGCGACAAGGCAAAAGCCAGACCCATCTCCATGGCGGAAAGCTACGCCCGAATCGGAACCTTCACAAGCGAAACAACCGTCCAGAATGTGTCGTTGGTGGGTATGGAAACGCCGTTCGCCCGCACCAAGTGTTTTTCGGGCCGAAAAGCGCACGTTTGACGATCTCATGGTGATAAAATAGCTAGAACCACTGAGTTCAACACTGGCTGGGCGGGGAGGCTCGATGGCGAACATACAAGCGAATGAGGAAATACAGATTCTACTGGCCGAATATTCTTCGATCAGGGATCACATCATTGCTCGAACGAACGTCGCCATACAGATCATCACCATTGGCGCAGGCGCGGTGGCGATCATCACGCCTCATATTGACGAGAAGCCGCTGTTGTCGATTATCACGATCGCCGTCACGGTTCTGGCAATGGGTATCGTGACTTGGGTCGTGACGACAGACCTCAAAGCCGAGGCAACGCAAGTTCGCGTGTTGGAAAAGAGGATCAATCACCTGGCCGGCAAGAGGATACTTACCTGGGAAACCGACCACGGCGTGGTCCACGGGCTCGTCAGGCCATTCCGACGCAAAGAATGAATGCGCGCCGTTTGAAGGCTAGCCCACCGGCCGTAGCGCCCTGATCATATCGCGGCACGGCACCTGACACGATCGATTCACGAACGACGGGATGACACTGCCTAATCGAGCCGCATCGCTTCCGCCGCCAGCGCCTCGGCCTCGATCAACAGCGAATCGTCGGCCAACCCCTGCGCGACATGCTCGCGCCCGATCAGCGTCAGCACCGGCACGGCGAGCGGCGAGACCCGATCGAGATCGACATGCAACATCGTCCCCGCCGCCCGGTCGAGCAGGTCGGCGAGCCGCCCGACATCGGTCATCTTCGCGCGCGCATCGGCCCAGGCCGCCTTGAGCAGCAGATGCCCGGGTTCGTATTTGCGCAGCACATCGTAGATCAGGTCGGTCGAGAAGGTGACCTGCTTGCCGGTCTTGCGCTTGCCGGGATGCTGGCGCTCGACCAGTCCGCCGATCACCGCCACCTCGCGAAAGGCGCGCTTGAGCAAGGACGAGCCCTGCACCCAGTCGACGAACTCGTCTTCCAGGATGTCGGGCGAGAACAACGGCGCCGGATCGGTCACCGGATCGAGCGAATAGGTCGCGATCGAATAGTCGGTCGCGACGAAGCCGATCGGTCGCAACCCCCGCGTCTCCATCCGCCGCGTCAGCAGCATGCCGAGCGACTGGTGCGCGTTCCACCCCTCGAAGCTGTAGGCGACCATGAAGTGCCGCCCGTCGCGCGGGAAGGTCTCGACCAGCAGCTGGTCCGGCCCGGGCAAGGCCGAGCGGTAACGCTGTACCTCCAACCATTCGCGCACATCGTCGGGAAAGCGTGGCCATTCCCCCGGCGAAGCGAGAAAGCCGCGTACCCGGTCGGCGAGGTTGGTCGAGATCGGCATGCGCGCGCCGCCATAGGTCGGGATGCGCGCCGGCCGGCTGGTCGCGCGGACCACGACATCCTCGGTATCGACGCGCTCGACCTCCAGGCTCATGCCGGAGAAGAAGAACGTGTCGCGCGGTGACAGCGTCGCGGCGAAGGCCTCCTCGACCTTGCCGACCGCGCGGCCATTCTTGAAACGCACGGTGAGCATCGTCGCCTCGACGATGATCCCGGCATTGAGCCGGTGCTGGGCGACGAACTTCGGGTGCGACACGCGCCACAGCCCGTCGGCATCCTGCGTCAACCGCTTGAATTTCTCATAGGCCTTGAGCGCGTAGCCGCCATCGCGGATGAAACCGAGCACTTGCTCGAAAACGCCCGCATCGAGCGCCGAATAGGGTAGCGCCGAACGCACTTCGTCGAGCATCGCCTGCTGTTCGAACGGCGCCGCGCAGGCGCAGGCCATGACATGCTGGGCGAGCACATCCAGCGCGCCGGCACGGAAGATATCGGGATCGAGCTCGCCCACCGTCACCGCATCGAGCGCCGCCCGCGCCTCGAGATATTCGAAGCGATTGCCCGGCACGATCACCGCCTCGCTCGGTTCGTCGAGTCGGTGGTTGGAGCGGCCGATACGCTGCAACAGCCGCGACGAGCCCTTGGGTGCCCCCATCTGGATGACGCAATCGACATCGCCCCAGTCGACCCCGAGATCGAGGCTCGCCGTGGCGACCAGCCCGCGCAGCTTGCCCGCCGCCATCGCCGCCTCGACCTTGCGCCGCGCCTCGAGACTGAGCGAGCCGTGATGGATGCCGATCGGCAATCGCATCTCGTTGACCTTCCACAGATCCTGAAAGATCAGCTCGGCGAGGCTGCGGGTGTTGCAAAAGATGATCGAAGTGCGGTGCGTCTCGATCTCGGCCATCACCTGTTCGGCGGCATAGCGCCCGCTATGCCCCGACCAGGGAATTTTGCCCTCGGGCAGCAGGATGGCGATGTTCGGGTCGGCGCCCTTGTCGCCGATCACCAGCGACACCTGGTCGATATCGCCATCGGGTGCGAGCCAGGCGCGATAGCCGTCCGGGTCGGCCACCGTGGCGGACAGCGCGACGCGGCGCGTGGCCGGGGCGATCGCCTGCAACCGCGCCATGCACAGGCTGAGCAGGTCGCCGCGCTTGCCGGTGGCAAAAGCGTGCACCTCGTCGACCACGATCGTCCTGAGGCCGGCGAACATCAGGAAGCTGTCGGGATAGCTCAGCAGCAGCGACAGCGATTCAGGTGTGGTCAGCAATATCTGTGGCGGCCGGATACGCTGCCGCGCCTTGCGATCCGATGGCGTATCGCCGGTGCGCGTCTCGACGCGCAGGTCGAGCCCCATCTCCTCGATCGGGGTGAGCAGGTTGCGCTGCACATCCACCGCCAGCGCCTTCAACGGCGAGACGTAGAGCGTGTGCAGCCCCTCGGTGGGGTTCTCGATCAGCTCGGTCAGCGTCGGCAGGAACCCGGCCAGCGTCTTGCCCGCGCCCGTCGCCGCGACGAGCAGCGCATGGCACCCGGCCCGCCCTTCGGCGAGCATGTCGAGCTGATGCCGCCGCGGCGCCCAGCCACGCGACGCGAACCAGTCGGTGAGGGGTGATGGGAGTGTCTGACTCAAGGTGCTGGTGGTGCCCCGGCCGGGCGCGTCACCAGCACCGGCGCGGCGCTGCCGGCGGTCGACAGACGCGCGCGCTCGCCCTGCGGCCGATCCTGCAGCGACAGCCACGCCTCGTCATTCTTGGTGCCGAGGCGCACGCCCTCCTGATAGGTGCCGAGCGGATTGGCATAATTGACCGTCACGCCGGCAAAACCGCTTTTGTCGTTGACGATCATCGCCACCGCATCCCCTCCCGGACGATCGAGCGCGATGACGCCGCGCCCATTGTCGAGAAACGAGACGGCGCCGCGCTCCGAGCCCTTCGCATCGTGCAACACCAGGCCATAACCATCGGCGACGCGCGGATAGGTCTTGCCGTCGACCCGCGGCAAAGGCTCCTGACCGACGATCAGCCGGTCCGCGCCGTCACTCCCCAGGAACACGATCGACGCGGTCTGGCCGTCCTTGCGCAAACGACCCGCGACAGGCGGCGGCGCACCGATCAGGATGCGCGGCTTGCCGCTCGCATCGACGATGCGGATCGCCTGTGCCTCGATCGTCTTCTGCCCGGGCGCGAACGCCGCGAGCAGACCGCCGCCGGCAACGAGCCCCATCGCCAGCAACGCGACCTGCTGTCGCCGCACCTGCCGCTCGAGCCTGGCCAGCCGGGTATCGGTCGCGGTCGTTTCGGGCCTGTCGTTCACCGCGTCGCGCATACCTTATCTCCCTTGCCGAGCGATCGGATGGAACCAGAACGCCTTCCCCACCATATAGGAAGCATGGCGAAGCTCGGCGACTGGATCGATCCCAAACCGCACGGAATCTACGTGAAGCCGGCCGATGCGTGGATCGACCCATCGGAGCCGAGCGCGCGCGCCTTGGTCACGCACGGTCATGCCGACCATGCACGCGGCGGCCATGCTGCGGTTTGGGCGACATCCGAGACGCTGGCGATCATGGCAACCCGCTACGGCCCCCAGGCCGGCACGCCCGTAGCCTATGGCGAAAAGATGCGGCTCGGCGAGGTTGACGTCACCTTCGTGCCCGCCGGTCATGTGCTCGGCTCAGCGCAGATATTGCTCGAGCATCGCGGCGAGCGCATCGTCGTGTCGGGCGACTATAAGCGCCGCCCCGACCCGACCTGCGCACCGTTCGAGCCGGTCGCGTGCGATGTGTTCGTCACCGAGGCGACCTTTGGCCTGCCGGTGTTCCGCCATCCCGATACCGGGGACGAGATCGACAAGCTGCTCGCCGCCTTGCACG
>Ga0307510_10003327_pt1 | contig 18731 bp, 16 predicted proteins | sample 12_EM_MG_FD_207224 | JGI IMG/M metagenome (GOLD analysis project Ga0307510, IMG submission 207224) | Populus trichocarpa ectomycorrhiza microbial communities from riparian zone in the Pacific Northwest, United States - 12_EM | ecosystem: Host-associated > Plants > Roots > Unclassified | place...
GACCCCATGAGAGACTGTAGTACGGGGGGTGGGAAGAGCTTTCGGGTGTGTATCGACATCACAAAGAACTATGCTATGCCACTTTAGGTGGTATGCGGATCGCCCGGAGGGTTCACTCATAAGGCCCGATATGCTTGTATCCGAGTATATATACTCGAGCATCAAGCCAGCTGATTCTGCCGGAGGTACTCTAGGGTGTTCAGCCATCGTAGTGCAATATTTGTGCCGTGCCATGAGATGGAACCCAGACAGGGGTGGTAACTATCAGCTACCGATATGACAGGTGCAAAGAGGGCGTTGTGGGAACAAATTCGGGGGGAAATTGATGCTAACCTGCTACCAAGGACTTGTTGCGGTAGGCAAGGAGGAGTCCGCTGCTCGGCTGGTTCACTTTACCCTTCGAGAATATACCATACCAGGGGGACAAAATATGTTTTTAGGTGCTGGGGCTTACTAGGAATGTGAACGTATATTCGCCCCGGTGCACCTCGGGGCTCACATCGAGCTCCGGCGTATAGCTCACCCGACAATGGCAGCAGCCTGGCTAGGTTATCTGAATTCGCAGCAGGGCAAGGTTCTTTCGACCAATCCTTTCCACAATCTTCGTGGAACACCATTTCTCGGATACCCTCCACGGGAATGCATGCAAAGAGGAAGCTGCCAGATCGCGCAGAATTATTTGCGCCAAGGTTATCCGACGACCACAATAACCACCTAAGTTATCCACTTATGTCCTTTCGAAGGCGGAGAAGTCACACCTTTACCATATTAATTTCCATAAACTTTCCCCTCTCAATAGCCCCACTCTGCATCTATCTCTGGACTTGACGGGATTGTGGCTAGTTTGGCGGATATGGTAGTTGCCGTCTTAGCTTTCCTCCTAGCCTAAGCCTTCCTTATAAACTTCGTTTAAATCATCATTTCGCTGGTCATTTATTTTTCTAAAATTTACTGTTTCCCTTTTCCTCCAGTAATAGCTGCTGTGGTCGTTAGTGTAAGAGGGATAGCAACTTTGCAGAGCCGCACTCGAACTCCCTCTCACAGCCTGCGCCACGCCCCAGCACAGGATCAGGTCACCAAATCTCAACATTCAAGGCAGCGGCATCCATTCAATAGGGACCTTCCAGCTGTGGTCACCGAGGGCCCGTTTGGCGGAGACGGAGGGGGCAGCCCTTCAGTTCTGTGACTATTTTACCTGTCTTTTGCACTTGTACGGGGCGACGAAATCAGCGTATTGATAGGCTCAGGTACTTGTCAAATTCAGAAGTATTGGGAAATCTTGGCGCCAAGATATTACAGCCGGGGAAGTACATGAATTCATGGTACAGAGCAGGGATCAGAGGGTGGAGGGCAGTGGTACAGCGCTTGCCCGAGTGTACCATAATTTTTTCCAAATCAGAGCTTTTCAATCTAAGATATTACATGAGAGAAAATTCACAAAAGTTCAAACTCTCCATAGAACTACTGAAGATAGTAAGGACACCATTCCTATATAAAAACATCCACTCGATTCCCAACCCTTCAAGAGCAGTAGGCAGTTGAACTTTTGGATTTCGCTAAGACTTGGTTTTTCCCACCAAAAACAACCATCCTGACACAGTTTTAGGGAGAGTTTTATTCCTTACTACTATTCCCAGAATTTATTTCATTTTAGGTTTCAATAGAAGTCAGGTAGTCTACATCTTTTCTGAACATTCTATGGGGTTGTCCTATTTTTTATTCTAATATTAGTGCTAGAATAAGTAGCCATTTGTAGTGTAAAATTGCCCGAACACATTCTTCCCCCAGTGTTCCAAAGTTTCCTTTACAACGGAGAGCGATGATCCCCCCGGCTCTGTACCATGTTTTCATGATAGACCCTAGTATATGGGAGGGTGATAAGTGGAGAGAAAAGAAGACGATGAGAAGGAAACGATTAAATATACATATAATTTAGGCCTGAAATTTGTTCCCCCCACTGATGGTAATACACCGTAGCATGATATCTGGTAATTTAGCAATTTCATGATTGATTTCTTCAATCGTAATCTTTTCTCATTCTTCACCTCCTGGACACTTGGCGCCAAGGCAAATGACCAGATTTCCCAATACTTCTGAATTTGACAAGTACTGTTGCCATGTTTGAGGTTTTCAAAAGCGCCCGGGTGCCTGGGTGCCAAGACGTCCAAGTTACACCCGGATTTTCCAGCCGCAAGCACCAAGGCATCCGGATACTCTTGAAAACAGCAAAGAGATGGAGACCGTTGCCAAGGAGGTGGCCAGTATCCGGCTGTAAGGACTTGCTGATATCCCGAGCCTTGTGGCACAGCTCTCTCAACAATTGCAGGGACCTGCCCTCCCAGCCACTCCCGCCCCTGATCTCCAACACACACCCTTTCTCCGTCTCCGACGCACCCTCCCACTCGACCCCCGACAGATACAGTTTCCCAAATATTCTCCCCTGCTTTGGGAAATCCGTGCAAAACCGGTCCCTTTAGATCGCGCGAAATTGCTTACTCTGAAGTTATTTGGCGACTGCAGCCTCATATTCACCAAAATCATCTTGACAGCACAGAAGCCATATGTTTACCATATGATTTCGATAAGGCTTCCATCGGCCTACACCACGCATCCGTCTTTGAAGTTGGTGAGATTGTAGCGTGTTCGGTAGAGGTAGAAGGTTGGACATCGGCAAGAGAGCCAGCATGGGCGATACACCTCTCGCATGGGCTGCGGGGAATGGACACGAGGGGGTGGTGAAAATACTACTTGGCAGGGACGATATCGACCCTAATAAGCCGGGTGAGGCCGGCCAAACTCCATTGTTGCGGGCTGTCCGCTATGGGCAGCAGGGGGTTGTGAAAATGCTACTTGGACGAGACGATGTCAACCCAAATAAGCCGGATGAGCGAGGCGAAACACCTCTCACCTGGGCTGCTTATAACGGGCATGAGGGAGTTGTGGAGGCGCTACTCGGACGAGGTGACACCGACCCGGACAAGCCAGGTGATGGCGGCCAAACGCCACTGTTGTTAACTGCTCGCACCGGGCATGCTGGGATTGCCAAAATGCTACTCGGACGAGGCGACATCGACCCTAACAAACTAGATGAGGGCGGCAGAACACCTCTCCTATGGGCTGTTCGGAATCAGCGCGAGAGAGTTGTGAAAACGCTACTCGGACGGGAAGACATCGACCCCGACAAGCCGGATGAGGACGGCCGAACGCCACTCTGGTGGGCTATTGGCCTTGAGAACGAGGAAATTGCGAAAATTCTACTCGCACGAGACGACGTCAGCCCCAACAAACCGGACATGAATCAAGCACCCCTGTTGCGGGCTGCTTACCACGGGAAAGAGGGAATTGTGAAAATACTGCTCGAGCGGGACGAGGCCAGCACTGACAAACCAGATAGTCAGGGCCGAACATCCTTGTTGTGGGCTGCCAAAAATGGCCATGTGGGAGTGGTAGCTCTACTACGACCTCCAACACCTGCCGCCAACAGCTCAGCCTAAGCCCAGGATGACATCGCCGTCCCCAGCACCTCCGAATACCTACCAATAACCTATGTGCTATTTCCGCAGGGGCCGCAATAGTTACTTGAACGTATTTATCGTCGCCACTACCCCCCTTCCCTCATCCCCGCCCCACCTTCCCGTATAGCTCAAAACATTGCCCTGTCGCAATTGCCGCCCTACCTTTCTTCCCCGAATCATCCCGCCACAGAAACACTGCTTAAATTTTCTTTTTTCCGTGGAAGGAAATCATACCCGATGGCAATGCACGCATCTGCCCCATTCTCACTCAACTTCATATCCGGGTTTTCCTTATGGAGTCAAGTCAGGATCTGTGAGCTTCCGTTTCAAATCTGGAATTCAGCGTGAGTGGAGGGGTATCTCTACAGTATTGAAATAATCTAGTGTGGCAGTGGCCTGAAATTCTCATCATATTTACTTTTATTATTTCGTTTTTTCATTGTTCACTTATTTTTCTACAATCTATTGTTTCCCCTTTCCTGGTGTCTAGATATGAAGGGAAATAAATGCACAGTGCAAGTATTTCTGACGCCCATACAGGGCGGCGTAACAGCTAGTTATCGGCTGGGGTATGGCGGTGACTAGTTTCCGCTGCGGACATGATTTAATGAAGATCCTGCTTATCGGGGACGCCTTCCAGGCCTGAGCTGCATAGTGGACTTGGAGGGCTGTTCGCATTTTTCAGTCTCGGTCATCACGGATGATTACCGTATAAACTCCAAAAACCTGCTGTGCAGTCAACCCCCTCTTCATCGCCTTGGATGCCCATCACCAACATGGCCTGCGATTCCAGAGAGCAGTGCCCTGCCTATTCCGGTATGCTTTCTCCCGTCCCCCACCCTCAACCTAGTCTCCAGAATCCAATATGGAGGTTGCTTCCATGAACAAGGCTCAAAAACTGTTATCTCTGCTCCTTTTGACCCCAAGTGTGTAGCCCGAACGTTCGATATCCCTACCCACCCACGGTAGCCCAGTGGGTGATATTACACATGACCAAATACGATCCTAAATAGCAAAGAGTGTAGGCAGCTCACAGCTTAGTTCTCTGATGTCCACCACTCACCAAACTAAAGGCAAAGACAGGAGCATATATGAAGCATAATAAAATCATGTTTGCCTTTCCATGGATTACCACGCATCTGCTTTCCTTCACGCATGTCCCCACTCCCTTGATTCCACAATTACCAAATAAAGGAACATTCTCTGCAATACTCTCCTCGCAGAAGAACTCTACAGTATAGTCAAGACCCCCACTGCTCAGTACGCAGTCCACATGACCCCTACATTCAGCGCTGCAGCTTGCTGCATCCGACAGATTCACCGACCGGAGCATTGCCAAACCTCTAGACCTCATGAGATGACGGAACCCGCACTAGACCATGCCGAATAACTGCAACTAATTTCCAACAAATAACGAGTTCTCCGAGTATATTATGCATTCTACTATAACTTGATAAGCGTGCTGCGCATTATCGGCTTACCAGCGAGTTGGGATACTCCATCTTGCTAGAGTCTCCTTCCTGCCTACGACAAGTTTTCTTCTTATGGCATTCTGTTCACATTCAGCTCGGGTGTCACGAACCGATACGATCTCCCGAGACAAAGAAACCCCACGGTGCCTTAGGGCAGTAGTGCTCGAATACTGCCTAGGTTACCATATTGTCGTATAGTACTGCAACTTACAGGGGTAAGGAGCGATACCGGAAAAGGGTACCTCAAACTATAATGTCCGATGCCGGCGAAGAGTATCTTTTACTACCGGAATTTGTGTTGCAGAGGGTGCTGGGAATTTGAGTTCCTTACAGCAAGAGGACTTTAGACGTCTGCAGGTAGATTGGATGACGGTTGAAGAAAAGTCATGAGGCGTTGGTAGCATATGAGGAAGATGGTGTGCAGGGGGGGCGCTACTCAGGAGCCAAATTGGGTCCACCAAGCCTTTATCGGGGATGCCGGGGGCTAATCGTATATTTAAGAACCTGAAACGAGTTTCTTTCCACTTCTCTGGGTTAAGTGTAGCCCCGCCGTACATCATTATTGAGACCAGATATGTATTTTCACATCGACCTTGCTAACACCCTCTAGTAGGTCCACTGCAGGTTGCAGCGCCGTAACATGCTATTTCGTAACAGACTATGTAGAACTACCCTTCGAATACTAAAGGAGGCGAGTGATAACCTGTGATGGTATTACGAAACAAGAAAGGAAATAGTGGTGACAACTCACCTGCTTGGAGATCACAGAGGCCAATGGTGGTAGTTTCCGTAAACATGCTGGAGAAGAGCTGAGTTTTTTTCTCTTCCCTTTTTTCTTTGCACCTATCGTACTAATCCGAGTAGTTTTGTTTGTGTTTTTGGGTATAGAGTACTAAGAGTGTCGCCGGAGATTTACTCTGCAGTATCGTCAGTTAGTTGAGTGGTAAACCCTGGATCTTGGATTATTGTAGTCCTTGATTGGGGACTGTTCGTCAGCATATTCAATGGCTCTTTGAATTATGCCTGGGATTCGCCGAAGAGCGGTGTCTGGTTTTGGAGAAATTTCTCCATTGTTGGGGGGATGTAGTAGTTTAGGGTAAATGATACCGCACTGCGTTGTACTGTTAAACTACCATACTTTGCGGCCCTGGTAGATATCAAGAGTAGGGTCCTTATATTCGCATAACCTAGTATAGGGTGTGTGTGGAGAGCTTTTAGGCATACACGGACACCACGAAGAACTATGCTGCTGCTTGAAATAATGTGATATGTGTGTTTTTCTGTGGATTCGTTCGTAATGCTTGGTACACTTGTATATATATGATACCGGGCTAGCTGGTTCCACCGGAGGTGCCCTAGGGTGTTTGTCCTTTGTAATGCGATTTTTGTGTTGCACCACATGATAGAAATTAGAGAGATGTAGTACTTGCTACTGATAGGGCAGGCTCAAAAAGGGCGCCGCGGGAACAAAGTTGGGGAAGATCGATTGGGTGACTTTGAGGACCCCACGAGGTCCAACAAGGTCCCACCAAACACCTCACCTCTCTCCGGCCCCGGGCAATTCGAGCAGTAGACTGACTTCACCACCCACCCCCTACCACATGCTAAGGAGCGAAAAACTGAACATGTCTCAACTTTTCTGTAATAATACCAACTCTTTGAACACTGACAGTAGCCCTTTGGAACAAGTGTACAGTATCTTTGCCTATGGCCGGCCTCAGAATCTTGACGCGGTTATCGCTAGTAGTTAGAACTCTGGCCATGGCCTCGGGACATCCAAGACTGCCCAGTGGAAAATTTAAGAGAATGGCTCTTAAATGAGGTGTTTAGAAGTTGGTGCGTCGGCATTGGGAGAGGTGAATCCGATGAAGCAGCTCTGGTTTGCTATGGAGATCCGGGGGTAGATACGGCTTATATTTGGTAACAGCCGGTATGATGACTAATGATAAGTGCTCGTAATTGAGTAGTGTTCATGAGTACAACTACTATTGCATACTACAAAAATTCAGCTTTTGTGTCCGGCCCTCAGAATCATGCAACAAGTATTGTTTTAAGCTGTCCAATAACCTGATCGCTCTTTCCAGATCATCTGATAATCCAATTTCCCGTGTCCTGTTTCACCGCGGCTAGTCGACCTCTTGTGAACTCCTCTGTACCTGTATTAGGGTATGGACGTGGGTAATCGGACGGCTAGGGATTCCAGAGGTCTGAACTTACTTGCATAGTGCGACCCTCGTAGGAAATAAAAGAATGAATTTGGCATCGAAATTGCTCAAGCGATCAGGAAGCTTTGACACCTCTAATCGCTGGCTGCCAGATCACCCACATCCATACCGGTACCCGAGTATGGGTGTTCCCGAGAACCGGTACGTCCTAGGGTAGTGGTGAAGTATTGGGACAAGCAGGGGTATGATACTTGTACCAGGGGCTTGTGCATATGCATTGGAAGGAGCATCAAGGAACAATAAAAGTAAGATATCTACTAATTCGAGTAATTCCCCCACCCCCTGATTGTCCCAATATTTTCCCCCTCACCCCCGAGTACCCTTGTTCTGCTGATATTAAGGATATTTCATGTTCCGGTTGTCGTAACAAAACATCCTTCAATTGGGACGTTGTTGACCGGTTGCCAAGGGCTTTGTTGTGGGCAAAGAGACTTCCGCTGTCGCGTTACCGGCAGTCCACTTCACCCTTCCCGAGCACCTCCAGACCCATCCCGGGCTTTTTGGTATGATACTTGTACACCTCACTCAACAATTGCAGGGACCTGCTTAAGTTGTCCTGAATTGGCAGCGGGTCAGCTCTCTCAACCATTTCTCGATCTCCAACGCGCCCTGCCTCTTGACCTCCAACACACCCTTTCCGGAATACTTTTATCTATATTGGAGAATCCAGCAAAAGAGGACCTTTCAGATCGCGTGAAATTTCTTGCGCTGAAGTTCTTTGACGACGACTACGGTGACCCCACATCCACTAAATCCTCTCGAAAGCACAGAAACCGTGTAAACTTCCATATCCGTTTCGCTAAGATCTGCACTGCGCATCCATCTTTGGGATTGACCAGATTGTAGCGTGGGTAGAGGTGGAGGTTGTCGTATCAACCAAGAAGACAGCATGAGTGGTCCACCTCTCGCGTGGGCTGCTGGGAATGGGCACGAGGGCGTGGTGAAAATACTGCTCGGCCGGGACGACATCGATCCCGACAAGCCGGATGAGGACGGTCGAACCCCACTCTGGTGGGCTGCCCACAGAGGGCGCGAGCGAGTAGTGAGAATTTTGCTCGAACGGGGCGACATCTGCGCTAACTGGCCAGATAGGCGCGGCCAGACAGCACTGTTGCGGGCCGCTTACGAGGGACATGAGGGAGTTGTGGAGATGCTGCTCAGACGAGACGACGTCAATCCCGACGAGGTGGATGAGGGCGGCCGAACCCCATTCTGGTGGGCTGCTCGTAATGGGCATGAGGGAGTTGTGAAAATGCTACTCGGACATGACGTCCTCTCCGATGGACCGGATATGAGCGAACGAACTCCACTTTGGTGGGCTGCCCGCAATGGGCATGAGGGAGTAGTGAAAATGCTACTCGAACGAAGCGACGTCAACCCCAACATACTAGATGGGATGCTCGAAACACCTCTCATATGGGCTTCTTGGAATGGAGATGAGAGAGTGGTGAAACTACTACTTGAACGAGACGACCTCTACCCGGACGAGCCGGATAAGCAGGGCCGAACCCCACTTGGGTCAGCTGCCCGTGATGGGTACGAGGGAGTAGTGAAACTGCTACTCGGACGGGACGACGTCAACCCTGACGAGCCGGATGAGGATGACCGAACCCCACTCTGGTGGGCTGCCCGCAATGGGCACGCAGGAGTTGTAAAAATACTGCTCGAGCGAGACGACGTCAACCCCAACACACAAGATGGGATGCTCGAAACACCTCTCATGTGGGCTTCTTGGAATGGAGACGAGGGAGTGGTGAAGCTACTACTTGAACGAGACGACCTCAACCCCAATGAGCCGGATGAGGAGACTCGAACCCCATTGGGGTCGGCTGCCCATGATGGGTACGAGGGAGTAGTGAAACTGCTACTTGGACGGGACGACGTCAGGCCCGAAGATCCGGATGAGTACGGCCGAACGCCACTCTGGTGGGCTTCCCACAATGGGCACAAAGGAGTGGTGGAAATATTACTCGGGCGGGACGACGTCTTCCCCGGCAACCCGGATATCGACGGCCGAACGCCATTCTATTGCGCTGCTCGCAATGGGCATGAGGGAGTGGTGAAAATACTGCTCGAACGGGATGACATCTACCACGACTGGCCAGATAGGCACGGCCAAACACCATTCTTGCTGGCTGCCCGCAATGGGCACGAGGGGGTGGTGAGATTACTACTTGAACACCACAACGTCAACCCCTGCGAGCCAGATAACAAAGGCCAAACACCACTCTGGTGGGCTACTGAAAATGGCCACGCGGGAGTGATAGCTCTACTACAATTTCCAACATCTCCCACCGATAGCACAGGCTAAGCCTGAAGAAGCATTGTCCTCCTTGCCGCCTTCGCATCCCGTACTAATAACCTATATACAATTTCCGGAAGGACCGTATCAGTTCCATAACCGCATTCATGGCCGCCATCGCCTCCCTCTAAGCCCCCCGACCCCGACCTTCCCAGATTCAAAACCACCCCCTCGTGCTTGCTATCTTACCTTTCGTTCCAGAGCCAGCCTGCCACTGAAGCTCTTTTGGTAGAAGGAAATCGCACGCGGTGGGGATGCACATAGTTATCACACCCCGCCTACCTTCTATTCGGGTCTTTCTTATATTCAAGTTAGGATTCGTGAGCTCCTGTTTAAAATCCAGAGTTTAGCGTTAGCGGAGGGCTATTTCCACTGTGTTGAGATAAGCTGGTGTAGCTCGAGATTTCTATCATCCCATTTATCTTTTTTTCCCCCGATGTTGTCCATTTACTCCCCTCTCTACAATATAATGTTTCCCCCTTCCTCCACTTTGAAGTGTAGATGCAGCGATGGTTTAGATATACTAGCAGTGAGAAAAAATATACAGCGCAACTTTCTGACACCCTCGCAGAGCGGCATAAAAGTAGCATTGAAACACTAAACTTAGCCGAGTGATAGTCGGTGATGGCAGTATACAAACCAGCCAGGAGAATAATTGACAGCTAAGCCGCCTGCTTGGTGGTAATAGCGGACTAGAGCAGAGTTAAGGCCTTTTTTTTTGCACATGCAATAACCATACTGGTTCTGTTTGTGTTCCAGAAACTGTGTGCTACGAGGAACGTCTAGGATTACTCTACTACCGCACTTACTTTCCCTAATAGAAAACCTTAGCTCCTGAATTATCCTAGACTCTAGAAAACTGCCAACATGATAAAGGGTTTTTTGAATTACTACTTAGGTTAGTTCCCAGTAGAAACGGGATTTGGTTTTTTGACTAACCTCCGGATTGATATAAAGATGGGATTGCTTATGGAGGAAGAGGTGGTGGGTGATTTATAGTGGTACTGCCCTCCGCTACGGTATAGGGGCACTGTACTAGACTTGGAAGTCATAACGAATATCAAAAAACCAAGCTCCTTATATTCACGGAACCTGGTAAGAAGTTCCAGGAAGGGCTCTCCGGACTTTATTGGCATCGGGCGGGACTCTGCTGTAATGCTTTCAGTTAGGTGATGTGTAGGTTTTTCGACAGGGTTTTCGACAAGGCTTGGTGGGTTTATCTATAGATGAAGCTAGCCGATCTTAGGGGAGGTATTCTAGGATGCTGTCTATAGAAGTGCGAGATTTGTGATGCGCCATAGGTTAGAACTTGGGGAGATGCGACATTTGCTACTGACATGGTTGAGGCAAAGAGGCTGTTATTGGAACAAATTTGGGGGAGATTGGTAGTGCGGTGTTTCTGACTCTGGGGGGTCAGTAAGAATCGGAGAGCTATTTCTGTTTCTCTCATACATGTCTCTACTGAGATAAAGGTTATGTTTTATAACCTTGGGTGCCCCCCCCCCTTCCGAGCGTTGTGGGCAAATAGGTAGGCAGTCGTGGAAGATTGAGAGAACTCGTTGCGAACTTGGGCACTATGTTGGAATGGCAGGGGGATTGTGATAGCTTCTACAGCTTCATCCATACTCTGCTAAAACCCAACTAAGGGTAAAGACGGGTGTATAAATGAGAGAGAGAGAGAAATTAGCGTATCCTGATCCTTTCATGGATCACCACACCTATCTCTATATCTAAGTTCCTCCGCCCACTCGCATGACAAGAAGGGAAAGACACATTAGTAGAACCTCCTCCGTAAAACACTAAAGGACTGGAACAGTCCACTGCACTCCCGAATGATCTGTAATACTCCTATAACTTCCAGAATCCACCAAATCCTTCTAGTAGTGCTAAGGTGTCCATGAGGATCGACAAAACACCCAGCATTTCTCCCAACTTATATAGTTTAAATAAAGATATTAAATCTTGAGCTCTCAGGGATTCCATCCACATCATCCTAAAACTAACGAGTAAAAAGAAGGGTTTAACGAAATGTGATTCATCTAGATCCCTCCATCTCTTCCCACCCTTGTCCACTTCCCTCCATGTATGTCTCCATTCCTCTACCTACTCCCGTGGTCACAAAGGGAAAAACATAATCATGGAACATCTCCGTAAATCATTCCGAATCCAGAACAAAAGTTACTGCTCACCATATTCTTCGAACTTTCACGATCAATTAGGGCTCACTATTTGCTTCCATCAACTCTAATACTGCCCGCCGTCACTTTCTGAACAGCAAAGATGTCTTACACCGGTTATTCTAATACATAACAACTATAATATTTCCAGGTTTCCTACTGTGCACCAATTGCAGTTTTAAAGTGCGGGGTTATTTTCATGTAATATTATCGCCTTCATCGGCTACTAGTACTGTTCGCCAGACTCCAAACAACTCATGTGCAAAGTAGCGACTCGTGGTGGCTAAGTTACTCCAAAACGGGTGCCCAATCTTGGCACGGAGTCACGTGTGCTCGTACAATATCGTACTCCCGCGTTCTCCGCAGCCCTTAATCAGCACCTCCACTCTCATCCTAAGCTCCTTAAGTACAGCCTGCTTAAAATTGTAGGAACCCGCCCAAGCCGCTCGAATTTGCAGCGGGTCGGAGCTCTCTTGACCAGTCTCTCTCCCGATCTCCAACGCGCACTATTTCTCCATCTCCAGCGCGCTCTCCCCCCTGCCTCCATCACACCACTACTTGAATAATCAATCTTGGAGAATCCGCGAAAAAAGACACCCCTCAGCTAGCGCAAAATTGCCGGCGCTGAAGTCGTTCGACGACTACAATAACCGCACATCCTCTTGGAGGTCTAGAAGCCGTCTGTTTACGGTATTTATCTTGCTAAGGTCTACACTGCGCATCCACCTTTGGGATTGATGAGAGTGCAGCGTGTTCGCTGGAGGTGGGAGGTTGCAATATCAACCAAAAAGATAGCATGGGCGATACACCTCTCGCGTGGGCTGCTGCGAATGGGCACGAGGGAGTGGTAAAAATACTACTCGGCCGGGACGACATCGACCCCAACAAGCCAGGTAAGGACGATCAAACGCCACTATTACGGGCTGCTCGCAATGGGCATGAGGGAGTGGTGAAAATATTACTCGGACGGAACGACATCAACCCCAACAAACCAGATGAGTACGGCGGAACACCACTATGGTGGGCTTCTTGGAATGGGGACGAGGGAGTGGTGAGACTGCTACTTGGGCGGGGCGATCTCAGCCCCGACGAACCGGACGAGGTGGGCCTAACCCCACTAGGGTCGGCTGCCCGCAATGGGCACGAGGGAGTGGTGAAGATGTTACTTGAACGGGACGATATCTTCCCCAGCAACCCAGAAATCGATGACCGGACACCACTGTTGTGGGCTGCTCGCTTTGGGTACGATAGAGTGGTGAAACTACTGCTTGAACAGGACGACGTTAGCCCCGATATGCCGGACGCGTGGGGCCGAACCCCATTTTGGTGGGCTGCTCGCAACGGGCACGAGGGAGTGATGAAAATGCTGCTTGGGCAAGGCGACATCAACCCCGACCGGCCAGATAGGCACGGCCAAACACCACTTTTGCAGGCCACCCGCAACGGATACGAGGAAGTGGTGCGAGCGCTACTCCAACGGCACAACGTCAACCCCGATACTCCAGATAGCAACGGCCAAACACCGCCCTAGTGGGCTACTAAGAGTGGCTACGCGGGAGTGATGGCTCTACTTCGGCCTTCAACATCTCCCACCCGCAGCGCGTCCTAAGCCCGAAGAGGCATGTTTTTTTTACCGCCTTCGAGTGCCATACTGATATGCCATTTCCGCAATGACCGCGCCAGCTATAAACGCGTTTGTGGCCGCCATTGCCTCCCCGCTTCCACCCCCCAACCCTCCCCTACAGCTTAAAACACCACCTTGTCGCAATTGCCGTATTGCCTTCGCTTCCGGAGTAAGCTTTCTATGAAAGCATAGCTTAAGCCCTTCTCTTAATGCAAGGAAGTTATACACATCTATCACATCCCGTCCAACCATCTATCCGAGTTTTTCATATGGAGTCAAGTTATGATTTGTGAACTTCTATTTACAATGTAGAGTCTAGCGTTGGTGGAGGGCTATTTCCACTATATTGAGATAAGTTGGTGGGTATGAAATTTACATTATCCTATTTACTTTTCCTACCTTTTTTTGGTTGTTCATTTTTTCTACATTACAGTATACTACTCCCTATTCCCCCTCCTCAGATATAGTGTGAATAGTATAAGTTATAGTGCACCTATTTCTCACACCCCTGCAAAGCGGCATAAACGCTAGTTAACTATGGTATGATGGGGATTAGTATCCATTACAGGCGCGGCTTAGTAAAGATCTTCCTCATCTGCAGCGCCCTTCGGGTTCAGCAACTGACGTCGCGATCTCTGCTCCATTTAGTCACAAGCGTGTGGCTCAAACCCTCAACTAGGTGCACAACAAGTTTCCTGAAGCATATTCAGTGTCCTACCTTAATTTAGTAAGAGCAATTGAGCAAACCATGGCGCCGCGCAATATCAACTTAGGGGCATATTGAGATGTGTTCCGTCCCCGGGAATCTCCTTTTGCCTGCTACGGTTTTCCCCCCCTTCCCCAGGCGTTCGGCCCGTGCTCTGATGGGGTATCAAGAACCCATATGGCCCCGTGGACCAGACAGTGAAACCTTGCCCTGCTCCGGGGCACCAACGTTCGGGTAATACAGTCCATTACCGTATCGTATTCGAGTACCGGTACCATAACCAACCAATAGAGCCCCTTACATTATTATGATACCACCAGAGTTTTGAGAAGCTATGGAAGTCTCCGCACGACAGGATTCAGGCGGTGATAGATGCTAAGGAGTGGTACACGCGTTATTTGAACTTTTCTTTCTCCTACAATTAATATAACTGTTATTTTTTTCACTCATGCCCGTTGTTCCTGATCGTCGCCACCCTGGAGGATAGATACGGTATTGCGCGATAAGCGAAGTCACGTGATTACCAAGACTTTTGGTACTAGCGTCAGTGTCACAGAATTTCATCTTCGAGAATGATGCCAGCTCTCATCCGGAGTTTTTAATTGCAGAAAGCTGCTTGAGTTGTTGCAGCTGGCCAAGGCTCTCCCGATCACCCCCGCTCCCAACCTCCGGCGCGCACCCTTTCTCGATCTCCAGCGCTTTCTCCCCGCGACCTCCGACAAGGTTCCTCGAATCTTCTTCTCCGTGTTGGGGAATCGATACGGAACGGGACCCTTCAGATTGCTCGAAATTGCTTGCGCTGAGTTATCGTAATTTACGTTATTTGACGACTGCGATAGTTGCATATCCACTAAATCCTCTTGAAAGCACAGAACCCGAGTTTCTACCGTATTAATTGCGATAGGCTTTCCCTATTCAATAGTCTACACCGCGCCTCCATCTTTGCGATCAACGAGGTTGATGCGTGTTTGGTAGAGGTGGGAGCCTGTAATATCAACAAAGAAAACAGCATGGGTCATACCGTACACCGCTTGGTTGGGCTGTGAAGAATGGGCACTGGGCGGTTGTGAAAAATACTGCTCGGTCGGGACGACATCGACCCCGATAAGTTAGGGGGCGGCAGCCAGACACCACTGCTGCTGGCTGCTCGTAATGGGCACGAGGGAATTGTGAAAATGCTACTCGGACGTGACGACGTCAACCCGCAAAGTCAAATATGTACGGCCAAACACCACTTGATTGGGCCGCTCACAATGGGCACGAGGGAGTGGTGAGAGCACTACTCGAACGGGACGGGATCAACCCCAATAGACCAGATGGATACGGCCGGACCCACTTTGTTCTGCCGCTTTGAGTGGGCGCGAGGGAGTGGTGAGAATACTAATCGCACGGGAGGACGTCTGCCCTAGCAAGCCGGATATTTACGACAGAACACCGCCCTGGGCGGCTACTTTGAATAACGACGAATGATAGATCTACTACAGTCTTGCCTCGCCGCCCATAGCACGGCCTAAACCCACAGAGGTATCGTCCCCTTACCGCCCCTGCCTCCCTTCTCTCGCTCCCGCCCTATCTTCAACTCCCCCTGTGGCTTAAAACACTCCCTTGCGATAATTGCCATCCTACATTTCCCTCAGGAGCAAGCCTGTCGTAGTGCCAGAGCCATTTCTTCTTTTTTCTTGCTATTAGGAAGACATATGCAGTGTGGATGCACGTATCTATCACATACCCGTCCAACCCTCTATCCTCATTTTTCTTATGGAGTCAAGTCAGCATTTGTCTTCTGTTTCAAATCTTGGATCTAGCATTAGTGGGGGTTTCTACTGTATTGGCTCGGAAATATGCCAGCGTGGCTTGGAATTTCCGTCATATCTACATTTATGGTTTTCCCGGCGTGAATCCTTTTTTTCGCATTTATTGTTCATATCATTTTTCCTGGAATTCCTCCCCTCCGGAGTGTAAATGTGAGGGTTGTTTAGATATAGAGAAAATATATATAAAGTGCAAGGATTTCTAGAGTGGCATTGGCGAAAAGTAATATAGAGGCTAGTTGTTAACTAAGGATTGGCGGTGATTGGTTTCCACTACCGTACTTGTATAGACATGTTTAACGAAGGCAATACATCATTTTTCGTCTTGTCCATCAAGGAAGATTAACACATTCGGGGGTCTTTTGGCTGAGAAATTGACTCCCATTCTACGGAATCATGACACTCGCTATGCTACGGGGCCTCTCGCCCACTGTTCCTAAAGGCTGATAACCTGCGAGGCGGACGATCTCGAAGAGTAGTACTTAACCTACGCCGGTATGCTTTCTCCAATCCGCCCAAACTCACCCTGGTCTCCTGGATTCGCTACGAAGGTTGCTGAACAGGGCTCGACGCCTGTTCTCGTAATCTGTGCTTCACTTCGTCACAAGTGTGTGGCTCAAACGCTAGGTATCCCTAGCCGCATGTCGTAACTGAGTGCATAACGAATTTTTTTGAGCATATCCGGTGTCTTAGATTAATTTAGTAAGAGCAATTGGGCGAGCTATGGTGCTGCCCAATCTCAAGTTACCGGTAGGGGCATATTGAGATATTCTGCCCCCCGGATATCTTTCTCCTACTACAGTTTTTCTCCTTTCCTACAGCTTCCTTTCCAGGCTCGGGCCCGGAATCACAAACCCATATGATCTCTGGTTAGGTATGGGAACCTTGCCTCGCCCCAGGGCTGTAGTGTTTGGATAACCCCCCGTTCATGGCCGTATTTTAACTAATCCAGTACTGTGAACTACAGCCGTAAGGCCCCGTGCTGGGAAACGGTCCCACTAACCGTAAAATCTGATGGTGCGCAATAGTTTCTGTACCGCCGGAGTCTGCTTCGCGAAAAATGCTGATAAATCGAGTTTCCCCACAAGAACTGGATTTTAGATGGCAGACTTACGGGGAATGGATAATGGGTCGGACGGAAGACTTAAATATGAGGCTGCGACAGCATATGGGGAGGCTTTTGTGCAGGGTGACACCACTGCGGAGCTAGGTTAAATCAGCGAGGAGGCTCTTATCCGGGATACCGGGTTTAATTGTGGTATATTCGAATGCTTATATCAAATTCGGGGCTTTGGTTCTCCGTTCCGCTTCTGTCGGTCGTGTGCCACCCCCCCCCCTTCACTCCTTTCTGGTGCTCGGAGATGTTTCCTTATCCTACAACGACCCAGCTAATAACTCCAAGCAGGTTTTCGGCGAGCCAGCGTACTGTATCTTATTGAGTTATATTGTGTGCTATGTACTGTAGAATTGGCATTGGAGCACCAAACTCCGAGTGATATCGTAGTTATTGACGGTATTTTAAAATAGCCAAGGAGATAGAGGTGATAACTAAGCCACCTACTTTGGGGCAATGGTGGTCGATTGTGGCAGCTTCCGTGGACAAACTCAAGCAGAGTCAGGGTTTCTTTTGAACATAACTTTAGGTAATAACCATAGCAGTTTTGTTTGCGCTCCTGATCCACTAAGCTTAGAGTAACGCCAGGGATCACTGCTAATGGTATAATAGTTAGCTTAGTGACAAATACTGGACCCTGAATCATCGTAAATTCCTAAGGACTTGTTGCTGTAAACAAGGAGGCATCCACAGTGCAGTTAACCCACTTTACCCATCACGGCTACCGTATTATAATTCCGTAAATAAGCGGGGCGGCTTATTCAAAAGTCGAGCTATGGAGCAACGGATTATCTATGAGGCTCACAGTCACGTGAGCTAGGTTTTGGGTGGTTGCGGCCTATCCCAAGGTGCGGCTTATTGATGGAATCCTACGGTACCTCCGCTCTGAATGCTCCACTGCCACTCCCTTTCTCAATTTCCAACGCATCCCCCCTCTCGACCTCCAACACACACAGTTTCTCGGGTCTTCATTTCTGGATTAGGGAATCCACGCAAAACGGGATCTTTCAGATTGTGCAAAAGTCATTTGATAACTGCAATAACCGCATATTCACCAAAACCCCCTTGAAAGCACAGAAACCAAGCGTTTATCACACCCACTCCGGCAAGCATCCAAGTCTGCACCGCGGATCTATCTTTTTGATTAATGAGGTTGTAGCGCATTTGGTAGAGGCAAAAGGTCGCGGCATCAACCAAAAACAACCAAAAAGACAGCATGGGTGATACACCTCTCGCTTGGGCTGCTGGGAATGGGCACGAGGCAGTTGTGAGAATATTGCTCGGCCGGGTTGACATCGACCCCGACAAGCCAGGTGAAGACAGCCGAACACCACTGTTGCAGGCTGCCCGCAATGGGCATGAGGGAATTGTGAAAATGCTACTCGGACGAGACGACGTCAACCCCAACAGGTCAAATTATTGGGGTCAAACACCGCTCGGTCGTGCTGCTGAGAATGGGCACGTGGGGGTCGTGGAAATATTACTCAGACGAGACGACGTCTATCCCGACAAGCCGGCTGAGGACGGCCGAACCCCACTTGGGTGGGCTGCCCTCAACGGGCATGAGGGGGTTGTAGAGATTCTGCTCAGACGGGACGACGTCGACCCCAACGAGCTGGATGAACTGGGCCGAACCCCACTCTGGTGGGCTGCCCTCCATGGGCACAAGGAAGTGGTGAAGATACTACTTACACAGGGCGCCAACCCCAACGAACCAGATGAGGACGGCCAAACACCACTCTGGCAGGCTGCTCGCTTTGGGTATGAGGGAGTGGTCGAAATGCT
>Ga0307510_10003328_pt1 | contig 18728 bp, 14 predicted proteins | sample 12_EM_MG_FD_207224 | JGI IMG/M metagenome (GOLD analysis project Ga0307510, IMG submission 207224) | Populus trichocarpa ectomycorrhiza microbial communities from riparian zone in the Pacific Northwest, United States - 12_EM | ecosystem: Host-associated > Plants > Roots > Unclassified | place...
ACGGACCGGCTACCGGGGAATGGAAATAAAGGTGTTCTACAAACGGAATTACTGGAATGGGAAATCCAGAAAGGGTAATACCGAAAGAGGGATAAAGAGAAGGAATACTGGCGGTTGGTTAAAACGATGTTAAATCGGCTAACTAGCCTAGACATCAGGGGTCCGTGCGTCGGGCTACTTAGCCATCAATCACGTGAGGTTGAGGTGAGGCTGAGTTTCGTTTATTTCGAATTCTCCTAATTAAGTCGGGCTCTGGTCGAATTCCGACCGGTCGGTCGAAAATCGACCGATTCTATTTCTACAGTGTTGGCAGAGACAAGGCGAGGATGCGCCGGGTCCCGCTCGATCGTTTTCAACCCTCCCTCATCAGTGCCCTCGATGCAGTTTGAGCCTTCCCCCATAAAGAATAACAGGAGGTAGCTGGGACGTTCGGGTGGGAAGTAGATCAAAGAAAGCTGCAGTTGAGGCCAGACATGGGGTCACCGAGCGGGAATCGAGAACGAAGACCGCCTTCCCCACCATTTCACACTGTGGCTTCAAAGTACGCGCCGAGGGCAAATCACATTAACGAACAGGGGCGTCGCGGTGAAGAGCTGGAGAGAAGCACCCGCAGCATCCAGGTGGCTGAATCGCGTGCTCCCACTTCGGGTGGATGCCTTCGCCGCTCTTGGGGAATCGGTGGAGTAAACGACGATGACGACGAGCAGTGTTGCATGTATCCTGAGCATGGAGCACTATTGGCGGGGGGTTACACATAGCACAAGGCGAGATGCCGCGACCTTGCAGACCTAGCAACTCCTGCACCGAACCGTATGCATTTGAGAAGACGCGTCCAGTCTTTGTTTGTGGCTTCAGTCTTACGTAGCAATCATGAATATTATTTTGAGTGATAGGCTAAGTAGTTCTCGGTGCGCGGGGAAGGACATCAGCTGCGATGGGTGGGTGGGCATCGTTTCTTCTTCCGCGCAACTCTCTGGTCCAAGCATTGCGTGTGACCCTACCTAAGCTCTTTCTACCTCGTTCGGGGGGAGGAGGGTTTTCCCTTTCAGATGCCTCGGTTACTGATATTATACTACACACGAGGGTTGGAGATGCAGAATCGATTTATCTCCCGGACGGACGGACTGCTTGCTTCAAGCTGAACTCCCGATGTGCTAACTGTCGAAGATACCAATGGGAAGAGTACGTAGTTGCGAAACCAAGTGTGAGAAACTTTCAGGGTACTTCTCTTTTCCCAGCAACCACCAACGCTGGTCACGACCACGAACTGGGTACTTACACCTTTGATCTCATACCGCACACCGTCGGGCTGGTGGTTCAATGAATAGAGGAGCACAGGGATCCCGAGGCCCGAAGGAAGTATTTCCACAACGTGCGTGTGCGATCCTCCTCATTCTAGTGTACCACGCTCAACCTCCCCTAGATTGAGATGAAAGTGTCAAATGGGAGATGCCAGAAGAGCTTCTGTTGCTGGTAGAGGAGGTTGAGGAAGGGGCCCAGGTGCTACGATTCCGTACGTCCATCCCAAACCACCGCTCGTGTACCAGGGTCCCTCATCCTCTTGCGTGCTCTCAGGCAACCTGGCCAACCGCCGGCCATCACGGAGGGCTCAGGTGCAGCTGGACAACTTCAAACGCTCCACAAATAACAATCCCTTCACATTCCGTATCGGCAGAGTTAACTCCTACGGCTCTAACCGCCCCAGGGTCACTACCGATCTCTTTTCTCTCAGCCAGACTAAACTTCCCTAAGAATCCCGCCATACCCTATAATAGATTCGCGACCGCAGAGGAGAGTGAGGAGGCGTTTTTTCGCTTGCTTAGGAAAATGGATGTCGACACGAACTGGACGCAGGACCAGACCGTGCGCGCAATCATTACGAACCCGCTCTATATGACGCTGGGTACGTTGGCGGGAGGCCGCGTAGACTAGCAGAAGGTAATTACCCCGAATCACACACCTTTTTTGCTTCGTATTCACTAACGTTTCCTTCGTTCCTCATAGTACACCGCTGGCCTGAAGGCTTAAGGAGCAGGCGGAAGGAGAGGCAAGGCTGGGAAAATCCCGACCTGCCATTCGGGATTTACTCAAAGGAAACCCGAAAGTCCATCACTACACGATATTCCCTACTACCAATCTGGCAACAGGCCAAGTCCGAAAGGAGGTTGAATTTGAGGTACATGTCTCCAAGATGAAACAACAGGAAAAGGTTTGTCTTCTCCATTGGGTCACCCAGCCACGACGCGACTCATTCCCTTGTTCGTTTCTCGTTTCGTAGCAAGAGAGTCGAGTGGCACGCTCCAGGAGCATCGGGAAACTTGTCAACCTATTCAAAGAACTGTTAGTCAGTGTGTCGACGAAATAGCGAATCGCGCATTCGATGGTACTCGAATCATAAACTTGGAAGACCGATCCGGAGATCCAGAAGCTCTCCACTCTGAATATCTTAATTGTTTTCGAGGCCTACAGTCGAGCTCGTGAGAGAGAGTTCAGGGAACAGATGAGAAAGGCACGGGTAAAGACGAACAGGAAGGAGGGAGCTAGGGATGCGGTCCGGAGAAGTTAGGTGGGCATTTTCTTGTTCCCTCTCCTGTCGATTTCACCAACGCTGGTCAGGTTTTCCAGGCAGAGAGTCGACCCGGCCGTGAATCGGTGTTGCAGGCCACGCTACGGGAGGCAAAAAAAAAAAGGGGGGGTGGGGATAAGGCGACCTTAGATGTGGAAAAGATCACGATGCTGGGAAGGCTCTGCCTGCCAAGTGGTCGCTGGGCGATCTTAGGGTTTGGGCCTACGTGTCGAGTTTCGAGTATTTCGTTCGACCGTTTCGAAATGACCCCGGTAAAGGCGTTTCCACATGAAAAACCGCACAGACCAGCCCCAGACGCAGGCGACGCATCCCAACCACCTTTGCCTTGTCATCTCTGATACATCCCAAGTCAAAGCCACCGCTGTCTTTCATCTCCCTCTCAATCGACGTTCCACGGACCTCCGTCACCTCCGAGAGCGATCCACCCCGTACTGGGCGTACGATATTACGCACCTCGTGGCGCCTGGAATTTAATGGTATAATGCAGGTGCGACCTCCACGGACGAGGTGGGTGGAAGATTCGGTGGACGATTAGAAATCTGGGGGTCAACGGGCTGGTATCTCAACTTGTTCATGAAGACCTTTCTTGGAGGCCACTATGAATGGGCGTGGCTTGATACATTGCAGTGAGGTGGGACCGATCTTGTAGTCTTGACCGTTGTAATTCAGTATGCTTTTCTTGGAATCTGATGGTCCTCAGAGACGCAGCGGGCGCGCGAAGCGGTCGACCGTTCCCAGTCCCTTTCCACCAATGCCTTCAACGCGCCTTGAGCCTTTCTCCATAAATAACAAGGCTAAGAGGCAGGCGATAGCTAGGAAGCTCAAGTGAGAAAAGAGTCAGAGAAAGCTGCGCCAGTCTGGGCTGGCAATAGCCAAGGCCGAGCTGACAGACCATGCAGTGAAGAAAGTACGTCTTCCTTCGTCTCGTTGCCGGGGTAATTGGTTAGAGAACTTTTGTAGGTTGGTCCAGAACGTCTCAGAGGTCCTTGGCAATCAAAGAGAGTTCAACCCTTCCGTATCGACCGCCGATCCACGGTACATACGGGATAATGTTTGATGCTCTCACCTCTCGGCCTATCGAGAGTTCAAGTGGTTCAAACGCAGTACTCACAGCATATTCATGGCCCCGGAAACGTTCGCTGACATAGACTTGGACCCGTTCACGTCATACCTCTCGGATCGCGATCCAAACACCCCGCCAAAAGCCCCGATCACAACTTTTCCAAAGGCGACAAAAGTGACGTACAACTTTTGCGAGGAGCTGGTGGACGTTTCCCCCGGGACCAAATTCGTCAGCAGGAAGAAGAGACGAGGATTTGAGATGGGCAGGATTGCGGGGTGGGCCGCAGACAGAGGATATTAGAAGATGCTGGCTGTGGATGAAGACGCGAAGAAGCCTAGTGAGTGATTGTCATTTGTATAGTGCTCGTCTCACCCCGGGTATCTAGACGCGATTATTTACCAAACGGACTGACGGCGTACTTCAACCCCAAGCTGACGCCGATCGAACCCTCAAGACGTATCTCCGTGAGTTCGTTCGAGATGCCGTTCGTCTGAGACAATCGCTACAATCACTAAATTGCAGGGCCATGCCCGGTTGACAGCTCACTTTCCTCAACTTGCTCTGAACAACCTCGTGACGAGACCGGGGCACACCGCAAGGAAGATGTCCCAAACAACGTCCCCCGTGCCCCAGTTCCAAGGCCGACAGTCGGTTACGCTGCATATCCGGCGAGATTTCCTATTCTTCAGGCGTCACAGGTCTGTTTCGTCCTTGCCCTGTGACTTTGCAACGATAAGCTTATTCGTGGGCTTCTAGGTATGCCTTCAGATTAACGGAGAAGGCGGCGTTGCAAGAGGTAGGACCTCGCTTCTCTCACCCTGGGTATCTAGACGCTATCATTTCCCAAACGAACCGACGGCGTACTTCAACCCCAAGCTGACACCAGTCGAACTCTCGAAACGTATCTCCATGCATCCGTTCGAGATGCCGTTCGTCTGAGACAAACGCTAACGTCATTAAACTGCAGGGTCCCGCCCAGTCGACAGCTCGCTTTCCTGATCTTGTTTTGAACGACTTCGTGGCGGGGATTGGGCGCGCCGCCGGGAGGGTGTTCCGAGCGATGTCCCCCCTGTACCCCAGTTCCAAGGTGGTTACGCTGCATATCTAGCGAGATTTCCTATTCTTTAGGCATCACAGGTCTGTTTCGTCTTCGCTCTGTGACTTTGCAACAATGAGCTGATTCGCGGGCGTCCAGGTATACCTTGAGATCGGCGGAAAAGGCGGCGTTGCAAGAGGTAGGACCTCGTTTCACCTTGAAATTGAGGTCTTTGAGAACTGAATTGCCTGCCGTGAAGGAATCCTCGAAGCTGGAGCTTGATGGGTTTGATGGCATGGCGACAGACGAGGGACATCCCGAAGGCAAAGGCACAAACCAGTCACCTTCGGAGGAAGTCGATGAAGACGGGGAGGCGTGAAAGATGGGGAGTCAGAATCTAAGTCGAGGATGGAATCCAAACCGCCAGCGTTTGGTGAATACAAATTGAAACGGAAGGTGAGTCATCCCAGTTCGCTTCTCGTCGCATCGTACTGACCAGATACCACAGCTTCAACTTGAAACTATCATTTTTGTAGCCTTGTTGCTTCTAAATGATCTTCTACATTTTCTCCCGCTACCCTACGGAAATTTCGCAACCCATGACTCCTGCGTATTGATCGTGAGATCATGGCCGACAACTACGAAGAATGGGCAGCTGGTCTGACTGAACCCCCTGCCAGCTCCTCGTCATTGGACATATCGGCCGCGGGGACAGGAGTGGCCTGAGCGACGGCGATAGCTGTGGCGAGGATAGTGAGGAACGAAGGGAGGCGAAGACTCTCAGCCCTCCTGGGTTGTGTCCGCACCGAGGGTGTTCCGCCGAATCAGGTCTGGACACAGTCCTTGACTGCGGACCTGCCAAGAGTCACGAGCACGATGATTATCGGCTCGAATCGACGCTCCTTTCCAGATAAGTCACGGGCGAGCACCAAGTCTCTCCGCCACTTCCCCGATCACTATAGACACCCAGAGCGAACCGAAGCCCACCGTGGCCGCCGGGAAAAGCAACGACTTTGCTCTCATATCCAATGTCCTCGTCGCCCTCTGGGACAAGGCCAGTTGGTGAGGTCGAGGGGGTCGCCGAGTGGGGATTGAGGACTATAGCGTCACACGTGTCACAGGCTTCCCTCACCCTCTCGTTCTACGGTCTCAAAGCACCTCCAACGTGTGCCAGTTGACTAGGGGGATGTATCTATGCGGCCCCTTCTGGCTTTTGGAGCGTCGTAGAGAGAGAGCCCCGGAGACGAGGTGGGCGGTCGTCCTCTTGGTTGTGGGTCGTGATCGATGATCAACTGGGCTGGTCGTCAAGCTCTTGGACCGCCTGAACCTGCGACTTTGGTCAACCGTTCCGCGCATGCAAGCTCACTCGCGTGCCCTGGAGGTAGTGACGAGGGATGTTGGATATATGTGAGCACGGGCGCCCCGAAGTTACAAACGGGGCGTCGCATTGAAGGGGTGGAGAAGAATATCTGCAGCGCCAGGACGGTTAGATTACGTACCCCACCTCGGGTGGATGTCTTCGCTGGCTTGGGGGATCGGTGGCCAACGCTAAGCTTCCCGTGTGATTCATTTGGGCAGCCACACAATCGGAACGGCCTCTCGTGATGTGCATGGATATGTATACAAATTCGCCGGAATAGAGTCTAGATATAACTACAAGTAGGGATCGCAAATGAACACATGGCTGCTACCTAAATTCGAATGAGACTGAGTACAAGTGGTAAACAGAAAGTAGAAATATATCGAGAGAGGAAAGGGAAAGCACTGTCCGCAGGTCACTCGTACAGCTCGATAATGACAGGTAGTCCAGAACTGAACAACGCAAGAAACCATCCATCCCATATCCGATACTCCTTGGAACCTCCAAAGTAGTGAGGCAACCACATGACTCGTTTCTTCCTCGAGTCAAGTATCCAGTTATCATCCGTAACCTTGTGGCCGTGAGAAGATTCCCAAAGGTATCCCCCCGACGGATCATCACCATCCTCGACGGGCTCCAGCCCAATGACATCGGACCCTCCACCCCTGATGATTTTCTCCCCGCGGAAAACCCAGGCCAGTGAATACCAGACTTCGCGTCCGTCCCGAGTAAACCACGGTCGAAGCATATAATTGGTAGCGGTGCCCACAAGATGCTTGCCGGTAGACATGTCGTAAATGTCTACGCCCTCACTCAGTCCCCTCGTGATGACAAGGTGATTAAAATCGGGGGATATTGATACGGAGTTTGTCCATCCGGGAGGCGGGGGTGGATGATTGAACACTATGGTCCGGATGCTGTCATGAATGTTCGCGCTGGAATTGAGAACACAGTCCCCTGCAGGTAGGTTCCAAGTGATGATCTTCCCCTCACCAACAACAATGGCGGTGCTCCCAGTCACCCCCAAACCACAAATCTTCATGTTTGTGTCGACGACCAACCACGGGTCACCAGATTTGAGGTCAACGATTGTGGCTATGCTCTCTCCCAACCGTCCAGTTGCTACGAATGATTTGTCTGGAGAAAATGCCAGAATGAACTCGGCTTGCTTGGCAGGTTGAGGTGGGGCGCTGGAGGGGCGATTGATCGGATATGTTGTACGCCACAGCTGGGTTTCATGACTTTTGGATATGATGATCGATTCTCCGTCTGGGGAGAGGAATGGTGTGACACTGGTGTTGAATACGAGTTTGCGATGAAGGACATAGCCAGTAGGAGACTCCTTCCAGAGGTGAATTTCTTGACTGATCGCACAAGCAAAGAAACGACCATCGGAGGAGAAGGAGAGCCCTCTGAGCCAACCGCCGCCCACAAAACACAGGAGAATCCTGGAATCACGGGCGTCCCATATCACAACCATCCCTCGAAGGATGAAAGCAAGCCGGGAGAGAGTGGGAAGGAACAGATGTTCTTCTGAACCAGTGTCGCCTGGGGCAGGCAAAGACTCGATCTCTGCCAACGTGTGTTCCGAGTTAAACCCGACTTGCCATATGGTGATCGACCCTGGCTTCACAGTGGCGAATCGGAAAAATTCACCATGAGTCCAAATTTGGGCCACGATGTGTCCTTCCGAGATATGATGAGAATATACGTGTGTTCCCGAGATGGGGTTGTAGGTGGAGATGAAGTTACCCGAATCTCCGAACCCAGCAGCTGCAAACATCTTGCCATCCGTAGAATGTGTCGATGAGGAATGCCGTAAAGAGGGCACATTTGGTGTTGAGGCAGCATTCAGTATTGAGGGGATAGTACTGGTCTGACCGCCTGTCTGAAGGTCCCAAGTGGTGCATCTGTCGTCTCCACGATTGATCGAAATTAAGGAGCGACTGTCTGGGGAGAAACTAAGCCACCCGATCCCTGGCGAGGGGTGCTCAAAGGTGTGAAGCCGCTCGAGGGTTACTGAATCCAGAACTTCTATACCCCTGAACAGGCCAACCGCAATGAACCTGCTACATGATGACCATGCAACAGTCCAAACGACATTACTATGCTTCGTGGTTGTGAAATTTGGTCCCCACGAGATTGGTAACCCACACACAACCCTCGCCAGGGGATGGACGTATTTTTTGTATAGCTTGCACACCATGGACGTTCGGGGGGATAATAAAAGCGCGGAGTGATAGATATGCCGAGCGGATGTGCTGATGACCCCGAAGAATGTGATCACAAAACGAATGTAGTCGTTGATGAGGCTGAGAGTTGGCGGTGCCTGGATCAATTCTGAGTAAATCTGGTGGAAAGATTAGAAACGGGGCTCAACGCACATCCAGCCACCTCGCGGCCGATTCCAATGCGTTGACCACCTCCCTTGCCGCACCGAGGACACTGAGCACCTCCAACCAGAATATAAACTTTTTTTCCAGGAAACGGTGCAAGGCGGGCATGATTTCGAGTCTGTGGGCCGGTGTCGTGTCGACGAGATGCTTGTGCCACGACCTGCAAGCATATTCCAAGCCTCGATGAATGTATTGCCTTGCCCTCTCCTTGAGGTCGTCGACCTCAGAGTTCATTGCACCGTCCGGGAGCTTGCACATATTCGGCTCTAGGCTCTGATTCATTAGCCCCAGGCAGCCAATCAGAAGTTCCGCGTGTTGATCGGGGGGACAGACACGAAACTTCGAGTTGGTGCATCGGGCCGGATCGACGATGAAGTCGGGAAACGATTTGTGGAACGGCCGAACGGGTTGATCGTGATCGTCCTCCCGGAGGGTGAGGAGCGAGTGGACTGATGACAAGATGGGGGACACTTCTTCAACGTCGAAGCCCAGGAGCATAGCGATGGCGGATGGGGAAAGGGGATTCAAGGCAAGGACTACTGCCCCAAGGACAGAACGTATCGTGGGGTCATCCTCTGAGTCATTAAAAGCCTCCTCAAGGATTGTTACGTAAAGCGAATCGAGGGTTGTGTGTGTCTTGAGGCTTGTCTTTAACTTGGCCTTTCCTTCGTGAGCAGCTTCATCGTCTGACCGAAGTAGAATATCGAGCCGTTTTCTGGGGCTACTGCTTTGCTTGTCGATGAACTTTACCGTTGCCACAGCGTAGACAAACAGTCCCCCTGCCTGCTCACAAAGTAGGTCCAGCTGCTCTCCCGTCGGCCAACCACTTAGTCCACCCCGATGATTTGCGAGCTCCAGGAGGCTTCGTTCAAGGAACAACCGAATGTCGTTGTCGACGAGGCCCGATTCGACGTTGTGAAGGACAAAAATGTCCGTCACTTTCGCCAACAACGGGAGACGGAAGCCTCTCCGGATCCGTGGATCCGGGCGACCGGTAAGGAAGAATTTGACCTTCGGGATCTCGGACACAAGCCTTCCGAGGACGGAAAGGATCGCTGAATCGGACTCGTCATCCTTGCATTCGTCCAAAGCATCGATAACAATCACAGTAGAAATTGCGGCCTCCTTGAGCGGTCGTACGATCAACTTGTCCATTTGGTGATGTGGGGACTCGTGAGCGATTCCTGGGTCCGACTGTACTAAGGGGACGAAGATCGATCGGAACCGGGTGTACTTGCGTGCGAGCTGGACCGCGAGGGTGGGGAATATGAGCTGGAGGTCGCTTCGTTCCTCAAAGTCCCGCGAACAAAAGAAGGAGGCACCGAGCTTTCCTTCCTCGGACATCCTCTCCGCGATCGTCTGTGCGATGGCACTCTTCCCCGTTCCAGCTAGTCCGTTTAACCAATAGACGGGGGGCTTTTCGAAATTGCTGATCCAACACTCGATCTCGTTCAGCACAGTTCTGCGTGTCCCCTCGAAACAACCTTCACGGCCGGTATGTCGGTGCTCGGCCGCTTGCGCAGAGCGGAAATTGTTGAGCACAGATGCTTCAGCTATTCAAAGCTTGTGTCAGGCGTCCGTTGTATAAAGTAGAAGATACTCCGACCTGCGTCCTGCCGAGAGGTTATTGCGGTTGCGTGTACGTGAACGTGGGACACTCACTATCACTTTGCGCCCTTGTTTCTTGATCTCAACCTGTTGCTCCTGGATATCCATCTGTTGCACCATCTGCTGCCCCTGTCAGAATCGAGGACAATACCGAGTTTACGGACTGACTTGATAGTCGGAGATAGCCTCTTGTAGACCTTCCAGAAGCCCGGAAATTTCTTCGTCGTCTTGGGCATGTTCAGCAAATCGACGCAGCCCTGGCTTATGGGATAGAATCCGTATTTGTCTTCCGATATCCTTGAGCTTGCTGAGAGGAACTCAGCCTCGAGTCCAATGAGGGGACGATGACATACCGTAGTAGTTTGTACCTGCGCATCTGCTCCGCTTCATCATCTGAAGGTGCTCCGAATATTGTCTCCAGTTGCGCTATGCGTGAGTTGAGGTTTTGGATTTTTTCCCTAACGCCTACTGTCCCCTATACATTGGTCCGTCAGGAGTGTATTCCACGTAAAGGACCGTAGACGTACTTCGTAACTCTCGTAGATGGTGGAGATGACACCCAGGGCGGCTTTGAGAGGACCGAATGCATCTGAAGCCTCCGTTGCTACATCTGACAGAATTCCACCAACTCCGAGAGCGGTATCCATCCAGCCTCTTTTCACAACTGGTGTGTGTCAAGAGAAAGCCATCGCGAAAACGATATCGACACGTACGCGTCGAAGGTTCTGATGACTCAACTTCTCCGTCTCCAGTGTCAGCCGTGACTTCCTCTAGTGCGGAAAGGCATTGGGATTCACATGAACGCCGATCAAGGTAACAGGAATCGGAAACACCCACCTGATGGGCCGTGTCCGTGGTCGGTGTCACCGACGTCCACAACACCGGGGGTGGAGGTTTCCGGCGCAGGAGGCTCTTGACCTTCGTTATTCTTGCCCTGAAATACGATCCGCGAACCCCCGCCGTTCTCTTCATCTAGTGCCATGGTCCAATCAGTCCAATCAGCGTCCGGATCTCGATAGGAGCGATTTCGCTCACCTCTGGGGGCGATGTTGAGCTCTACTTGGAAGCCTAGTGGCCCAACGGCGGTGTTGGTTAAGATTCCCGGGAAGATATCCCGTTGGGAATATTTCGGTGATTTCTTGGACTTTTTGCTGAGCAGGCGATCCATCTTCGTTCTCCGCAGTGTCGAGAAGACCAAAGTGATGGACCCACAACGCCAAACCTCACTCTTCCGCACGTCTGTATGGTGAAAACCGCATGCGAACTGCCGGTTGATACCGTGCAAACAAATCCATAGCAGGAAAAACCCCTCGAGAGACTCTCAAGCCGGGGCGGCGGTCGGCTGAGTGATAAGATTCGCCGTATTAAGGGTGTACTACTGCTTTCTGAACCTCCCACGCGTGCCAATTGACTAAGAGAACGCATCCGTGAGGTTCCTTCGGGTTTGTGGAGCGTCGCAGAGCGAGAGCCACACATGGAGATTCACCTGCGTGCTCTGGGAGTGGCGACGAGGGGTATTGCGTACATGTAGGCGCGAAAACCGCTAAGTTACTATCCCCCTAAGACGCAATTGGATGAAACTACGTTGAGTAATTCTATATCGCGGGGGAAATTAAATGTCAATGGTATGGCACGGTAAAGGTGAGGTATCACGCAGACGTTTCGGTGGTCGAGCCACCAAGCTTTGAGTCCAACTGCGAGATGCAGGAGTGGAAGAAAAGTACACCGGCGAGGAGATTTAGGGGAGTCGATCTCCTTCACCACCGACTCATGCAAATCCCGTCGGACAAAGGATGACACTCCCTCTCGCAAGTGTCCCGATTGCCAATACTCAACCCAAATGCGGCCATTGTCTCTTTGACCTCTTCATCCACTAGAGGGTCCTAAGGATGTGCCGTCCACAGCATACACCACGAAATACTCCGCCAACCCCACCGAAACCCACGCGGCGGTCATAGTCCCGCTCTGTAATCTCAACGACAACCCCGGCTTGTTGCTCGAGGTGAGAGGGAAGTTGAGGGCACATTCTGGGGGACTGAGTTAGGTGGGCACCTTCTCCTTTTGCTTTTGTCGATTTTCACCCATGCTGGTCAAGTTTCCCAGGCGGAAAAGTCGATACGTGTCGCACGCCGCGCTGCGGGAAGCAAAAGAGGAGGTGGGGGTAGATGTGGACAGGATCTAGATACTGGGAAGGCTCGGTCCACAAACTCGGTCGCTGAGCGGTCTTCAAATTTGGCCCTACGTAGTGAGTTTCAAGTGCTGCGTTCGACCGTTTCGCCGAGTGACCTCGGCGAAGGCGTTTCTGTACGAGAAACCGTACGAACCAGTCCAAGAATCAGACGACGCATCGCCACTACCCTCGCCTCCCTTGTCATGCCTGACATCATCTCAAGTCGAGGTCGCCGTTGTTTTCCATCTCCCTCTCAATCGATTCACAGATTCCCGTTATCTCCGAGAGCACAAATTCTGCGGATACATCTCGTACTGGGCGTGCGACGTTACAGACCTCGTCGCGTCCGGAGTTGAGTGGTCTAATGGAGGTGGGGACTCCGGGAACGAGGTGGGTAGAAGGTTTGGTGGACGGTTAGTGGTCTGGGGTTAACGGGGTGGTATCTCAACTTGTTCATGAAGACCTTTCTTGGAAGCCGCTGCCAATAGACATGGTCTGGTACAGTGTAGTCGGGTGGAAGCAATCTTGTAGTATTTGCCGTTGTAACCCTATGCTCTTCCTGGATAGCTGTTGGTCCCCAGAGACGCGGCAAGTGTGCGAACCCCAGTCGATCGTTTTCAATCCTCCACGCGCTTTGAGCCTTCCTCCATAAAGAACAAGGCTAAAAGGGAGGAGATAGCCAGGAAGCTCACGCGAAAAATGGTCAAAGAAAGCTACGGTCTAGGCTGGAAATAGCCAAGACTGGACTGGCAGGTCCTGCAACGAAGTGCGTCTTCTTTCATCTTGTTACCGAGACAATTGGTTAGACGGTTTTTTTCTACTTCAGAAAAGGCTGGCCCATAACGTTTCAAAGACCCTTGACAACCAAAGAGTGTTTGGCCCTTCCGTATTGACCGCCGATCCACGACGGGCACGGGATAATGCGGACCCCACCCCCTCTCAACCTATCGAGGGTTCGAGTGGTTCTCACTCAAGGCGACAAAAGTGACATAACTTTTGCGAGGAGCTGGTGGACGTTTTCCTCGGGGCCGAACTCACCAAGAGGAGGAAGGGACAGAGGTTGGAGATGGGCAGGATTGCGGGGTGGGCCGCAGACAGCAGGATATGTTAGTCGTGACTGAAGACTTGAAGAAGCCGAGTGAGTGATTTGTCGTCTGTGGAGTACTAATCTCACGCTGGGTATCTAGACGCGATCACGTTCAAGCTGACATCGGCCGAGCTCTCAAAACGCATCCCCATGGGTCCGTTCGAGACGCCGTTCGTCGAATACAATCGCTAACATCACTAAATTGCAGGGTCACGCCCGGTCGACAGCTCACTTTCCTGAAGTTTTTTTGAATAGCTTCGTAACGGGATTGAGGCACACCATCGGGAGGATGTTCCAAACTACTTTGGACTCTCGATGCTTCGCGGGATGAAAAACTCGAAAATACGTCTGAAGTGCGGTCGATCTGTATTTTGGCGCTCGCGTGACGCTTATTAGAGACTTCACTGAGACTCTCGAAGATCTTGCAACCCCACCAGATGATGTGAACGATGACGACGGACAACGCCACACAAACCAGGACTTAGTACAAATGGGTCCAGAGCACTGTTTCCGGTGGTTACGCGAAACAAGGTGTGTAAGTTCTGCATCACGACCTGGGAGGTCCTGCAGATCATTCAAGAAGGCGTGGGGGTCGGGGATAGGAGACTCTGCAGGGTGGCTCGCGGAATCGATTCTTCCTATTTCCAGGGGACCGGCAACCCGCCTTTCCCGCTTTGGGTGGATGTCTTCCCCGCCCTCGGGGAACCGGCGGAGTAAACGATGATGACGACGAGCAGCGCTGCACATATCCTGAGTATGGAGCACCATTTCCGGGGGTTACACAAAACTAGATGCGACCCTGCAGACCTAGCAACTGGGGAGGAGGGTACCCCCTCCGGATGCCGAGTCCGAGTCCCGGCTACTGATATTGCACCACCCATGATGATTGGAGATGTGGAATCGACTTACCCCCCAGACGGACGGACTGCTTGCCTCAAGCTGAACTCCCGACGCACCAACTGTCGAAGATACCAATGGGAACATGATTTTCGTTTGCGTCTCGTGTCGCAGCCCAAAGCCAAATTGTGCTTCGGTGTTGTCACTTTTATAATACGCAATATTCGGGGTCTGGGATCAGCTTTTCCGACCCCCTGGATAAGCCTCCGCCACCTTCAGGAAACAAAACTTTTCAACAACATATCCTACCGGTTCTCCTGCATGACGGTGTAGTTGCGAATCGATCGAGCGTGAGAAACTTTCAGGGCACTCCCGAGTTTTTCTCAGTTGCAGCTGTATCACCGACGCCGGTCTCGATCATGAGCCGGATACCTACACCTTTCACCCCGTACCGCACAGCGTCGGGCTCGTGGTTTCCTTGAACAGACGGAGCGCAGGAATCTCGAGGGCCGAAAGAAGTACTTCCATAACGTGTGTGTGCAATCCTCCTCACTCTCCTGTGTCACGCTCAACCTTCTTAGATTGAGACAAAAGTGTAGGAATGGGAGATGCTGGAAGAGCTTCTGTTGGCTGTTAGAGAAGGTCGACAAAGAGGGCGCAGGTGCTATGATTCCGTACGTCTATCCTAAGCTACCACTCGTGTTTCAGCGTCCCTCATCGACATCCTCTTGCGTGTTCTCAGGCAGCCTGGCCAACCACCGACCATCACAGAGGGCTCAGGTGCAGCCGGTCAACTTCAAAACGCTCTACCCACAACAATCCCTTCGCAGTATACACCGACAGAGTTAGCTCCTACAGCCCCAACCGTCCCAGGGTCGTTGCTGAGGAGGGTGCCGGTGAGAGGGTGTTCTTTCACTTGATTAGGAAGGCGAATGTCGACACGAATTGGACGTCATGCGCGCAATCACTACGGACCCGCTCTGTAAGGGAGAAGAAGGCCGCGCGACAGAAGGTGATTACCTCGAATCACGCACCTTTCTGGTTTCGTATTCATTAACATTGACCCCGCCCCCCATAGTACACTGACAAAGAGAGGCCAGGCCGGCGAAACTCCGACTCGTTATTCCGAATCTACTCAAAGGGAACCCGAACGTCCATCGCTACACGACATTCCCTACCGCCGATAAGCTCTTCGTTCAGCACCCTATCTTGCAGCAGGCCGAAACCGAGTCTCAAAGGAGGTTGATATTCGAGGAACACGTCTCCGAGTTGAAATAACGGGAAATGGTTTGTATCTGCTCCTTCGTGATCACCCAGCCACGACGCGACTCATTTCCTTTTTTGCTCCTCATTTCGTAGCAACAGAGCCGAGCAGCACACTCCAGAATCATCAGGAAACTTGTCAATCTGTTCAAGGAACTACAAGTCGACGTATTTACGAAACAGCAGACCGCGTACTCGAATCGGAAGCCTGGAGTGCCTATCCGGAGATACAGAAACTCTCCACCTTGGACATCTTGCTCGCTTTCGAGAACTACAGTCGATTACGTGAGAGAGGGCTCAGGGGCAGATGAGAAGGGCGCAAGGGGAGAAGAACAGGACAGAGGAAGCTGAGGGCACAGTCCGGAGAAGTCAGGTGGGCGTTTTCTAGCCTTTCTCTTGTCGATTTTCACTCACGCTGGTCAAGTTCTCCAGGCGGAAAAGACCCGGTTGAGGAATCCACGTTACACTCTGCACTGCATGAAGCGAAATAGAAGGTGGGGATAGACGCGAACAAGATCGAGATAAGAAGGCTCGGTCCGCCAACACAGTCGCTGAACGGTCTTAGAGTTTGGCCCTACGTGACGAGTTTCGAGTGTTGCGTTCGACTATTTCGTCAAGTGGCCTTGGTGGGGGCATTTTTGCACCAAATACCGTACGGATCGGCCCCAGATGGTAGCCGATGCGAATCCACCCCGTACCGGGCGTGCAACATTACAGACCTCGTCGCACCCGGAATCGTGGTCCAATGCAGGTGCGGACTCCAAGGGCGGGGTGGATGGAGGTCACATTCAACAGACATGACTTGGTACAGTGTGGTCGGGTGGGAGCAATTTTGTAGTCTTTACCATTGCAATCCTACGCTTTTCTCGGATGTCTGTCCGTCCTCGGAGGCGCTGCGGGCGTGCGAACTTCAGCCGATCGTTTTCACTCCTTCTCCATTGAATATCAATGCCTTCAACGCGCTTTGGACCCCCCCTCTATAAAGAACAAGGCTAAGAGGCAGGAGGCAGCTGGGGAGTTTAAGCGAGAAAAGTGTCAGAGAGAGCTACAGTCTAGGCTGAAAATAGCCGGGACTGAGCTAGCAAATCCCGCAGCAAATAAAGTGCGTCTCCTTTCATCTCGTTACCGAGGCGATTGGTTGGACAACGTTTGTTTCTACTTCAGAAAAGGTTGGTCCGGAACGCCCCAGGAGCCTTGACAGCCGAATGAAGTTTGACCCCTCCGTATTGCCCGCCGATCCACGGCAGACACGGGATAATGTTTGGAGCTCTCGACCTCTCGACCTATCGAGGGTTTGAGTTGCTCAAACACAGTACCCACGGACTGTGCATTCGCGGCCCCAGAAACCTTCGCTGACGTGGAATCGGATCCGTTCGCGTCATACTCCTCGGATTGGGAACCAAATACCCCGCCGAAAGTCCCGATCGCGACTTCACCAAGGGCCACACATGCAATGTACGACTGTTGCGAGGCGCTTGTGGAAGTTTTCCCCGGGGCCAAATTAGTCAGGAGGAAGAAGGGACGAGGATTTGAGATGGGCAGGATTGCGGGGTGGGACGCAGACAGTTGATATCAGAAGATGCTGGTCGCGAATGAAGACGTGAAGCAGCCCAGTGAGTGATTTTTTCGTCTGAGGTACTAATCTCATCTCGTGGCTAGATGCGATCACGTTGATTCGCCTCCCAAACGGCCCAACCGCGTGCTTCAAGCTGATATCCATCGAGCTCTCGAAACGCATCCCCGTGAGTCCATTCAAGACGCCGTTCGTCGAAGACAATTGCTAACAACTAGATTGCAGGGTCACGCCCGGTTGACAGCGCACTTTCCTAAACTCGTTTTGAACAGCTTCGTGACGGGATTGGGGCACACCGTCGGGAGGATGCTCTAAACAACGTCCCTTCCCATGCCCCAGTTCCAAGGCTGACAGATAGTCACGCTGCCTAACCAGCAAGATTTCCTATTCTTCAGGCGTCACAAGTTCGTTTTGTCCTGACCCTACAACCCCATAACGAGCTGACCCGCGAGCGTTCAGATATGCCTTCAGATCTACGGACAAGGCGGCGTTGCAAGAGATAGGATCTTGCTTCACCTCGAAGTTGAGGTCACTGAGAACTGGATTGCCTGTCGTGAAGTGATTCGGGGAACTCTCGACGACGCTGGAGTTTGGTGGGTTTGATGACGTGGTGACAGACGGGGGACAACTCCGGAGGAGGCCGATGAAGGCGGAAGAGGGGAAGAGGGCGTGGAAGATGGGGAGTCAGAATTCAAGCCGAGGATGGAAACCAACCCGCCAACGGTTGATGAATACTAATAGCAACGAAAGGTGAGTGATTTTCGCTTCTTGTCGCACCGCACTGATGGGATCCCACAGCCTCAGCTTGAAACTACCAGACATACATCCGTTTTGTAACGTTTATCGTTTGTCGGTGATCTCCTACATCTTCTCCCGCTACACTATAAACCATCCGCACCGCATGGCTTCCGCATTTTTGCCGTGAGATCGAGGCCGACAACGAGAGATGAACACCTGGTCGGGCTGGATCCCCCTGCAAGTTCTTTGTCGTCAAGCAGGGACAGGAGTGGCCTGGGCGATGGCGAGAGACTCGACGAGGAGCTGCATTTTCGATTTTTTTGATTTGGCTCGCCCTGGTTGTATCCACGTCAAAAGGGTTTCGCCGAATCACGTCTGGACACATTCTTCGATCACGGACTTTCCAGGATTTATGAACGCGGTGATCGTCTATTCGGGTCGACGCTCCGTTCCAGACAAGTCGCGGGCGAGCATCGAGTATCCTCACCACTTCCCTGATCGCTGCAGATACTCAGAGCGAACCGGAACACATCGTGACCGTTGGGACAAGCAATGACCTTGCTCCCACATCCAACGTTCTCGTTGCCCTCTGGGACAGAGGCCAATTGGTGAAGTCGAGTCCCAGATGGCATGGGGTTGCCAAGCGGGGGATCGAGGACCATAGTGACACACAAGTGTCGCGTTCCCTCACCCTCTCGTGCTATGACCTCAAAGTACCTCCAACGCGTGCCAGTTAGCTAGTGGGATAGATTCATGAGGCCACTTCGAGCTTTTGGAGCGTCGTAGACAGAGGGCCCTGGGGATGAGGTGGGCGGTTGTCCCCCGGTCGTGGGTCATGCATCATGATCGAAGGCCGATCAAGAATGACCAGGTGTCGCCGTGTCGGAGAAACTTTCCGAGCACCTCCGTTTTCCCCAGCCACCACCGATGCCGGTCACGATCATGAACCAGGCACCTACACTTTTTGGCGCTCCATACCACACAGTGTCGGGCGCATAGTTTCTTCGGGC
>Ga0307510_10003329_pt1 | contig 18722 bp, 18 predicted proteins | sample 12_EM_MG_FD_207224 | JGI IMG/M metagenome (GOLD analysis project Ga0307510, IMG submission 207224) | Populus trichocarpa ectomycorrhiza microbial communities from riparian zone in the Pacific Northwest, United States - 12_EM | ecosystem: Host-associated > Plants > Roots > Unclassified | place...
ATTCCGGGACATGCATGACCAGCAAGCGACTTTGCTTCGAGCCGGGTCACAAGCCCAAATGCCTCGTCATCGTCGACGACACCGCCGAATGGGATCGCGCGGTCTATTACGCCAGCCGCTGGGCGATTCGTGCCGGCGGCGGCGTGGTGATGCTGCGCATCATCGAGCCCGAACAGCAGACCCAGGAATGGCTTGGGGTGGCCGACATCATGCGGGCCGAAGCGCAGGAAGCTGCGGAAGCCGCGCTCGACCGCGCCGCCGGCCGCGCCAACGGCATCGCTGCGATCACCCCGGAGCGGGTGATCCGCGAAGGCGCGGCGATGGAACAGCTGCTCGCGGTGATCGACGAGGACCCGGATATCGCCATGCTGGTGCTGGCCGCCAGCCCCGGCGCGGAGGGGCCGGGACCGCTGGTCAACCTGCTCGCGCACGCGCTGGGCACGTTCCCGGTTCCGGTGACGGTCATTTCCGGCGCACTGAGCGACCAAAGCGTGGATTCGCTGTCGTAGAGGTCTGTTCTTATTCTCCCCTCCAGGGGAGGGTAACAGCGAACTAACCCTCTGAAAGTCATGGACGATTATCCTCCCCGCCCCTTGACCGTGCGTTCGCCGTCGCCATCTGCTACTGGATAGCTCACGCGCCGGCCTTGAACCGGCGACGTCTGGAGAAACCCATGTTCATTCAAACCGAAGCCACCCCCAATCCCGCCACGCTGAAATTCATTCCCGGCCGCGTCGTGGTCGACGGCGGCCCGATGGAATTCGCGAGCCGCGAATCGGCCATGCGCTCGCCGCTGGCGGAGAAGCTGTTCGACGTGCCCGGCGTTACCGGCGTGTTCTACGGATCGGATTTCATCACCGTGACCAAGGCGGACGGTGAATGGCAGCAGCTCAAGCCCGCGATCCTCGGCGCCATCATGGAGCACTACATGTCTGGCGCGCCGCTGCTCGCCGACGGCGCGGCTGCAAACGATGCCGATCTCGACGACGAGGACGAGTTCTTCGACGAGTCCGATGCCGAGACGGTCGACATGATCAAGGATCTGATCGAGACGCGCGTACGGCCCGCGGTCGCCAATGATGGCGGCGACATCACCTTCCGCGGCTTCAAGGACGGTATCGTCTATCTCAACATGAAGGGCTCTTGCGCCGGCTGCCCGTCATCGACCGCGACGCTCCAGCACGGCATTCAGAACTTGCTGAAGCACTTTGTGCCGGATGTGGTCGAAGTCCGGCCGATGTAGGCGAGGTGCCGTAGGGTGGGCAAAGGCGCGCTTGCGCCGTGCCCACCATGCAACCATCGCGAAAAGAAGAGGTGGGCACGCTTCGCTTTGCCCACCCTACGAGATTTCCCTACGCCGCCTGGCCGATGCTCGCCGCCTCTTCCGCGGCCTTGCGCATGCTCGCCGACATCTCGCTCGTGACCGTGCTCTGCTCCTCGACGGCGGCGGCCGTTGACGACACATATTCGCTGACGCCCTCAATCGCGCCCCTGATCGCCCCCAGCGCGGCGACCACGTCGACCGAGATGCCGTTCAGATTGCCGATCTCCTGCTCGATCCGGTCGGCCGCCTGCTTGGCCTGATTGGCAAGGCTCTTCACCTCCGACGCCACCACGGCAAAGCCGCGACCGGCCTCGCCGGCGCGCGCGGATTCGATGGTGGCGTTCAGCGCCAGCAGGTTGATCTGACCTGTGATGCTGCCGATGAGCTGCACGATCATGCTCATCGACTCCGCCGCCTGCGTCAGCCGCTGCGCCTGCTGGTCTGCCGCCTCGACCCGATCGACGGCGGTCGATGCGCTCTTGCGCGAGCGCGTCATCGCTTCGGCGATCTCGCGCACCGAGGCATTCAGCTCCTCGGCCCCGGCGGCGACCGATTCCATCATGTCGCGCACTTTCTCGCTGCGCTTGCGCGCGATCACCTGGGCGGTGGTGTCGGACGCATATTTCACGACCTTGAACGGATTGCCGTTGAGGTCGCGGATCGGATTGTAGGAGGCCTGGATGAAGACCTGCCGGCCGCCCTTGCCGACCCGCTGATATTCGCCGGACTGGAATTCGCCGGCATTCAGCCTGGCCCAGAACGCGCGATAGGCTTCGCCCTCGCGCTCATCAGCGCCCACGAACATGCTGTGATGCCTGCCGACGATCTCGGACAGTGAGTAGCCGAGTGCACCGAGGAAGTTTTCGTTGGCCGTCAGCACCTTGCCGTCCATGCTGAACTCGATCACGGCCTGCGACTTGCCGATCGCCTCGATCTGCCCGGCAAAATTCGCATTGCTTAGTTTCTGCGCACTGATGTCGGTGGCGAACTTCACCACCTTGAACGGTTTGCCGGCCTCGTCGAGGATCGGATTGTAGGAAGCGAGGATCCAGACTTCCTTGCCGCCCTTACCAAAGCGCTTGTACTCGGCCGACTGGAATTCGCCGCGCGCGAGCTTTGCCCAGAACTCGCGATAAGCGGCGCTGTCGCGCTCACCGGGCCCGACGAACATGCTGTGATGCCGGCCCTGGATCTCATCGAGCCGGTAGCCCACCGTGCTCAGGAAATTCTCGTTGGCGGTGATGATGGTGCCGTCGAGATTGAACTCGATCACCGCCTGGGCGCGGCCGATCGCGGAAATCTTGCCGGCATCCTCCAGGCTGCGAATCTTGCGCGCGGTGATATCGGTCGCGAACTTGACGACCTTCACCGGCTTGCCGGCCTCGTCGATGATCGGATTGTACGACGCCTGAATCCAGATCTCGCGGCCGCCCTTGCCGAGCCGCTTGTATTCGGCGGACTGATATTCGCCGCGGCCGAGCCGGGCCCAGAACTCGCGATAGGCCGCGCTGCCCCGCTCGTCCGGCATCACGAACATGGAGTGGTGCTTGCCGGCGATCTCGTCGAGCCGGTAGCCCATCGCGTCCAGGAAGTTCTGGTTGGCCGTGACGATGGTGCCGTCGAGATTGAATTCGATGACCGCCTGCGACTTCGACAGTGCGCTGATCTGGGCCATAGCTTCGCGAGCCGAAGAACCGCTTCGCCAAAAAGACATAAAAGAACCTTTCCAAGGGGACCGGAAGACGCGCGGTTAACCGCTCGAATGCTTCGTTCCGGTCGTCGCTAACGCGCCTTCCGCGCCCAAAAGGTGTCTGATGATTGCTAACCTTTCCTTAAAATCAAAATATTTCAAACACTTAGCTAACTCACAGGTTGCAAATTGATGCATCTGCTTCAAAAAGGAGCGCGAAGATTTTTGCCAGTTCCCGTGCACGTGGAATTACGGAGGCAATCGTGCGCCTGTCGAGAAATCAAACTTGGACTGGTTCGACCGCAGCGGAACCGATTAAGCTGATTCGATGCTGATCCTTGCCATCGATACCGCGCTGGAAGCGTGCGCGGCTGCCGTTCTCGACACCGACGCCGGTGAGCTGCTTGCGCAGGAGCAGGTCCTGATGAAGCGCGGCCACGCCGAAGCGCTGATGCCGATGATTGCGCGCGTGATGCTATCAGCCGATCTCGCCTTCACCTCGCTCGACCGCATCGCCGTCACGGTCGGCCCCGGAAGCTTCACCGGGCTGCGCGTCGGCATCTCGGCGGCGCGCGGCCTTGCGCTTGCGGCGAAGCGGCCGGCCGTCGGGCTGACGACGTTATCGGCCTATGCCGCCACCGTCGTCGGCCAGAGCGGAACGGCGCCGGTGATCTCGGCGATCGATGCGCGGCACGACCACGTCTATTTCCAGATCGTCGCAGGCGACGGCAGCCAGCTGGTGCGGCCGGGCATCGTCCCCATCGACGAGGCGATCGCGGCCTCGCAATTCGGCGCGCCGCATCTGGTCGGCAATGCCGCCAAGATCCTGGCCGATCGCTGGCCGAAGGACGGGCCGCAACCCGTTGCGGTCGACGCACAGCCCGCGCCCGACATCAGCTGGGTCGCCTGGCTTGGCGCTGCGGCCAATCCCGAGACGACGCCGGCGCGTCCGTTCTATCTGAAGGCGCCCGATGCAAAGCCGGCCGCATTGCCGCCGCTCGCACAAGCCGCAAGCTCATGATGAGATGGTTTTCGGAATGGTGGCGCGGCGGCACGGCCGCCGTCGAGCCCGCCTCCGTGCGCGACGCCGCAAAGCTGGCGCAGCTTCACGGCGCCTCTTTCGCGCGCGGCTGGGGCGAAGGCGAATTCGAGACGATGATCGGCGAGCGCAACACGCTCGTGCAACGGTTGCGCCTCGGCCGCAAGACGATCGGCTTTGCGGTATCGCGGATCGGCGCGGACGAGGCCGAAATCCTCTCGATCGCGGTCGACCAGGCCCATCGCGGCCGCGGCCTCTCCCGCACGCTGCTGATGACCCATCTCGGCCATCTCGCGGGGCGCGGCGTACGCACGATATTTCTCGAAGTCGAGGAGAATAACCAGCCGGCGCGGCGGCTCTATGACAGGGCCGGATTCGTGGTGGTGGGGCGCCGCGAACGCTACTATAAGCAGCCGAACGGGGAACAATTGAACGCACTTCTGATGCGACGTGACTTGGCGTAATATTGATGGCAGAAAGCGCCCCGTCAGGCAGACAACACATGACTGGACTTAAACCTTCCCCCGCATCCAAGGCGTCCGGCATCGAAAGCCGCTGTGCCGCCACCGGCATGCGTATGACCGAGCAGCGCCGCGTCATCGCCCGCGTGCTGGCGGAGGCACTCGATCACCCCGACGTCGAGGAATTGTACCGGCGCTGCGTCGCCGTCGACGACAAGATCTCGATCTCGACCGTGTATCGCACCGTAAAACTGTTCGAGGATGCCGGCATCATCGAGCGTCACGATTTCCGCGAGGGCCGCGCGCGCTACGAGACGATGCGCGACAGCCATCACGACCACCTCATCAATCTGCGCGACGGCAAGGTGATCGAGTTCACTTCCGAGGAGATCGAGAAGCTGCAGGCGGAAATCGCCCGCAAGCTCGGTTACAAACTGGTCGATCACCGGCTCGAGCTCTATTGCGTCCCGCTCGACGACGACAAGCCGACGTCCTAGTTTGGTGTCGTTGGATCTCATCATCTTCGATTGCGACGGCGTGCTCGTGGACAGCGAGGTGATCTCCTGTCGCGCGCATGCGGATGTGCTGACCCGGCAAGGCTATCCGATCACGTCGGAGCAGGTGCTGGTCCGCTTTCTCGGCGTCTCCGAGAAGGATGCGCGCCGGATGGTCGAGCAGGAAATCGGCCGGAGCCTCCCCGACGATCTGGAAAGCCAAGTGAATGCGGCCACGCTGCAGTTCTACGCCAGCGATCTGCAGCCGATCACCCATGTGGCCGCGGCGATAGGCGCGATCGATTTGCCCAAATGCGTTGCATCGAGCGGCACACCGGAGAAGATCCATCACGGCCTGACTTGTGCCGGGCTCTACGACCTGCTCGCTCCGAACATCTTTTCAGCGAGCCAGGTCGCACGCGGCAAGCCCGCGCCCGATCTGTTCCTGTTCGCCGCCGAACAGATGAAAGCCGCACCGGAGCGGTGCGTCGTGATCGAGGACAGCGTCCCCGGCGTGACCGGCGCGCACGCCGCCGGGATGACCGTGCTGGGCTTTCACGGCGGCAGCCACTGCCCGCCGGGTCACGCCGAAAGGTTGCGGGCCGCCGGCGCCGGATTGACATTCGACGATATGCGGCAATTGCCAGAGCTGGTCCGGCGGGTCGCGGCGGACGCCCTGACGGGCTGATATCGGCCATTTTGCGCGATTTTGGGCGTGCGCGGAGCACTTGAACGCGGAATGACGTTTAAAAGCGTCCAATTGCTGGATTTTCGCCCCTTCAAGCTATATCTCAGGTCCGTCCTCCACCTCAATTTCGGGTTCCATGACGCCGCCGCGTAAGCTGCACATCAAATCTTATGGCTGCCAGATGAACGTCTACGATGCCCAGCGCATGGTGGACACGCTGGCTCCGGAAGGATTCGTGGAGACGGCCAACGCGGAGGACGCCGACCTCGTCATCCTCAACACCTGCCATATCCGCGAGAAGGCCTCCGAAAAGGTCTATTCCGAGCTCGGCCGGCTGCGTGTCGCCAAGGACGAGGCCGCGCGCGGGGGCCGCGCGATGCAGATCGCGGTCGCGGGCTGTGTGGCGCAGGCCGAAGGTGGGGAGATCACACGCCGCGCGCCCGTGGTTGACGTCGTGGTCGGCCCGCAGAGCTATCATCACCTTCCGGAGCTTTTGAAGCGAGCGCGCGACCAGGGCCGTGCGATCGAGACCGAATTTCCGGCCGCGGACAAGTTCGGCGTCCTGGCCCAACCGAAGCCCGATGCGATCCGCGCGCGCGGCATTTCCGCTTTCGTCACGGTGCAGGAAGGCTGCGACAAGTTCTGCACCTTCTGCGTCGTGCCATACACGCGGGGCGCCGAAGTCTCACGCCCGGTGGCGAAGATCGTCGACGACGTGAAGCGGCTTGCCGACAACGGCGTGCGCGAGCTCACGCTGATCGGGCAGAACGTCAACGGCTATCACGGTGAAGGCCCCGACGGAAAAGCCTGGCCGCTCGGCCGGCTGCTCGAACATCTGGCGAAAATTCCCGGCATCGCGCGGCTGCGCTATTCGACCAGCCATCCCCGCGATGTCGACGACAGCTTGATTGCGGCCCATCGCGATCTCGATGCGCTGATGCCGTTCGTGCACCTGCCCGTGCAGTCGGGTTCGGACCGGATTCTTGCCGCCATGAACCGAAAACATACCGCCGATGATTATCGGCGGGTCATCGACCGTTTCCGGTCCGCACGCCAAGACATTGCTTTTTCATCAGATTTTATCGTGGGCTTCCCCGGCGAGAACGAGCAAGATTTTCTCGCCACACTCGCGCTTGTCACGCAAATCGGCTACGCTGCCGCATATTCGTTCAAATACTCCGCCCGGCCGGGAACGCCGGCCGCGGATATGCAGGAGACGGTGTCCCCCGCCGAAATGGACCAGCGATTGGAGCGGCTCCAGGAACTGATCGACAGCCAGCAATCGGCCTTTAACAAGGCTGCGATTGGCTCAACGGTCGACGTGCTGTTCGAGCGTCCGGCGCGCAAGGACGGCCAGATCGTCGGCCGCACCGCATTCCTCCAGCCTGCCCATGTGATGGCTTCACCCGACATCATCGGACAAATCCTGCCGGTGCGGATCGACAGCCTCGAACGCTACAGTTTCCTCGGCGAGCTCGCCAAACCGCGCATAGCGCGGGAGCCCGCTTTATCGCAAGCCAGCGGAGCCTGAACCCTTGCCAAAAAGCGCATCGGATTCGTCTTCTATCGCTCCCAGCCGCAAATTTGACCGCGACATGCAAGTTCCGCCCGAGACCCAGGTCGTCATCGATTTCGACGACAACCGCGCGGCATCCGCGCTGGTCGGCCCCTACGGCCAGCACCTCGCGCAGATCGAGCGGCGGCTCGGCGTCGTGGTCGACTCCAAGGGCAACCACATCACCATCGGCGGCTCGCGCGACGGCTGCGATGCTGCGCGCCGCGTGCTGGAGACGCTCTACGCCCAAGCCGTGAAGGGCCAGGATCTCGACCAGGGCGAGGTCGAAGGCGCGATCCGCGCCGTGATCGCCCAGGGCTCGCTGTTCGAGTTCGACGCCAAGTCGGCCAAGTCCACCTTCGACAGCATCAATCTGCGCAAGCGCCCGGTGCGCGCGCGCACCGCCGCGCAGGATTCCTACATCCGCGCGCTGAAGCGCCACGAGCTGGTGTTCGGCGTCGGCCCTGCCGGCACCGGCAAGACCTGGCTCGCGGTCGCGCATGCCGCGCAATTGTTCGAGCGCAAGGAGGTCGACAAGATCATCCTGTCGCGCCCGGCGGTGGAGGCCGGCGAGCGGCTGGGCTTTTTGCCCGGCGATCTCCGCGAGAAGGTCGATCCTTATCTGCGCCCGATCTACGACGCGCTCTACGATCTCATGGATGCGCGCATCGTCGAGCGCGCGCTGCAGACGGGCGAGATCGAGATCGCGCCACTCGCCTTCATGCGCGGCCGCACGCTGACCAATGCCGCCATCATCCTGGACGAGGCGCAAAACACCACGTCGATGCAGATGAAGATGTTTTTGACCCGTCTCGGCGAGAACAGCCGCATGATCGTGACCGGCGATCCCTCGCAGATCGATTTGCCGAACGGCCAGACCTCGGGCCTCGCCGAGGCGACGCGCCTGCTGAGTGGTGTCGAAGGCATTGCGCAAGTTCATTTCAAGGCCGAGGACGTGATCCGCCACGAACTCGTGGCGCGGATCGTCTCCGCCTATGAAGGGCAGCCGCAGCGGCCGGCCGCCGGTAAATCCTGACGGGACAACAGCCGGACAATATGGGCGCGGACGCAGGCGCCCTTTCGTTCCGAACAAAGACAATGTCACACCCGAACCTTCCCATGACCGAGGTCCTCGTCGTCGCCGATTGCTGGCAGCGCGAACCTGAGTCTGAAGCCGTGATCCAGCGCGCCGTTGCAGCCGCCGCCGAGTCTGTCGACGAGGATGTCGCGGACGCCGAAGTGGCTGTGATGCTGACCGATGATGCCGGCATCCGCACCCTCAACAGCAACTGGCGGGGCATCGACAAGCCGACCAACGTGCTATCGTTTCCCGCGCTCCAGCCGGAGGGTGAATGGAAGCCAGGCGATGCGCCGCGCATGCTCGGCGACATCGCGATCGCCTACGAGACCATGCGGCGCGAGGCGGACGAGGAGCACAAGCCGTTCGATCATCATTTGAGCCATCTCGCCGTGCACGGTTTCCTGCATCTGGTCGGCTACGACCACGAGAACGACGGCGACGCGGAGGAGATGGAAGCTCTGGAAACGGAGATCCTGGCTCATCTCGGCATCCCCGACCCCTATGCTGACCGCGCAGGGACGCACTGAGATGCCGGATTCCGAACCGACCCACGACAATCCGCGTAACACGCCCAATCTGCCGGCCGTGGTGACGCCCGGCGAGGTGCTGCGCCCGACCGCGGACGGCTGGCTGCTGCGCGCCATCCGCTCGTTGTTCGGCTGGAAGGCGGGCTCGGTGCGCGACGATCTTCAGGTCGTGCTCGACGCCACGACGCCTGATGACACCGGCTTCTCGACCGTCGAGCGCACCATGCTGCGCAACATCCTCGGTCTGCACGAGCGCCGCATCGCCGATGTCATGGTGCATCGCGCCGACATCGTCGCGGTGAAGCGCGACATCCCGCTCGGCGAGTTGATGGACCGTTTCGAGAGCGCCGCCCATTCGCGCCTGGTCGTCTACAACGAGACGCTCGACGACCCCGTCGGCATCGTCCACATTCGCGATCTGCTCGCCTTCATGACCGCGCGTGCGCGCGTGTCGGAGGCCACCAAGACCAAGCGCAAGAAGCCGCTGCCGGCCGGGCTCGATCTGCGTACGGTCGATCTGGCGCTGCCGCTTGGGGATGCGCGCATCATCCGCAAGCTGCTCTACGTGCCGCCGTCGATGCGGGCGATCGACCTGCTGGCGCAGATGCAGGCCACGCGCATCCATCTGGCGCTGGTGGTCGACGAATATGGCGGCAGCGACGGGCTGGTTTCGCTCGAGGACATCGTCGAGCAGATCGTCGGCGAGATCGACGACGAGCATGACAGCGACGAGCCGCCGTCGATCGTGCGCCTGCCCGACAACGCCTTCATTGCCGACGCCCGCGCCAGCCTCGACGACGTCCGCACGGTGATCGGCGAGGATTTCGTCACCGGCGAGGCCGGCGAGGAAGTCGAGACGCTCGGCGGTTATCTCGTCAGCTTCGTCGGCCGCCTGCCGGTGCGCGGCGAGGTGATCTCGGGCCCCGGCCATTACGAGGTCGAGGTGCTCGACGCGGACCCGCGCCGCGTCAAGCGGCTGCGGATCTCGACGCGGAAGGAGCGCCCGGCGCCGCGCACCCAGCGCGAAAGCCGCCGCCGCGAGACCGCGCCGGAGAGCGGCCAGCCGCCGTCCAGCGACACGCCCACCCCGCCGCCGAGCGACGGGGCCGGCCCGCAGTGAGCGCCTTCCAGCGATTTCGGCAGATTGCGCTTGCCATCATCCTCACCTGGGGATGGAAGCGCGCACTCCTCGCGATGGCGGCAGGCGCGATTTCGGTGCTGGCGCTGGCGCCGTTCAATATCTTTCCAGTCCTGTTCATCACTTTCCCCGTGCTGGTCTGGCTGATCGACGGCGCGGGCGCCGGACGATACGGCGGCGTGCCCGCCGCGGCGCTGACCGGCTACTGGTTCGGGCTCGGCTATTTCGTTCCCGGGCTCTACTGGATCGGCTACGCGTTCTTCGTCGACGCCGATATCTTCGCCTGGCTGACGCCGTTCGCCGTGCTCGGCTTGCCGGCCTATCTCTCGATCTTTACCGCGATCGGCTTTGCACTGGCCCGCCTGCTCTGGACCAAGGATGCCACGCGCATTCTCGCGCTCGCCGCAAGCCTCACCATCGCCGAATGGCTGCGCGGTCACGCACTGACCGGCTTTCCCTGGAACGCGTTCGGCTATGCGCTGTCCGAGCCGCTGCCGCTGGCGCAGACGGCCTCGCTGATCGGCCTGTGGGGCATGACGTTCCTCAGTATTGCAATCTTCGCGAGCCCCGCGGCGCTGATCGACCGCACGCCCGATCGCCGTCCGGCGTGGCGCGCACCGGCCGCCGCGGTTGCGCTTCTGATCGTCATGAGCATCTTCGGCGCGATCCGCCTGTCGCTCAATCCGACCACGATGGTCGCCGGCACCAAGCTGCGCCTGATGCAGCCGGATCTCCAGCAGGACGCGAAATTCAACTACGCCGCCAAGGCGGAGGTGATGAAGAAATATCTGGCGCTGTCGGACCGCGCCTCCGGGCCGCAATCGACCGGCGTGCGCGATGCCACCATCCTGATCTGGCCGGAATCAGCCTTTCCGTTCTTCCTCACCCGCGAAGCCGACGCGATGGCGCAAATCGCCGAGCTGCTGCCGAAGGGCACGGTGCTGATCACGGGTTCGGTCCGCGCGCCCGACCTGCCGCGCGGCACGCCGATCACGCGTGCCTATAATTCGATCTACGTCATCGATCACGACGGCAGCGTGATCTCGGTCTACGACAAGCTGCACCTCGTGCCGTTCGGCGAATTTCTTCCCTACCAGGACTTGATGGAGAAGCTCGGATTCGAGCAGCTGACGCGCATGCGCGGCGGCTTTATTCCCGGAACTGTGCGGCACGCACTTCCGGTGCCGGGCGTGCCAAGCGCGCTGCCGCTGATCTGCTACGAGGCCATCTTTCCCGGCGAGGTTGCGGGACGCAACGAGCGTCCGGGCTGGATCGTGAACCTCACCAATGACGGCTGGTTCGGCATCTCGACCGGTCCCTATCAGCATCTCGAACAGGCGCGGATGCGCGCGATCGAACTCGGACTGCCGCTGGTCCGTTCCGCCAATACCGGCGTCTCCGCGGTGATCGATCCGGTGGGCCGAACCGTTGCGAGCCTCGGACTCGGCGTCGAAGGCATTTTGGATGCAAGCCTGCCCGCCGCGATACCGCCGACCGTCTATGCGCGGGTGGGCGATGTGCCCGCGGCCATGCTGGTCGCGCTGGCCGTGATTCTCGCGGTCCGCCGACGTGTTGCCAAACGGCACCCGTGATCACACCGTCGCTAGCAGTTTTCGGTCGAGGCGACCGGAATCCTTTGACAACCGTAGTCCCACGGTTGACAGACTGCACACGGGTTCCTCATTCTGCACCCGCTGCGAAAGACAGTGGGCATTGCTAAATTTCTCCGCAATGTTCCCGAATAACAGGGTTTGATTTTTGCGATGCTGGCACCTGAGGCATTCTTGTGATTGCGCCAAAGGTGATGTTTGGAGGCTGAGGAAATGTCGAAAGCGCCCAACCCTGTTGACAAATATGTCGGCAGCCGCGTGCGCATGCGCCGCATCATGTTGGGCATGAGCCAGGAGAAGCTCGGTGAAGCTTTGGGCCTGACTTTCCAGCAGGTTCAGAAGTACGAGAAGGGTACGAATCGCGTCGGTGCGAGCCGCATCCAGCAGATCGCCGAGATTCTGCAGGTGCCGGTGTCGTTCCTGTTCGAGGGCGGTCCGAGCGGCATGGCCGGGCCGGACGGCTTCGCTGAAGGTGCTTCGCCCTCCTACGTCTCGGACTTCCTCGCGACCTCCGAAGGTCTCGCTCTGACCAAGGCGTTCACGCGAATCACCGATTCGAAGATGCGCCGCTCGATCGTCGATCTCGTCGAGCAGATTGCGGCCCGCGAAGGTCCCGACAAGCGCTGACACGCCACCTCAATCCGATTTGAGAGTGCGTGAAATCTGGCCTATGTCGTCATTTGCGGCCGCGCCTTGATGTGCGTCCTCTCAGATGATGCGGTTCAAAGGCACAGATGCGTTCATGACCAGATCCAATTGGTTCGATACCCAAACTATTCTCGATGGCATCCGGCGCTGGGTGGAGATCGAGACGCCGACAGAGGCGCCTGAACAAGTCAACAAACTCGTGTCGCTGGTCGCGGAACAGTATCGCGATCTGCCCGTCACGCTCGAGCGCGTACCCGGCGTCGACGGTTGCGGCGATCATCTCCTGGCGCGCTCGAGCTGGGGTCGGGAGCAGCCGGGCATCCTGGTGCTGAGCCACCTCGATACCGTTCATCCCCTCGGCTTCATCGAGCGCCTGCCGTTCAAGGTCGAAGGCGACAGCGCGTTCGGTCCCGGCATCTACGACATGAAGGGCGGCGCCTATATCGCTCATCACGCGTTTCTCGCGCTCTGCGCCGACGGCAATCGTTCGCCGCTCGGCATCACCCACATGTTCACCTCCGACGAGGAAATCGGCAGCCCCACCTCGCGTGCGCTGATCGAGAAGGAAGGACGAAAGGCCAAATACGTGCTGGTAACGGAGCCCGCGCGCGACGGCGGCAAGATCGTCACCGGGCGCAAGGGTGTCGGACGCTTCCGCGTGTTCATCAAGGGCGTGCCCGCGCATGCTGGCACCCGTCCCGAAGACGGCCGCAGCGCCGTCCGCGAGCTCGCCAACGTCATCCTGGCACTGGAAGGCATGAACGATCTGAAGCGCGGCGTCACCGTCAATGTCGGCGTGGTGCGCGGCGGCACGCGTCCCAATGTGACGCCGGAAGAGGCCTATGCCGAAGTCGATCTGCGCGTGCCGAGCTTCACCGATGCGGACGAATTCGTCGGCAGGATTCTCGGGCTGACATCGAAAACCGAGGGCGTCACCATTAAGGTGACGGGCGAGCTCAACCGTCCTCCTTACGAGAAGGGCAATGCAGGTGCCTCGCTGTACGAGCATGCCAGGACGCTCGCCACGGAGATCGGCTTCGAGCTGATCGACACCTACACCGGCGGCGGTTCGGACGGCAATTTCACCGCCCCGCACACCGGAACGCTCGACGGGCTCGGCGTCGACGGCAAGGGCGCACACACCCATTATGAGCAGCTCTATGTCTCGTCGCTCGAACCACGCGCGCGGCTGCTCTATCGCCTGTACCAGACGCTGCGATGAGCGAGCGCAAGTCAGATCCCGAACGCGATGACAGCGAGCGTGCCTTTTTCGGACGCCGCAAGGGCCACAAGCTCAGGCAGCACCAGGCCGAGCTGATCGATCATCTGCTGCCGCATCTTGCACTCGACATCGATTTCGAGGCGCCTGCGACCGCCAACGAGATCTTCGATCCCGCGGCGGAGGATGTGCGGCTTGAGATCGGTTTCGGCGGCGGCGAGCATCTTGCGGCGGAAGCACAAAACTTCGCCACGACCGGCTTCATCGGCTGCGAGCCCTATGTCAACGGCATGGCGAAGATCCTCGCGCAGATCGAGGCGGCCAACATCGCCAACATCCGCCTGTTCGCCGGCGATGCCGCCGAGCTGCTGGCATGGCTGCCGGAAGCCTCGCTGTCACGGATCGACCTGATCCATCCCGATCCCTGGCCGAAGCGGCGGCACTGGAAGCGGCGCTTCGTCCAGGACAGGACGATCGCCGCGATGGCGCGCGTGCTCAAGGTGGGCGGCGAATTCCGCTTCGTCTGCGACATCGACGATTACTGCGCCTGGACATTGTCGCATCTGGCGCGCTCGACGGATTTCCAATGGCTCGCCGAATGCGCCGATGATTTCCGTCAGCCATGGGACGGCTACACCATGACGCGTTATGGCCGAAAGGCCACGCGCGAAGGGCGCAAGACGACGTATCTGCGGTTTCGCAGGGCCGGTTAGTCGTCGTTGGAATGACGGGGCGTGACGCTAGATCGTCTGCCGGTTGCGCCAGAATTTCACGACACGCTCGGCCGTCGACGGCATCAGGCGCGTGAAATTCACGCGCGCCTGCTCGAGATCGGCTTCGGCCGGCCTGCGATGCGGACCGTACCACAGCAGGATCAGCGCGCGCACCGTGGGCCAGCCGAGATTCAGCACGCGGCCAAGAATCAGGATCGGATCGCAGCGGTCGCCCGCGATCAGCCGGTCGAGAATCGAGAGGCGGATGCCGACCATCGCCGAGAGCGAGGCAACCGATTCCTCGTATTTGTGCGCCTTGGCAAAACCGAGCAGCGCGCTCTCGCCGAGATGGCCCTCGCGATGCAAGGCGAGCACCGTGCGCTGCGCCGCCGAGAAATCGCGCCGCGGCCCCGGCGGCAGCGCGGCCTCCTCGATCGAGGCCATGGCGCGCTTGATCTCGACCTGGCGCGCGGGATTGACCACGATCGAGAGGCGACGGCGGATGACGTCGAGCGTGCCGTTGAGAAGTTCCTTGAGATGCTCACCCGAAAGGTCGTCGCGCTGACCGATCTTCACCGTCAGCACGCCGTCCTGCGCCGCGCGCTTGATCATCTCGGAGTAGCTGCCCGGTGAGAACACCGCACCGGCATTGCCCGCGGCACGACGCACCACGTCGCGATCACCGCGCGCGACCAGCACGTCGGTGACGACGGAAGACAGAGCGGGGCGCTCCGTCATCGCCAGCAGATGGCCCTGCCCCTTCAGCCGCGCGATCTCGACCAGCGCAGCCTCGTCGAGCACGGGCGAACGGCGCAGCACGGGGCCCGCCACCATGATCTCGTTTTCGCGCGCGAGCTGATTTACCAGATGCGGCGGCGCGTTGTTCAGGTGCGAGAAGCGTTCGGCAAGATCGACCCGCGAGGCCAGCTCGGCATGCGGGACGAGATCGATCAGCAGATTGTCGAAGAGATCGACGAGATCGGGACGGAGCCTTGCGGCATCGTGGAAGAACAAGTCGGAGATGGCGCGCGCGATCTCGCCGCGACGCCGGGGGTCGCCGCGTTTGACGATATCGTCCAGTCCGGGAATGAGCGACGTGGCAACGGTCATGAAACACAAACTCGTAGGGGGCACGCCGCGGGCGCGCCCTTGGTCCAAGTCGCCCCACAATCAGCGAATCTAGGCCTTGGAGGTGAAGGAAGCGTTGCGCAGGGGGCAGCGAACCGGGCGCAAAAAGCCCGGTTTGGCCTGCGATGGGCCTTGTCCGGGCGGGCGGAAAGGGCTATATCAGCGCCAATTCATCTTCTCATACGATCCGCGTAGTGAGAGTGGGCCCGAAAGGACCCGCTCTTTTTTATTACCTGAACGCGGCTTGGCGGAAGATGCGCGGCCCGACGACCCATCGGGATGAAGAGTTCCGAAGCAGGCTCTGAAAATCCTAACCTGCGCAAGTCTTAACCAAGCCTTAACCATCGAGCGCCTTGACCTCTGATATGACCGAACCGAACACTGGTTCCACGGATGCCGAGTTGCTGGCCGAGCCGAGGCTCGTGGTCGAGCCGGGCGCTGCGGCACGGGTGTCTGCGGTCGCGGGTCCGGTGCTCGAGGGCATGGGCTACCGGCTGGTGCGGATCCGTATTTCCGGGGAAGCCGGCTGCACCGTGCAGATCATGGCCGAACGGCCGGACGGATCGATGCAGATCGAGGATTGCGAGGCGATCTCGCGGGCGCTGTCGCCCGTGCTCGACGTCGCCGACCCGATCGAGCGCGCCTATCGGCTCGAAATTTCCTCACCCGGGATCGACCGGCCGCTGGTGCGGCGCTCCGATTTCGAACGATACATGGGTCATCTCGTCAAGATCGACATGGCGGTCGCCCATGAGGGACGGAAGCGGTTCCGCGGCAAGATCACAGGCGTCGAAGGTGACAGCGTCCAGCTGATGCGCGACGACGTCAAGGCCGGCGGCGGCGATGTCGAGGTTCTCCTGGTCATGGAGGATATCGGCGAGGCGCGGCTGGTGCTGACCGACGAGCTGATCGCGGAATCGATGCGCCGCGGCAAGGCCCAGGCGCGCGAAATGCGCCGCAATCTCGGCCTGGAGCCGCCGGCTGCACCACACGCCGAGATCAGTGCGAAGATCACCAAGAATACCAAGCCGGCAAAGAAGCCGGCACCGACCAATACGATAAAGAAGCCGGCACCGACCAATACAAAGAAACATCGCCTTGCCGCCGAACGCGCGCGGCGTGGCGAGATCGAGCCTGACGAAGGAGACTAGCCATGGCAGTCAGCGCCAATCGACTTGAGTTGCTCCAGATCGCCGATGCCGTTGCGCGCGAGAAATCGATCGACCGCGGCATCGTCATCGCGGCGATGGAGGACGCCATCGCCAAGGCAGCGCGGGCCCGTTACGGCAGCGAGACTGACGTTCATGCCGAGATCGACCCGAAGAAGGGCGAGCTGCGGCTCTCGCGCCACATGCTGGTGGTCGAGAAGGTCGAGAACCATTCCAACCAGATCTCGCTGGTCGATGCCCAGCGCGCCAATCCTGGCGCCCAGGTCGGCGACACCATTGCCGACACCCTGCCGCCGCTGGAATACGGCCGCATCGCCGCGCAATCGGCCAAGCAGGTGATCGTGCAGAAGGTGCGCGAGGCCGAGCGCGACCGGCAATATCAGGAATTCAAGGACCGCATCGGCGACATCGTCAACGGCGTCGTCAAGCGCGTCGAATATGGCAGCGTGATCGTCGATCTCGGCCGTGGTGAAGCCATTATCCGCCGCGACGAGATGCTGCCGCGCGAAGTGTTCCGCAACGGCGACCGCGTCCGCGCCTACATCTTCGACGTCCGCCGCGAGACCCGCGGCCCGCAGATCTTCCTCTCCCGCACCCATCCGCAGTTCATGGCAAAACTGTTCGCGCAGGAAGTGCCTGAAATCTATGACGGCATCGTCGAGATCAAGGCGGTGGCCCGCGATCCCGGCTCGCGCGCGAAAATCGGCGTGATTTCCCGCGATTCCTCGGTCGATCCGGTCGGCGCCTGCGTCGGTATGCGCGGCTCGCGCGTGCAGGCTGTGGTGAACGAACTGCAGGGCGAGAAGATCGACATCATCCCGTGGTCGCCCGACATCGCGACCTTCGTGGTCAACGCGCTGGCGCCGGCGGAAGTCTCCAAGGTCGTCATCGACGAAGACCGCGAGCGCATCGAGGTCGTGGTGCCTGACACCAACAACCAGCTCTCGCTGGCGATCGGCCGCCGCGGCCAGAACGTGCGTCTGGCCTCGCAGCTCACCGGCTGGGACATCGACATTCTGACCGAGCAGGAGGAATCGGAGCGCCGCCAGGCCGACTTCGAGAACTCCACCCGCGTCTTCATGGAATCGCTCAATGTCGACGAAGTGGTCGGCCAGCTGCTGGCGTCCGAAGGCTTCACCTCGGTCGAGGAACTCGCCATGGTGGACCTCAAGGAACTCGCCGGAATCGAGGGTTTTGACGAGGAAACCGCGCAGGAGCTTCAGAACCGTGCGCGCGAATATCTCGAGCAGCAGGAGGCCGAGATCGAGGCCAAGCGCAAGGAGCTCGGCGTCGAGGACGCCGTCAAGGATGTGCCGGGCGTCACCTCGAAGATGCTGGTGAAGTTCGGCGAGAACGACATCAAGACGGTCGATGACCTCGCCGGCTGCGCCACCGACGATCTGGTCGGCTGGACCGAACGCAAGGAAGGCGGCGAGCAGACCAAGTTCGCCGGCGCGCTCGATGGTCTCGACGTCTCCCGCGACGATGCCGAAGCCATGATCATGCAGGCGCGCGTCAGGGCCGGCTGGATCACCGAGGCCGACTTGGCCAAGCCGGCCGAAGAGGCTGAGGCGGCTGAAGATCAGCCGGCTTAAGGGCAAAGGAGAATGTCGCCCGGATGCTCGCAGATACTGACCACGATCTCGACAATGGCCCGCGGACCGAAAGGTCCGCGACCATGCGGATGTGCGCGGTCAGCCGCGAGGTCCGGCCGATCGACGAGCTGATCCGCTTCGTCGTATCGCCGCAAGGGCAGATAGTTCCCGATCTCAAGCGCAAGCTGCCCGGACGCGGCATGTGGCTCACCGCCTCACGCGAGGTGGTTGCGGAAGCCGTGCGGCGTAACCATTTTAACAAGGCCTTCAAGCGCGAGCTGCGCATCCCTCAGATGTTTCCTGCCGACATCGAGGCGCTCCTGGTTCGGAGCGTGACCGAAGCCCTTGGAATTGCTGCCAAGGCGGCCCAGATCGTGGCCGGCTTCGGCAAGGTCGAAAGCGCCCTGCGGGAAGGCACGGTCGAGGTCCTGATCCATGCCAGCGACGGGGCCGCGGACGGAATCCGCAAATTGGACATGCTGGCGCGTCAAAATGACGGTAATCGCGGCGCCAAGCCGCAGATTCCCGTCGTTACCGCACTGAAATCGATAGAATTGGATTTGGCACTTACCCGGTCAAATGTGATACATGCTGCCCTGCTCGCGGGCCCGGCGAGCAAGTCATTCCTGTCACGTAGCCAGAT
>Ga0307510_10003330_pt1 | contig 18721 bp, 17 predicted proteins | sample 12_EM_MG_FD_207224 | JGI IMG/M metagenome (GOLD analysis project Ga0307510, IMG submission 207224) | Populus trichocarpa ectomycorrhiza microbial communities from riparian zone in the Pacific Northwest, United States - 12_EM | ecosystem: Host-associated > Plants > Roots > Unclassified | place...
CTGTGGGCGATCGGCTTCATCTTCCTGTTCACGCTCGGCGGCGTCACCGGCGTCGTGCTGGCGAACGCGGGCGTCGATCGCGTGCTGCAGGAAACCTACTACGTGGTGGCGCACTTCCACTACGTGCTGTCGCTCGGCGCGGTGTTCGCGATCTTCGCCGGCTGGTACTACTGGTTCCCGAAAATGTCGGGCTACATGTACTCGGAAGCCATCGGCAAGGCGCACTTCTGGTTCACCTTCGTCGGCGTGAATCTCGTGTTCTTCCCGCAGCACTTCCTCGGCCTGTCGGGCATGCCGCGCCGCTATGTCGACTATCCGGATGCGTTCGCGGGCTGGAACCTGGTGTCCTCGCTCGGCTCCTACATCTCGGGCTTCGGCGTGCTGATCTTCATCTACGGCGTGGTCGATGCCTTCGCGAAGAAGCGGGTGGCCGAAGCCAATCCGTGGGGCGCCGGCGCCACCACGCTGGAATGGACGCTGCCGTCGCCGCCGCCCTTCCACCAGTTCGAAGTGCTGCCGCGCGTGCAGTAAGCGGGTATTCGCGGCGCGCTATTCCTTGCGCGCCGCGGCTTTAGTGAAGCGAGATAAATCTTGTCGGTAGTCGATCACAACGCCATCGATGTTCTCCCCCGGATTTCCGAGGCGGAGGTCGGTGATTACCTCGCGCTGTTGAAGCCGCGGGTGATGTCGCTCGTGATCTTCACGGCACTGGTCGGCCTCGTGATCGCGCCCGGCCACGTTCACCCTGTTTTGGCGTTCACCGCCATCCTCTGCATCGCGGTCGGGGCCGGTGCCTCGGGCGCGATGAACATGGCCTATGAGGACGACATCGACGCGTTGATGTCGCGCACCGCCAACCGGCCGATCCCGCGCGGACGCATCACGTCGGGCGAAGCCATGGCGTTCGGCCTGATCCTGGCTTTCTTCTCGGTGCTGACGCTCGGCATCCTCGTCAATCTGCTGGCCGGCGCGCTGCTGGCGTTCACGATCTTCTTCTATGTGGTGATCTACACCATGTGGCTGAAGCGCTGGACGGCGCAGAACATCGTGATCGGTGGGGCTGCCGGCGCGCTGCCGCCGGTGGTGGCGTGGGCTGCGGCCACCGGCTCGCTGTCGATGGAGCCGCTGCTGCTGTTCCTCATCATCTTCTTCTGGACCCCGCCGCACTTCTGGGCGCTGGCGCTGTTCCGCAGCGACGACTACGCCCGCGCCGGCATTCCGATGCTGCCCGTGGTCGCCGGGCCGGATGCGACGCGGCTGCAGATCCTGCTCTATACCATCGTGCTGGTGGCGATCGCCGTCGCACCCTGGCCGCTCGGCTATTTCGACGCGATCTATGGCGTCACCTCGCTGGTGCTCGGCGCCGGCATGATGTGGCTGGCCATCGAGGTCTACCGCTACCGTGAGGGCAAGCGGGCGCAGCGCGCGACACGCCGGCTGTTCGCTTTCTCGATCCTGTATCTGTTCGCGCTGTTTGCGACCCTCCTGCTCGAGGTCGTGGTCCGCGCGGCCGCACCTCTTCTCGGGTAGGGGGCGCATGGAAAGCGTATGGACGACAATCGGAAGCCAGATGGAATCGTCCTCACCGAGGCGCAGAAAAGAAGCCGCCGCCAGCGCTCGATCGCCATTGCGCTCGCGCTCGGCGTCCTCGTCGTGCTGTTCTTCGCGGTCACCATGGTCAAGGGGCCGGCCGTTCTCGTCCGGCCCATGTAATTTTTGATGTAGCTGAGATGGAAAACAAACCGCAGATGCACGAGGGCGTGACGGGGAGCGGCAAGACCGCTTCTCGCCGTACGCTGACGCGCGATGCGGTGGTCGCCTCGATCTGCGGCTTCGTCGTGGTGTTCATGGTCGGCGCGTCCTATGCCGCCGTGCCCTTCTACGACTGGTTCTGCCGCGCTACCGGTTTCAACGGCACCACCCAGGTCGCGACCTCGGCGCCGTCTGACGCGCCGCTTCAGCGCAAGATTTCCGTGCGGTTCGACGCCAATGTCGGCCCCGGCCTGCCCTGGAAGTTCGAGCCGGAGCAGAACGAGATCGAGGTCCGGATCGGCGAAGTCGTCACCGTGTTCTATACCGTGACCAACCAGGCCGCGCGCACCACCACCGGCGTTGCGGCCTACAACGTCGCGCCCCTGACGGTCGGCGCCTATTTCCAGAAAATCAACTGCTTCTGCTTCACCGAACAGACCATGGGTCCGGGCGAGAAGCGCGAGATGCCCGTGGTGTTCTATGTCGATCCGGCGCTGGCGAAAGACAGCGAGAACGACGGGCTGAACACGATCACGCTATCCTATACTTTCTATCCCGTGCGCGATCCGGCGCCGAAACCGGTCGCGGCCGGCGAAGGCGACAAGCGCAAGGGAAGCTTGTGACAGGAAACTTGTGAACCAGGAATTCCGTATCTCACGGGATTTCGGCTTTGAAATTTGAGACGAATACGTGCCGAAGGGAACGGCACACCTAACGGAGAGACCGCAATGGCTACGGCGCACGCGAAGCAGCACGACTACCATCTTGTCGATCCGAGCCCGTGGCCGGTGGTCGGCGCGATCTCGGCCTTCATCATGGCGGTTGGTGCGATCACCTGGATGCATCACATGACGGCCGCAGCGCCGTTCATCTTCGGCGCCGGCACCGTCGGCGTGCTCTACACCATGGCGAGCTGGTGGGGTGATGTGATCCGCGAAGCCCAGTACAAGGGCGACCACACCCGTGTGGTGCAGATCAGCCACCGCTACGGCATGATCCTGTTCATCGCCTCCGAGGTGATGTTCTTCGTCGCCTGGTTCTGGGCCTTCTTCAACTCCGCGCTGTTCCCCGCCGACGCCGTCCACGCCACCCGCGATGCGGTGTTCGGTTGTGGCGCCGGAACGGCGATGGGTGCCTGCAGCGTGCCGGGCACCTGGCCGCCGAAGGGCATCGAGACCTTCGACCCCTGGCATCTGCCGCTGCTCAACACGCTCTTGCTGCTGACCTCGGGTACAACCGTCACCTGGGCGCATCACGCGCTGCTCGAGAACGACCGCCAGGGCCTGAAATACGGCCTGATCCTCACCGTGCTGCTCGGGGCCGCCTTCACCTGCGTGCAGGCCTATGAATACGCCCACGCCACTTTCCACTTCTCCGGCAACGTCTACGGCGCGACCTTCTTCATGGCGACCGGCTTCCACGGTTTCCACGTGCTGGTCGGCACCGTGTTCCTGCTGGTCTGCCTGATCCGTACCTATGCCGGTCACTTCACGCCCACCCAGCATCTCGGCTTCGAATTCGCTGCCTGGTACTGGCACTTCGTCGACGTGGTGTGGCTGTTCCTGTTCATCTGCATCTACGTCTGGTTCCGCGGCGCGGGGGCCGTGGCTGGCGGACACTGATACAGGCTTGACGTGGTACAAGGGGCGGTCGGAAGGACCGCCCCTTTTTGCTTTCTTCCCTTGTGGGAGAAGGTGCCTTGCCGAAGGCAAGGCGGACGAGGGGTTCTTTCCACGGAGATAGACTCCGCACCCGTCTCGAATGAGCTGCGCTCATTCGATCCACCCTCTCACAAGGGGAGAGGGGAAGGACAGAACATGACAGACGATACGCCCCCAACAGTCACCCAGAGCGCGCTGCGCGGCATTGCCTGCCGCTGCCCGCGTTGCGGCAAGGGCAAGCTGTATGCGGGTTTCCTCGACCTGCGCCCGAATTGCGAAGCGTGCGGGCTCGACTACGCCTTTATTGATGCTGGCGACGGGCCCGCGATCTTCATCATCATGCTGGCGGGCGCCATCGTCGTCACCGCGGCGCTGATCGTCGAAATCAAGTATCAGCCGCCGTTCTGGCTGCACGCGGCGCTGTGGCTGCCGCTGATTGTCGCGACCACGCTGCTGCCGCTGCGCTCGATGAAGTCGCTGTTGATCGCGCTGCAGTTTCATCACAAGGCGGCGCCCGGCCGGCTGATCGACCGCGAGCCGAAATGACCGGTGTCTCGTCACGGCGCCCGGCAGTCACCGGTTTCGCCATCTTCACGCTGTTGATGGTGATGGCCTTTACGGGCCTCGGGATCTGGCAATTGCAGCGCCGGGTCGAGAAGCACGCGCTGATCGCGATGCTGAACGAACGGCTGGCGGCTGCGCCTGCTGCGCTGCCGACGCGAGCGCAATGGAATACGCTGACGCCGGCCAAAGACGAATTCCGCCGCGTCAGCTTCACCGCGACCTACGCGCCGGTGCCGGATGCGATGGTCTACAGCTCCGGTTCCGCGGTTCGCGACGACGTCTCCGGCCCCGGCACCTGGGCGTTCCTGCCGGCGCAACTCGCCGACGGCAACACCGTCGTGATCAATACCGGCTTCGTCCAGAACACGATGCAGGATCGCAACCAGCAGGATCGCGCTGTGGGCCGGCTGATCACGGGTGATCCTGTGGAGCTCACCGGCTATATCCGGTTTCCCGAAAGCGCCGGCACGCTGACGCCGCCGGAGAGCATGGCCAAACGGCTCTGGTTCACCCGCGATCATCTCGCGATGGCGCGCGCGCTGGGCTGGGGCGAGCGCGGCAAGGCCGTCGCGCCGTTCTATGTCGATCTGGAAGCGCCCGCGCCCGAGAGCGGCATTCCAAAACCCGGTCCGCTCTCCGTGCATCTCAAGGACGATCACCTGCAATACGCCATCACCTGGTTCACGCTGGCGTTTGCGGTCGTCATTGCCTTCGGGGTGTGGTGGCGCGGGCAGCGCCGCGTCTGAGTTCCGTCCGTCCCCGTATTCAACCGGGCTAGTTGCAGCAACTTTTGTTCCGCACAATCATTTGAGGGTCCACGGTGCGTACCGGACAATAGGTCGTTCAGTGTCCATTCACGACGATCGCCATACTCCGTCAGCCGCGTCAGCGCTCGGGACAAGGTATATCGACGTGGATGGGATCGCAGATTTGGCTGATGATTTCGATCAGGTTGCGTTGGTGGTCGACTGGCTCGACGCATGCCGGAATCGCGACTTGGCAGCGTTGCTCGACCTCTATGCCCACAACGCCAAGCTCGAATGCCAGTGCGGCGAGGTCGAGGTCAGCGAAGGCCGCGCCGAACTCGAATCCTACTGGCGGCAGCGTCTCAATGCGCTCGTACCCACCGCCTTCGGGCTGGAGGAAATCGCGCCGAGCGCCGAGGGCGTCGTGCTCGACTATCTGAGCCACGAAGGCAAGCCGGTCCGCATCATGTTCACCTTTTCGCGCGATGCCAAGATCCAGCGCACTGCTTGCGCGCCTGCGAGGCAGGCGTCGCTCCAGGAGGCTGCCGGCGTTCCGGATCAGGTTGACTGATCGCCAGCTTTGTCTGCGCCTCGCGCGGGTGCGGCGGAATCACCCACGGGAAGCCGGCAACGCACGCAGGTGCGGCCTTCTTCGCGCAGCAGTTCAAGCGTCCCGCTCAGCGCCCGCGCCCGTTCCAGCATTCCCGTCAATCCCCGGCCGAACATCCGGTCCGCCGGAAAGCCAATGCCGTCGTCGGATATTTCCACGATCACCTCGCGGCCGCTGATGTCAGCCGCGACGTGCATCGCGTTCGCCCTCGCGTGACGAAGCACGTTTGTCACCGCCTCCTGGATCACGCGATAGATTGTCTGCGTCAGCAGACCATCGACCCCGTTCAGTGTCGTGTCGATCTGTGACGTCACCTTGAGGTCGGGCGCCTGTGCCTTCACGTTCTGCAGCAGCGTCTGAATGCTCCGCTCCAGGCCGAGCTCCTGGATGTAGAGCGGCCGCAGCCGGTCGAGGATGCGGCGGTTCGCCTGCTGCAACGTTTCGACCGACTGCAGAATGCCCTCGGCGGCGCTCCTCAACTTCGCCTGGCCGGACGGGGTCGATTCCAGCAGCGCCACCGTGTTGGCGCGGATCCCGAACAACAGCGGCCCGAGTTCGTCGTGAAGCTCGCGTGCCATATCCTGCCGCTCGTCGTCCTGCAGCGACACGATCCGGCGCAGCAGGCTGCGGTTGTCCTGGCTGAGGCGATTGAGGGTGCGGGCGAGTTCGTTGGCTTCCTCTGCGCTCTTGCGGATCTCGGGCGGGCCGGCGGAAGCAATCGGCTGCTCGTAGTCGCCCGATCGCATTCGGGTCAGGCCGTCGCCCAGATTTTGCAGCGGTGCCAACACCGAACGCGCGGCGAAATGGGCAATGGCTCCGGTCAACAGCATCAGGGCAATTGCGGAGCAGACGATCGCCAGAAATCCGATCCACTTCTCGTAGATGTCGGCGGACATGTCGGGCGCAACGACAATATCGCCGACCTGCTTTCCTTCGATCGTCACGGGGAAGGCGGTTTTGAATTCGGGTAGGACGAGGAGGCGGACGAACCAGTCAGGCACCGTTCCCAGCGGGGTCTGCACCTCGGGAGGATGAACATCGAGGTCGGTCCCGAGGCGTCGAAACCGGATGGCATCGGAGGCGCCGAGCGATTGCACGAATGCTTCCAGCGTCGCTTGCGGATTGGTGGAGGCCTGAAGCGCACCGTTGAGCGCAGCCGCGACGGCCCTGGCCGAGCGAGCAGTCGGTTCGGTTTCTTCCATAAGTTGCGCCGTGGCAAAGATCTGGAGCGAAACGCCTCCGGCGAGCAGCGCGGCCACGAACATCAAGCCGAGCTGCAGCAGCAATCGCGTTCGAAGAGAAAGCCTTTCCCACATTTCGACCAGTATAACTCCCGCAACCCAAGATTTCTCTTTTCAAAAATCGCCAACCGCCTATTTATTCCGGAAGGGGATTAAATGATGCAGAATTCTACCAGATCGGCAACGAGGGTTCTGATCGTCGACGACCACCCGGTGGTCCTGTCGGGTTGCCGGTCGCTGTTTGCGTCTGACAATTCCGTGAAGATCGACGAGGCCACCGACGCCAAGTCCGGGCACCGCGCCTACATGGCGAAGCGGCCCGACGTCACGGTGATCGATATCAAGCTTCCGGATGTCTCCGGTTTCGAACTGATGCGGCGCATCCGCAAGGACGATCCGCACGCCAGGATCATCATGTTCAGCATGAACGACGATCCGGCGTTCGTGGTTCGCGCCATCGAGATGGGCGCGCAGGGCTATGTCTCGAAGGGGGACGACCCAAGGATGCTGGTGAAGGCCGTCCGCAAGGTGGCTGCGGGAGATAATTTCATTTCACCGCAACTGGCGGAGGCGGTGACGTTCTCAGGCGCTTCGATCAAGGCCAATCCGGCGTCGCAAATGACCGCGCGCGAACTGGAAATCCTGCGGCTGCTCGGCCGCGGCGACAAGATCGTCGAAGTCGCCGATGCGCTCGAGATCTCCTACAAGACGGTGGCCAACACCACCTCGCTGCTCAAGCAGAAGCTCGGCGCCAAGAATCATTCGGACCTGATCCGGATCGCGGTGGAAATGGGGCTCGGCTGAGCGCGCTCTGCGGTTCGGTGACCGCTGAACCGGCCGCGCCGCATGGGCGCGACCCGTTCGCGCCGCTGCAATTCGCTTGATCGCCCGGGCAATGGGATGGCGATAAGCAAATCCAGCGAAGGCTTATCGGTGATGGCGATGCTTGTGGTGGCCGCGGCCCCTGTACCACCCGTAATGGTGTCCGCGTCCCCGGTGCATGTGACCGTGGCCGTGGCCGCGCCCATGCTTGACCTCGATCACTCCGCTGTCCTGCGCGGCTATCGGGGCGATGCCCAGCCTGGCGGAAGCGGATATGGTCATGGCCAGCAGCGCAAGACCAATCAGGGCGATACGTCTCATTCAGTGTCCTCCCGTTCGCATGATTGCGACGTCAGGCACAAGTTGCCCGTAGAACGTTTGTTCCGGCGCGCATGAAGTAAATAACAGAGAAGGTGTTCGAGCCGCCTTTCCCGCTCATTCGCGGCCCGGATTCGATGGACGACCGCGGGCGGCGGCGCATTCCGCCCGGCTCGCGCGGGCGATGCCGTTCGTGAGCGCCGCTATGGTCATGCTCGGGAAAACTCGGCAAAATACGCCCGCTGGCCGATGGCAGGAGCGGAGAATGGCTGACCCGGATATCGTGGAGATCGCCTGCGCGGGCGTGGAGCGTTTACCTCCTGATCAACCGCGGCGTCGACGACAATGACGCACGCCGCGACAAATTGAGGCGGTTCATTGGCGAGCGTTGGCAGGCGGGAGCCACCGACACGGAGCTGCTGGCGGTCGAAGGCCTCAAATATCTCAAGCAGCTTGACGGGTCCCCGACCGGCTAGGCGTATTCCGCCGACGGAAGGAGAATCGTGGGCCTGTGTCGGGAAAAAGAGGAAGAGGTATCAGCCTCGGTACCGCAGCGCCGCGACGAGCACGGCAAAGGCCGGCGTTAGCTGGCGGCGGCTCGCGTAATAGGGGTGGTAGCCAGTAAACGGCGCGCAACAGTCGGCCAGCACCCGGATCAGCGACCGGTCGGCGAGGTGTGAGGCGAGCACAACTCTCCGTCCTCCACAGTCCGGAGCCGAGCGCGCTTCCGCTCCTTATTGTCACTGCTTCATTCCACGCCCGCGTGTTTGCGGCGCCCGATCCGGCGTGGCGGGAATATGGCGGTGGATGAAAATTGTTCATCCAAACGCGCGCTCGAATTGGATCAGAAACGCGCTAAGGTAAGGTTATGGAGAATCCCCCACGCCCCCTGCCGTTCTCGGCGTTTGAATGGCTGCTGTCCGGGCGCTACTTGCGCGCGCGGCGCAAGGAAGGCTTCATCTCCGTCATTGCCGGCTTCTCTTTCCTCGGCATCATGCTCGGCGTGGCGACGCTGATTATCGTGATGGCCGTCATGAACGGCTTTCGCAAGGAATTGATCGACAAGATCGTCGGTATGAACGGCCATCTGGTGGTGCAGCCGATCGAGTCGCCGCTGACGGATTGGCAGGACGTCACCGAGCGCATCCGTCAGGTTCCGGGCATCCGGCTTGTCGTTCCCGTGGTGGACGGGCCGGCGCTGGCGTCATCGGCGCAAAATTCCTCCGGCGTACTCGTTCGCGGCATTCGCGCCGACGATCTCAACCAGCTCGCCTCGGTCTCCAGCAATATCCAGCAGGGTTCGCTGGACGCATTCGAGCAGGGACAAGGCGTCGCCATCGGGCGCCGGCTTGCCGAACAATTGTCGCTGCGTGCCGGCGACAACATCACGCTGGTCGCACCTGACTCAGCCGTGATGTCGAAGGCGATTGCGCCGCGTATCAAGCCTTACAAGGTCGCGGCGGTGTTCAGCACCGACATGTCGGAATATGATTCCGTAATGGTTTTTCTGCCGCTTGCCGAGGCGCAGGCCTATTTCAAGCGCGCCGACGATGTGAGCGCGATCGAAATTTTCATCGACGCCCGCCCCGACAGGGTCGACGACTTCCGACGGCCAGTGGCCGACGCCGCCGGGCGGCCGGTGTTCCTTGTCGACTGGCGCCGGCGCACCTCGGCGTTTTTCGCCGCCCTTCAGGTCGAGCGCAACGTCATGTTTCTGATCCTGACCCTGATCGTGCTGGTCGCCGCGCTGAACATCGTTTCCGGCCTGATCATGCTCGTAAAGGACAAGGGCAGCGATATCGCCATTCTGCGCACCGTGGGCGCCTCGCGAGGGTCGATCATGCGGGTGTTCCTGATCGCGGGTGCCGCAATCGGCGTGGTCGGCACGCTGACCGGGCTTCTCGTCGGCATGCTGATTTGCCTGAATATCGAATCGATCCGGCAATTTCTTTCCTGGCTTACCAATACCGAATTGTTTCCGCCAAAACTCTACTTCCTGTCGAAGCTGCCGGCAGAGATCGATTTCGGCGAGACCGCCGCCGTTGTGATCATGGCGTTGACGCTGTCATTCCTCGCGACGCTCTATCCTTCGTGGCGCGCGGCGCGGCTCGATCCGGTCGAGGCATTTCGATATGGGTAGCTGGTGCGCTTCGTTCATCAGATTTTCCTGACGGGCAAATCAGCTGACCTCGCGGCTTGACGTGCACTTTAGTCGTTGATGCGCCTCCAGGGCCGCCGCCGTGTTGCGCGCGGCGGCGGCCCAAAGTACTCAGCTCGCCTTCACGATCTTTGGCGGTTGCCAGGAGCCATCGAGAATCGGCTGCTTGCCCCAATAGGAGCGGATGTAGAGCGAGAAGTGGCCGTCTGGAGCGGGGAGCCAGTTGCTCTCCTTGTCCTTGCCCGGGGATTTTGTGCCCGCATAAAGCGTGAGCGAGCCGTCGGCATTTCGCTTGAGCGTCCTGTTCTTCGTCCCGAGCGAATAGCGCTTCAGATCATTTGGATGGAAGAAGTGCTGGGCGTTGTACAGCGTCAGTGACCAGAAGCCGTTGACCGGCGGCTCCTGTCCCGGCGCAAACGTGATCTCGTAATTGTTCTTGCCGTCGAGAGAAGTGCCCGTCGTATACCCCGTCGGTATAGAAATATTGCGTCTCGGTCGGCTTGTTGTCGAACATGTTCGACTTCGCCGTGCCGGTCCGGTTGAAGTAGTCGGCGCCGAAACGCGCATTGTTGGTGGAGCGATTCCAGCCATTGCCGGCCGAGCGCCCGTTGTATTTCCACTCCAGGAACGGATCGACGACATTTTTTTCGGTCTCTGTGGCGGCCTGTATCAGCGCCTGCTTGATCGCCGGATCCTTGTCGGCGGCGTCGAGCACCGCGCGCATTTGACCGTACAGGGCTTCTTCGCCCGGTAGCGGCGCCACGGTTTGCAGCACCGTCGGGAGTTGATCGAAGAATTTTTCCGGCACAACCCAGGCGGTTTCGCCGCCACCTTCGGATTTCGGGCCGGGGATCGCGGGCGCCTCGCTCCAATCCTTGGTCTTCATCTTGCCGTCGAAATCCTTCAGCGGATAGGCGACGATCTGGTTGATCACAGGCTGGATGGCCTTGCGGTCCTGGTCTGTATCATCCATGAGCACGCGCGGGATGGCATTGGCCAGCGCGGTCGAACTGCGGACAACAGCCTCGATGCCGGCGGGCTTCTCGCCTTTCCACTGCGGTCCGACGATTAGGTAGAAGCCCGGCTTCGTGTCGTAGGGCTTGCCGATCTCGGCGAACTGATCGGTACGCGCGTCGTACATCGCGTAGACCCAGAAGCGGTCACCGAAGTCCGGGACCTGCATGACAACAGGTCCTTCATCCAGCGAGAAGAAGCCGAGCCCGTAGACGACATCCTGGTTCGGACAGGTGACGAAGTTCTGTCCCGGATCGATGTAGTCGTTCAGCATCCCGATCTGGCCGCGCGGTGCGACCGGCAGGACGCCGTTCAGTCGGCCGGGTTCGGGTGCTTGCGTGATGGCGGCGCGGCGATTGATCTGGTTGACCAGTGGCCAACCCCAGATATAGGCCATGCGGCCAACCGCCTTGGCGTAGTCCGGATGCATCGTGACGCCTGTGGCCGGCGCCGTGACGGCGGCAGCGGTTTGCGGGATCGGTACCTGTTGCGCCAGAACAGCGTCCGTCGTGAGGCAGGTCGATGCGACCAGCAATGCAGACAGCGACGAATATCTTATCCAATTGAAGCGAGCGTGTTTCATGACTTGCTCCTTGCTGTTTATCCCGAAGTTCGAGGTATGCGCGGCTACTTCACGATTTCGACACGCGATCGTTCACCTCTCATCAATTGACAATTGTTGGCTCCGGACGCGGCCACTTGCCTTTGGTGATGCCTTCTCCGGGGCCGTACATGCGCATCACCATGAAGAAGGGACCCTTCGGTGTCGGCAGCCAGTTCTTGCCTTTGCCGGGGTCCGTGTTGCTCAGGGTAATGGTGACGCCGCCACTGCCGTCCTTGGTTAGACCCTCAGTGCGGTCGCCGATGGAGTATCGATTGATGGCATTGTCGACGAGCAAGCGCTGCGGAAGGTTGTACATCGTTAGCGACCAGAATTGCGAAACCGGCGGTGCCTCCTTGAACATCAGTTCGTACGACTTCGTACCGTCGAGGGGTTTGCCGTCCTTGTCGGCCTGATACGAGAAGTAAACCGCGTCCTGTTCGTTTTGGCCGTAGATGCCAATCATTGCGCCGATGGCGCGCGACTCGTAATCACCCTTGAGATACTCGCGCGATCCGAACAGCCCGATGTTGTCCTTGTTGGTCGCGACACGGGCATTGAGTTTCTTGAGCGCGGCATCGATGCCGGCCTGTATGGCAGCCGCTGTTTCCTTGTCCAGCCTGGCAGCGTCGAAAGACTTTTCCGCGCCGATACCAATAGCGGCGAACCGCTTCAGCGCATTCGCATCGGCCGGATTTGGCTTCGCATGGCCGATCAGGAAGTTCAGGTATCCGATAAAGGAAGGGCCCTTTGCCTGTTCCTCGTGCCAGACAGGAAAATCCAGTTCTGGCGCGGGTGCAGGCGGCTTCTCGGCCATGTAGGCGCTAAGCGGCGTGAAACGATATCCGCGCTGTATCGCCCGGACTTTTGGAATGTCGGCGGCACCATTGATTCCCGTCCGGGTGAGCGTGCCGACAAAATCCGTTTCCGCCTGAAATACCTTGTCGATGCCTGCCGGAGTCGTTCCTGTCCAGCCGGGCCCGGCAAACATGTAGGTGCCGCCCTTCGTCCCCGTCAGCCGCGACCCCGGACTCGCAAAAATGTGGGTGTAAAGATCGACCCACTGGAAAACATTGTAGCGCCCTGCATCGATGTCAGGCGTTTGGAAAACGATCGGCTCGCGACGTAAGTCCAGCCAGGCCCACGAATAGGTCGTGTCGTTGTTGGGAGTGACAATGTCCAGATCGGCAGGTGTCGCTGCGCGAGCATAATGACGGTACTGACCGAAGCCGCCGATATACCCGGGGAAACGTGTCCTGTGTCTGGGTGTAAAGCGTCTGATACCCGTAAAGCATCGGATAGGCGAAGATGTAGGCATCTTCCGCGATCGACTTCACCTCGGCCGGCGCGGGCGGGGTATTCTGCGCCGAGGCGAACGCCGGCATGAAATACGCGAAGGCCGCGACGGCAAGGATGGCAGCCGTATTTTTCCTCATGGCTCCGCTCGACATTTCATGCTCCATTTCTCTGCATTGGCAGGATCAAAAATGCACTAAGCCATGCACGCCGACCGATCGTCTAAAATGGGATCGGCCATGCCGCCCCCGATAGCCAACGCAAAGACGCCGGCTCGTTCGGCAACGGAGACCAACTCCGCCAAGGTGTGGACCTGCATTTTCTCCATCACCTTCTGGCGATGGGCCTTGATCGTGCGTTCGGTACAACCTAGCGCGCGGGCGATTTCCTTATTGGTGTCGCCGCGAATGACACGTTCGAAGACTTCCCGCTCACGCGGCGTCAATGTTCCGACACGGGCGCGAACCAAGTTCAGCTTGCTTTTTGGGCCAAACGTCACTTCGTGAAGTGCTATCGCCCGCTCGATTGCCTGAAGAAGTTTGTCCGATGAGACAGGCTTGGTCAGAAAATCACTCGCACCGGCCTTGATGGCACGCACCGTGGTCGGAATATCGGGATGGCCGGTGAGGAATATGATCGGCAGCGTTGAACCGAGTGCGCTCAGTCGCGCCTGGAGTTCGGGGCCGCCCATTCCCGGGATCTGCACGTCAAGGAGAATGCAGCTCGGGACGCCTTCGCTCGGCGGGCGATCCAACAGCTGCTGGGCCGAAGCATAGATCGCGACTTCGTAACCGGTGTGCTTCAAAAGACGTTCGATCGCTCGCCGGAAGGACGCGTCGTCGTCGATAACATGCACCAAGCCCGGCATCACGCCCTCCTTACCGTTTCACGTTGCCCCCATCTGGGGATGGTACCTGCGGACCACGCCGGGCGTTCGGAAGCGCCACCGGCGATGGCGCAAGAGGCTCGGCGCTAATGCGCCGCGCTTGTCCCCACGGTGGTTTCGCGTTTGAGGCATTCGCGCAGGAGTCGATCCATCACCAGTCGGGCCTCGATCTCATATTGAGATGGTGCAGACTTCCTGATTGTGCCCGGCAGCGGTCGTTGCTCGCGAGCAATCCCGCTGGAACCTTCGACTGCGATTGGTGGGTTGTGGGTGTGATGGATCGAGGCGCCATAAGACATGATCTCTTCCCCAAACTGAGCCACGACGATGAATTCGTGCGAGGGATGGTACGTCGCACGTCCGTCATCTCAATTGTCTGAAGAGATCGATCGCGATACTTCGGTATAGAAGAAAGCTATGATGACGAGGCCGGATCAGTACTGCCGTCGAGCAGTGCCTTGTCCAGGCACTCTATCAGGCTCTCGTCGCTGAATGGCTTGGTCAGGAAACCACAGGCGCCGGCCTTCAGAACGCGCGCACGGATATCTTCGTCAGGGAACGCGGTCACGAAAATAATCGGGGTGTGATGGCCGTCGGCAATCAGCCGATCCTGCAAATCTGCACCGTTCATGCCGGGCATTTGTACGTCGGAGATCAGACAGGCCGTGTCCGCGGCACGATTCGACCGCAGATATTCCTCGGCGGAAGCGAAAGTTTCCGCAGCATATCCCATCGATCGAACGAGCCCCTTGGTAGACTCCCGAACGAACCCGTCATCGTCGACGATTGAGATCAGGGGCATTTCTGGCAAAAGACCCAGCCTTGATAAAGCAGCGCATGCCAACCCATCTTGGCGGTATATCAAGCCTGCGTAATTATACTTGAGTATCGAGGTGCTATGACGCCGAAGGGCGGACGCCCAGGGCCTCAGCCATCCGCACGAGGTCGGCCAGCGACCTGGCTCCCATCTTTTGCATGATGCGGCCGCGATGGACCTTGACCGTGATCTCGCTGAGCCCGACTTTGCCGGCAACTTGCTTGTTCATCAGTCCCGCCGCCACAAGGGCCATGATTTCCCGCTCGCGCGGGGTCAGGGTCTCGAAGCTTGACTTCAATCCGGAAGAAGCCTTCTCGGAATTGATCCGGCCTTGATCCCTTTCCAGCGCGAGCTTCACGGCATCCAGCATGTCCTGTTCGCGAAACGGCTTGGTCAGGAATTCCACCGCGCCGGCCTTCATGGCCCTTACAGACATCGGAATATCCCCGTGACCTGTCATGAAAATGATGGGGATATGAATATTGTGGCTCGACAGCTCGGCCTGAAAATCCAGTCCGCTTACGCCGGGGAGTCTGACGTCGAGCACCAGACAGCTCGGGAGCGGAGGGCGCTTTTCCTGCAAAAACTCCGAAGCAGAACCAAAAACCCGAGTTTGCAGGCCGACCGACCTCAGAAGACTTGAGACTGATCCACGTACTAGCGGGTCGTCGTCGACGACGAATACGATCGGTTGTCCGGAATTGCCGTCCTTCATTCGACAGCCTCTGGCGCGGCCACGGCAGAACGAGCTTGAACGCCGCATTATATCGCCTGTCAGGCTCTGCGGTAAACCGTCCAGCACGTCCAGGCATTGAAAATCAATGCAAATTTGCCGGCATTAAGTCAGGCGTCGGGGGCTTGTCAGACCCGGGAATCGTGAACCGGAATTCGGTGCCGTGCGGCGTTCTTGGCGAAGCGCGGAGCTGGCCACCGTGCGCCTCGATAATTCTTCGGCAGATCGACAGCCCCATGCCCATGCCTGCGGGCTTGGTCGTGAACAGTGGGTCAAAGATGCGATGACGGATCGCTTCCGCGATTCCAGTGCCCGAATCCGCGATCGTGACTTCAATGCTGCCTTCCTCGTTAACCTTCGATCCGACCCGTAGCAGGCGAGGGCGGTCGGTCACGGAGCTCATGGCATCCGCCGCGTTCATGGTCAGATTCATGATGACCTGCTGCAGCTGGACGCGATCGCCCGACACAAGCGGAAGGTCTGCGGCCAGCGTCGTCTGAATTACCTCCAAACGGCTCCGCAGTGCGCTCCCTGTCAGGGCGAGCACATCCCGGATCGCCTCGTTGACATCGAGCGTGGCGTAATCTGGCTTGCGATGCTTGAGCAGCTCCCGAATGCGCACAAAGACCTCGCCTGCGTGATTGCCCGCCTCGACCACGCCCTTGAGAGCCGCTTTCGTCTCCTCGAGGTTGGGCGGGGCCTGGGCCAACCATCGGAGTGCCCCGTTTCCGTAAGAGACGACCGCCGCGAGCGGTTGGCTGATTTCATGGGCGATCGACGCTGCGAGTTCGCCCATGGTCGTCAGCCGCGCCACTTGAGCCAGCTCCGCCTGGGCCGCTTGCGCGGCCTCGTTGGCGCTGATGCGTTCGCGCTCCGCATTAATCAGGTCCGTGACATCCCGATTGATGCCGACCATGCGCACGGGTTTGCCGTCCGCGTTTCGGATGATCTGCCCCAAGCCGCGAATAATGCGGATCTCGCCATCGGCTCGCCGGACCTTGAAGTCGGACGAGTATTCGCGATCGCCGCGAAGCGCCGCCTCGACATCCGCCTTGGCTCGCCCGACGTCTTCCGGAACGATGCACTTCGACCAGGCGTCGAAAGCGCCACTGAATTCTTCCTTGCGAACGCCGTACAGCCGGTACATCGAGTCGTCCCAAACCAGCTGATCCTGTTCGATGTCCCAATCCCAGATGCCGAGCGACGCCGCGTCGATCGCGAGCTTCAATCGCTCTTCACTCGAACGCAGCCGGGATTCGCTTTCCTTCAGCTCGCGCTCGCGACTCTTCCGGGCCGCGACTTCTCCGACCAGGTCGTCAAACGACCTCTTGAGCTTCGCCGCCATGGCGTTGAACGACCCGCCAAGGGTATCTAGCTCTTCCAGTTTGGTGCCCGGCACGCGGACGCTCAAATCCCCGCCAGCCATCGTTTGCGTCGCCCGTGCCATGTGCCGGAGTGGCGCGGTCACCAATGACGCCAACGCCGCGCCCAGCACGAGGGAGAGCACCAGCGCCAGGGCGAGCACTATCGCAGAACGGCTGTTGGCTTTGCGCAAACCCGCCAGATAGAACCCTTCAGGCATGGCCGTCATCAAAATCCAATCATGTCCGGCGCTGTGATTGCGATACGTGGTCGCGTAGGTCAGCCACGTTTCCCGCGAAAGCGGCTTTGCCGTGACGTGATCGAACTGGAACTCGGTCGCCACCGCAGAGAGCCCCGATAGGCCGGTATGCCGCGCGAGAGCGGCAATTGCGTTCGCGACGACCGGATCGTCGGCGGAAGCGGACGAAGCGATCGTCTTGCCGGCCATGTCAAGGATGACAGCTCGACCATTGGTGCCGACGGCCTGACTCCGCAGGAGGGAGTCGAGAGCGTCTTCGCGCCGAACGCCCGCCGGCGGCGGCGCACGTGCGAGGTAGTCATCGAGTTGCAAGCGGATGTTCGCCGACATCGCGTGATGAAGCCTCGTCGCCAGCATCTGCGCATCGTCGTCCGCGGATTGAAGCGCGACAATCGCCGTGGTGCCAACCATCACGAGCACCAGGGCGATGAACGGCGCGAAGATGAATATCCGGATTGGAAGGCGTCCCCGCTCCGGGGAAGCCTTTACCTGCGCCTCGCCGCGGCCTGACTCCCAGATCCATTCGCGGCTCCCGAGCGCGCGTTCACTGACACGGCCGGGAATATCCGCCCAGAACCATCCGAACCGTCTGGCAAGCGGGAGAGCGACCAGGAAGGCCACGGGCGCCAGCAGCCAGGTAACCGACAACGTGAAAGCCAGCGACGACGAGATGTTGCGGTAGGAGATGGTCGGGGTGAATTTTTCCGAGCAGATGAACCCCCACATGACCGGATCAAACAACATGATCAACGCGACGAACACGCCGTAACGGCGCCAGGTTTGCATCAGACGAAAATCCGGATTGCAGCCGATGAGCTGATAGGCCATCCAGACAAAGGCGGCCCAGAAAAAATAGCCCTCCGCCCAGTTCAGCACGAAGCCGGGCGGCACTCCCTCGATCAGGTCCGACAACATGTAGGCCGGAACGACGGCGATGAGCGCGGGATAGCCGAACAGCACGACGCAAAGCAGGACGGCCAGATCCTTCAGGGATTCAAACGTCTGCGCGCCCGGGACAAGGACGATGAACGATCCGATGTAGCCGCTGGCGATGATCAACACGCATGTCAGGGGAATGCTCAGGAACGCCTTGGTGTCCCACCTCTGCCGGGCGCGGCCAAATCCCCAATGATCCCCAATCCGGAACGTAAATCCGCCAAATGCGCAGATGGCCACAAAGAGGCCGACGGCATAGCTGAACCGGGCCCATACCTCCAATACCGGGAGGGGAATGTTGCTGAGGACGGCATCCAGCCACGCGACGACGGCGGTCATGGTCGATCACTGGGGATGGCGAGGCTTGTGCAGTGCGGTCGTACCAGCATGCCAAGAACGCGGCCCTCTGCCGCAGCGCCATTCGGAACATCAAGAAAGTCACGTCGCGTCATGCCCGACCCCGACCTCCAGATGCGCGGCATGGTACCGCATCACATAACCGGTGCGATAGAGGGGGCTAGTATTGCATCGGTTGGTTGAGTCGGCAGGTCATTAGCCAAAGGTCCAATGGGAAGGCCGGAGTGTTTCCGCTGAACCTGTATGCTCGTGTGCGTCTTCTTACGCGCAAATTGCACACGAGACCGCGGGTGCAGCGTGCACCCGGTCTTCCCTGCGTCCTCTGAATAAGAGGGCGGGAAGTTATCCAGCAAACCTCGGGCGGTTCATGTCGCGAGATCGCGAAGCCGTATCCACGTCATTGCGAGCGCAGCGAAGCAATCCATTGTCACTTCGTGCACGGAAAGATGGATTGCTTCGCTCCGCTCGCAATGACGGAAACAGCCGGGCTTCGACGGGGCGCGGCGGTCACCCCCGCCACCCCCCTTTTTCACCCCATCCCATTTCCCCTTCGCCCCAAAACCCATTATGGTGCCCCTCGCTTCGCGC
>Ga0307510_10003332_pt1 | contig 18718 bp, 17 predicted proteins | sample 12_EM_MG_FD_207224 | JGI IMG/M metagenome (GOLD analysis project Ga0307510, IMG submission 207224) | Populus trichocarpa ectomycorrhiza microbial communities from riparian zone in the Pacific Northwest, United States - 12_EM | ecosystem: Host-associated > Plants > Roots > Unclassified | place...
CGCCTCACGTGATCGATTTCCCTTCTGGGAACGACCCCTCTTCGAAATCCATCTTCGTAATCTCGTCCGAGATCCCCGAACCCCGAGATCCCCGAACTCGATCCGACACGGTGGTCTGACCGTGACACTCAGAGCTCCAAACGCAAAAAAGCACGATTTCTACCCTGTACGATAAATGCCCCACAACCAGTACACCATGACCAGTACTTCATCAGAAGAGTAACAATCAACTCCGCAATAAAGGAGAAAGATCCTGAAATACCAGTCGAATACATGTGGCATAGGAAAGTGTTTAGTAAACACAAATCACAGCAGCTTCCTTAGCACACGATTTGGGATCACGCTATTGAACTCTTACCTGGAGCCCCCACAACTCTCCCTGGAAGGCTTCTGCCGTTAATGCAGTCAGAAATCGAAGAAGCAAGCAAGTTCGTTCAAGAGCACCTAGCAAGGAACATAATTAGACCATCATGGAGTCCATACGCTGCTAACTTCTTCTTTGTCAAGAAAAAGGACAGGAAACTACGCCCAGTCCAAGACTACCAACCCCTCAATAAATGGACTAAACGAAACTGCAATGTATCTCCTCTAATTCCCTCTGTCATTGACCAATTAGCAGGATGTACATTATTCACCAAGTTTGACATCCGATGGGGATACAATAACATTTGAATCAAACCCAGCGACGAATGGAAAGCTGCCTTCCTCACACCAGAAGGACTATTTGAACCTACCGTCATGTTCTTTGGTCTCACCAACTCTCCCGTGACATTCCAAATGATGATGAACACAATATTTCGTCCAGACGTAGCAAAAGGAGACATGTCAGTGTTCATGGACAATATTGCCATCCATACAAAGAAATACCTGAATGAAACCCATGAACAACACCTAGCATGACACTGAAAACACGTCCACGAAATATTGGATAAACTAGAAGCCAACGACCTTTACCTAAAACCCAAGAAATGTGCCTTTGAACAAGATGAAATCGAGTATCTTGGGGTGATCGTAGGGAAAGGACAACTCTGTATGGATCCAAAGAAACTCATGGGAGTTGCAGACTACCCGGTTCCACTAAATCCCACAGATGTCCGTGCATTCCTTGGATTATGCGGTTATTATCGCTACTTCATCCCACGATTCTCAGAAATCGCCTGACCACTGCTTGACCTCACAAAGAAATCTGAAAGTTGGCATTGGGATGAACCACAACTCAGGGCCTTCGAAACTCTTAAATCTTGGCTATGTGCAGCACCAGTTCTCAAGCAACCCAATTTCGAAAAGAAGTTCTTCCTCCAAACCGACGCCTCGGCTTACGGCGTGGGAGCCATACTCTCACAAGAGGGAGACATCCAGACAACTTCCACTCTCTCCAAACACCAAAAACCTGTACTCCATCCCATTGCCTACTACTCGGCTACATTTATTCCAGCCGAGCGTAACTACGATATCTACAAGAGGGAGCTACTAGCCGTGATGAAAGCACTCACATTGGCGACCATACCTAGGATGGACCAAGGAACCATTCACCATCATGACAGATCATGCAAATCTCCAATACTGGAAATCTCCTAAAAACCTCAACCGAAGAACTGCACGTTGGCACGCAGACCTACAAGAGTATGACTTTGACATCCTCTACATCCCGGGAAAAACCAATATTCCACCGGATGCCCTTTCACGGTTACCTGGTGTAGACCAAGGGAAAGAGGACAATCAACAAGTTACAGTCCTACTGGAACAAAAGTTCAGAATTGCCACAACAACTTCAGAATCAAAAATCAACGTACCACCTATCGACATAGTCAAACGAGGGATCATGAATCTCATGTACAACCATCCATCTGTGGGTCACCCAGGCCGAGACGAAACACTTTGCAAAACTCAAGAACGTTACCAATGGCCAGGGATGAAGGAATGGATCGCAAACTATGTGAAAGGATGTGCAATCTGTCAACAAAACAAAATCATTACCCATCGGACTAAAACACCACCATACTGCATTCCTACTGAAGCCAACGCTCAACCATTCCAACAAGTAGCAATGGATCTAATTACAGGATTACCCCCTGTAAAAGGGAAAGACACCATCCTCACCATTGTGGATCAAGGATGTTCACGTGCCGCCATATTCTTAGCATGTGATACTACCATCACAGGACCAAGAATCGCCCAACTATACATGGATCACATGTTTCGATGGTTCAGACTACCTACCAAAGTCATCAGTGATTGAGACCCTCGATTCACATCACACTTCAGAAAAGCCCTGACAAAAAGACTAGACATCCAACAGAATCTATCAACAGCATTTCACCCTCAAACAGATGGGCTATCCAAGAGGAAGAACCAGTGGGTAGAACAATATCTCCATCTAGTGACTTCAGCAGCCCCAAAAGATTGGACCCAATGGCTAGCTCTGGCCATGGCTGTACATAATAACCAGAAGAACTCGACCACAGGGTTGTCGCCCAACCAAATAATTCTAGGGTACGACCTCAAATTGAACCTGGCAATTACTACCCCATCTGCCAATGAAACAACAGAAGAAAGGATCGGTCTGATGGAAGAAAGACGCACCCAAGCAACTGCGGCCCTGAATCAAATCGCTGAGAAATCAGGAACCCTATCAGCGCAGTACAAAATCAGGGAACAAGTTTGGTTAGAAGGAAAGAATCTCTGTCTTCCTTACCAAGCAACCAAACTAGCGCCTAAAAGATATGGACCCTTCAAGATCATCAAAGAGATCTCCCCTGTGGCGTATCAACTCGCCCTACCCCTGACATGGAAAATTCACAGCACGTTCCACGCTTCTCTCTTATCACCCTATCACAAAACGACTGCGTACGGTCCAAACTTCTCCTGACCACCACCTGACCTGATCAATAACGAAGAACAATACAAAGTGGAGCAAATCCATAATCATCGATACTTCGGGCGCAATAGGACCCTGCAGTATCTGATCCATTGGAAAGGATACCCCGATAGTGATGATATGTGGGAGCCCACAGTAGACATTCACATGTCAGATCTGATCAAGGCCTACCATAAGGGAACTCCACTGGAAGGTATAAAAGCTGGTCGCCTTTCACTACAAAACCCCATCCCTCTTCATCCTGGCTTGCGACCAAGAACCTCTTGGCTGGGAAGAAAACTCCTGGACACCGCCTCCAATCCCACCTTGTCAACCATTCCTAGCATCCCTACTCTGTCCATTCCCCTTTACCACCCACAAATTTCACGTCTTTCGCCCTGGACAACGCATCCACACCACTCACGTCCACGCTCTCGAACATCCATACTTTTGCCGCGAACCCCTTTGCACCTATCACCATTGACAGCGAACACTATTCTCTCATCCACATTGGAAACAACCCTACCCCTGTCATGTCAGATTACTCCATCAATGCCTCCGCTGAATCCCCAAATGGAAGCCGTCCCAACTTACCCCTGTCATGCTACTCCCCTTGTGGAGTGGAAAACATATTCGCCGCCAATGCCCACATCGACCCAACCACCCTCTGAGAAATCGCTACCAGTCTGGTCCAGACCGTCAAGAACCGCGAAGAAATCCATCGGTTCACAGTGCTCACATTCAAGGACAAGATCAAGCGGCTTGAGTCCACTATCGAGGGGTACACAGAGACCTACGAGCGAGCTCCTGATGGGTACGTATGCAACACCATGTATCCTGACCTCAAAATCCCACTGGGCGAAGGAGCCTACGCTGAAGCCTACTGGGTCACCCCAGCCCACAACAAGTACGTTCAGGTGTACAGACAAGAGCAAGGACCCTTGGACACACCCTACTCCCTTCCTGTCTATGCCTGGGCCGTCTACTCATCCGAGCCCATTGACCCCCTTCCCGCCTGGTTCCACCAACTCCTCGTTGGTACCCCCACTGTTCACGCTAACTTCGCCAAAGCGGCCCACCGACTTGATGACTGGGGCATCGCTGCGGATATCGCGCACTACTGCAAATTGGACAATGACCTGTCCTGTATCAACGCAGAGCTCGAACGACTTGAAGCTGAAGCTGGGGTGATTAGGATCGCGAAGACCATTTGCAAAGGGCGATTGGAGTTGGCTCGTGCCCCCAAGCAGCTGGCACACATGGAGTGCTTGGCGACGCCGTTCGTTCGGCAAAGGAACGAGCAACTCGCCACTTGAGGGGGTTGGAAGAAGTCCGCGCGTGGTTGTGCTAGCTAGAGTGGGAGGTGATGAAACTGGCCTTAGGTGATCGTCATTACTCATACGGTACAGCCTTTTTGGAGTCGCTTATTGATCAATAGTAGTACTTAGTCATAGCATGTATCTGGCTTACTACGTTGTGATTAGTTGTACTTGTATCTCTAGTATAAAAGAGGCTCACTGCTGTCCCTAAGACGGCAAGTTGAATCTCCTGTCAATTCAACTCCCTTCTCTTCTCTTACATTTCTCTATAAGTGGGTACTAGGACGTTACTCTAGTGTGGGAACCACTTCTTCTATATCGACTACAACTTGACAACAAGCTATCCACGCGTCATACCGTCAAGTTAGGACAGCTTACCTAACCCAACACTGAATCAGTGTTGCCCTCACTTTGTGGTGGTGACAGTCCTGCAAGCACTCCCTGTCACCTACAAGTCCCTCTTCAGCACCCATACGCCAACGCACCAGTAGAGAAGGCAGTTACCAGTCAATCACACCTTCTGCCTCATCGCCCATAGCTGGCACCTCGCCCCAGAGTCAGGGCTACCAGTCGACCTCTCCCAGAGGATCCGCAGACAATCCCTCATCCACACAGAGCTCTGCAGACGATGCGGATAGTGACATGGCCCTTAATTGGGTCACCATCAATACAGACTACCTTAAAGGGTAGTTGCTTATGCTAGACGCCCATTAAACCAGAATGGGCATGCGGAGATCAGATCTCCTCTGTTGGGAACTCACTACTTTATGGGTAGCAAGACTCGACAACGGCGCGGAGTTGAAGGTGACTGATCCAGAGGAGCAGCAAGGAGACGTTGAGGAGGAAGAGACAGAAGGCGAGGAGAGGCGGGACGAAGTAGACTGAGGGGCGAGCTGCTGACGATGAGGGAGCTTTGAAAGGCTCCAGTGTGGGGATTGACAAGAGAACAGTCTAAGGACTGTTCACCTAAATTTGTAGGTCTTATATACTAATACAGGGTGGTCTGTGCACAGTTTAGGGTAGGTATAATTACAGGTAACGGGGGACTGCGCAGTCAATGCGCAGTAACTGCGGATTACATGATACATCTTGATTAGGGTCTAGCCCTAATGAGTCGCGTCCTCGTTGATCGAGTCGCGTCGCGTGTTCGTTGATTGTTTAGTGGACATGTCTTGTTGATCGTTCCCACGATCTGCCATGTGTTGATCAACGGTTTAGACGCGCGTCCAAAGCGCGTCTTGTCAGGTGACGTTGTTGATGACCAGTTCCTTGATAGGTCATGTGTTATCTTCCCAGGGTCACGGGGTCGTAGGTTCCCAGGGTCATGTGCTGATAAGTCACGTGATGTACGAGTGGCAAAGGGGTCACGTGATGAGTCACGTGTCGGGTCATGTGATATGTTCCCACGGTCACGTGGTCTTGGAGTTACGGGTTTGTAGCTGAGACTGGGGGGTACGAGTACCGCTCGCGACATCCTCGGATCAACCTCAAACCTCGTGGTCGTCATTGCATCATAACGACGCTTCTCTTCTTGGAATGACCCGCCACCATTGTTCGACCCTTAAGGATGGATTAGGCAACTTGTCAATCTGTCATTCGCTCCCACTCATTCTCTATTGTTCAACTCATACAGACCGCAGCACTTGTCCGCGGAGTACCATACGATACAGACAGCCCCCTCTTGACCAGATGTACCTACCTTAGTGACCATGGCCCGTGCGCGGCCGTGCCTGTATATAAGTGCCCTGTATTTTGACAGTCAAGCCCTAAGCTTGACTTGATTAACAATATCAATGTTCTTGAAAGCCTCCCTTGTGCCTCCCCTTTTACCCACTTGTTACATAAGCCACTCAGAGTTGTCTCTAGTAACACTAGAGACTTCTACCCCTTCAAAGTACTTGCCACCAGTTCACTCTTAGTACAAGTCGTACTATCAAGGCCTGTTGAAGCCTTAACACAAGTCAAGCTTACCTTTTGACATACCAGCTTGGCGAGTCGACCACCCCGAACCCTTGCAACCCCTATACACCACCTCCTCTTCATATACATCAAGAAGTCATGATGACACTAGCCAATAATGCTAGAACATATGCCGTGGTTGCTGCTACAAGATGCACACCCCATATCCAGAACCAGAAGGCCACTGGTAGACCAAAAGGCGTCACAGCTACAGGATGCTCGACCACTGGAGTCGGAGCAATCAAACCGACAACAGATCAGTCGTACCAGGGAACCACTGGATCACCAATGGGAGAAACCAAGGCGCAAAAGACGCAACCACAAGGCGATGCAAAGACAATGCTTCGCAAAGCTCTATATGAGATCTTTGACATCAAAGCACTGATTGTCATGGAACCAAAGGACCCTATTGAGGTCAACGCACTATGTTTTGTGGGGAAATACCACCGCCATGGGACAGCATCCCAAGTGAACCACATGTTCTACAAGAACTCAATGCGGCCACAAGACAATGGCCACAAGTATGCACCACCATCAAACAAACTTATGAGAAGCCTGGAATACTTCCATTGCCACAAGAAGGGCCACTATGCCCGTCACTGCCGAGTTAGATGCCAAGTCAATCATGATCAACAAGAAGTTGCAGTCATTAGCGCCATCCGAAGCTGTCCAGATATGGGAATCCTACCTATAAACCAACTTGCCAAAAAGATCCAAGAGAACAAAAGTGCCAATAGTTTCGACGCTCTCAAGGAAGAAACCCTAGATCACTCCCCACAGTTATTGGATGCAAAGAAACTCAAGAAACTCATTGCCAACAACCAGCCACCAGCACATATGCTAGGACCACAAAAGATCAAGGCGATACAAGAATGTATTGCAGCCAACGCCCACAAATTTGATGAGGCCACTTGCCAGAAGCTAATCAAGCTATGCAAACCAAAGACAAAGTCCATCGCACAGTGATTGGAGCGTGCACATGCTTATCTAAAGTCGAAGCCCACTGTAAAGCAGTTGGGAGACGCACATGCTCTGCACAGCAGATGGGAGACGCACTCAAAGAACAGATCCAAAACATGGATGACGACACAAAAATCAGAACGCTCAATGAGCTTATCCCAAAAGCTGGATTTAGCATCCAGAAAATTGAAGCCCTTGCCAAAACCTTCGGACTAGACAGCGTCTTTGTCAACAAGAGTAACTCAGTTCAAATCAAGTTCGCAGTCATCAGCTACAAAAGGGAAACAAAGGAAATCGGCCTCCTTGACACTGGAGCCACAGAGAACTTTATTGACTCAGAAACAGTCAAGAAACTCCGCTTGGGAATGAAAGAACTCCCTTACCAGCAACCCGTCTTTAATGTTGACGGAACACCCAACAGACAAGGAAAAATTAGCCACTATTGCGACCTCATGGTTAGCCAAGGAAATCTCAGACGACAACTACATTTCTTCGTCACAAATCTAGGAAGAGACCACTTCCTTTTCGGCTACCCCTGGTTCAAAGCATTCAAGCCTGACATTGATTGGGGAAGCAGGAACACTCAGAGGACCAAAAGTCAAAGTTGAAACCATCCGGAAAATTACCTGGGACAAAGTGCAAGGCTACCTCAAGGAGAAGCAACAAAAACAAGAAGACAATGATCTTATCATGGAAACCTACAAAGCAATTATGGAAGAACTCGAAGACCAAAGCCAACCCGATGTATGGATCGGAAGAACCACTATGGAAATCAACAGGACCCACAACGCCACTGAAATGGCTCACAAGTATGCGGAAGAACACAAGAAAGAAGAAATCACCTTGCCAGAGGAATTCAAATGACATGCCCTCCTTTTCTCAGATGAAGAAGCCAAGAAATTCCCCCCATCATGTCCATGTGACCATAAAATCGAGCTTACAGCTGAAGCTCCAGCAAAGTTCAATTGCAAAACCTACCCCATGAGCCTCAAAGACCAGGAGGCAGAAAATCAATTCCTTGACGAGAACTTAGCCAAAGGATACATCGTCCCATCTGAATCACCCTATGGATTCAGCACATTCATGGTCCCTAAAAAGGACAGCAAAGAGAAGCGCTATATCATCAACTACCGCCCACTCAACGCAGTCACCAAGAAAGACGTCACCCCCCTTCCTAACCTTGCCCAATGTATTGAAGACCTCCAAGGAATGGAGCTCTTTAGCAAATTCGACATCTGCTGGGGCTACAACAATATTCGCATACGCGAAGGGGATGAATGGAAAGCTGCCTTCAAAACCCGCCACGGGCTATTCGAGCCCAAAGTCATGTTCTTCGGAATGAGCAACTCGCTGCCAACATTCCAGAGGTTTATGAACCTCATGCTAGAAGACCTATACGAACACTTCAAGAAGAAAGGAGTCCACAACATCAGGAAAATATTCCGAAGCTATATGGATGACTGTGGACTAGGAACAAAGCTCAAAGACATCAAGCTACATATTGAGATCCTCCACTATGCCTTCGACCTGCTAGCAAAGAATGGACTACACCTCAAACTCAGTAAATCAATATTCATGAAGCCAACAATGGACTTTCTAGGAGTACGCCTCACCAAGGACAGTGCAACAGTAGACCCAGCCAAAATTGCTGGAATAGCAGACTGGCCAGAAGACATCACAACCCTCAAAGGAGCCCGCTCATTTGTAGGAGTCTTGGGATACCACTGCATGTTTATCGCCAGATTTTCCACCATCACAGCACCCATCACACACCTTTTCGGAAAGGATGTCCCATTTGAATGGACATCGGACTGCATAGCTGCAGTTAGAGAACTCAAGAAGCACATCACTAGCGCCCCAGTACTCATTCGCCCAGATCCCAGCAAACAATTCGAGCTGGAAGTTGACACTTCACAAATAGCGACCAGAGCCATACTCTATCAAAGAGGACCACCTATCACACGACCCAATGGCACAGAAAAGCCAGGACCACGACACCCCTGCAGTTTCCACTCCCAGAAATTCACCAACACAGAGCAAAATTACCCCATTTACGACAGAGAATTCCTGGCCATCATGCGCAGCCTCAGGAATTGGGACTACCTTCTCAAGGGTACTAAAAAGCCAGTACTTGTCTATACCAACCATGCAAACCTCCGCTACTATCGTGACCCCAGGAAAATTGGACCAAGAGTCGCTGGATACCTACCAGAACGAGAACAGTACAACATGATACTGGAATACAAGCCAGGAGCCTCAAATCGAGCAGACGGACTATCAAGACATGAAGACCATGATGATGGCAGCAACCCAGAAAATGAAGACATCACTGTATGGCCCAGCAAATATTTCTGCAACCACCATACAAGTATTTGCAGTACCTCCATGGACAGGAGTCACCCCGGAAACAGGCAGCCCAGTGGAGAGAACAAAAACATCCAAGTTATGGATTGGGACACGCTAGAAAGCAATCTGGACAGTAAAATCAAGCTGGCACAGTACCAAGACCAGAAGAAACTCAAACAATGGACAGCAGCATTCAGACAAGTCACCCTAGCAGATGGAACCCACTATTACCATGGGAATGCACTAGTTGTTGTGGCAGATGATACCCTTAGGAGGGGAGTAACATCCCTTTTTCACAACCAATTAACCGCTGGCCACCCTGGAATTTCAAAAACACTCCAATTAATTTTGCCATACTACTGGTGTCCCAACATGAAAGCCTTCATAACCGAGTACATCCGAGGATGCGCAACCTGTCAAATAAACAAAGTGAATACTCATCCTAGCCATCCCCCCTTGTCGCCAATCACTCCAGTTGAAAACGCTCATCCTTTTGAGACTATTGCTATGGACTTTATCACAAAACTACCGCCCTCTGGAGGCTACGACACTATCCTGACAATCACAGACACTGATTGTACCAAGGCCTCTATGTTCTTGCCTTGCAAAGAGACTATAGACTCTGAAGGAGTCGCGCAACTATACCTGACACACATCCTGCCACACTACAGCCTACCCAAGAAGATAATCTCAGACCGAGATCCCCGATTCACCTCATGCTTTGGAAAGGAGCTATGCCGCCTCCTAGACATCCGCCAAAACATCAGCACAGCCTACCACCCCCAGACAGATGGTGCCAGTGAGCACGCAAACCAATCACTCAAACAATACCTCCACATGTTCTGTGGAACGCAACAAAACAACTGGCATGCCTGGCTACCTATAGCCCAGTATACAAAGAACTCATGGCAATCCACTACTACAAAGAAAGCCCCATTCGACCTCCTTGTTGGATATACTCCATGCGTACATCAGCCCACCAGATCAACCGACATTCCCACTCTAGAAAAATGTCTTACCAATATCAAAGAAGCTAGAGAAGCCCCCCAAGAGGCCCAACGTAAAGCACAAGACAGCTGGATAAAACAGAAACCAAGATACAAACCATTCGCAATTGGAGACAGAGTCTGGCTGGAAGGAACCAACTTAAACTTGCCAGCAAATGTCACCCCAAAGTTATCACCAAGGCGATATGGACCCTTTCAGGTAGTCGCCGTCATATCAAATGCCACATTCAAAATAGAACTGCCAAGCCATTGGAAGATTCACAACATCTTCCACGCGTTGTTGCTAACACCATATTGAGAAACAGAAGCACACAGCCCAAACTGGATAGAACCGCCACCTGACATCATAGAAGGAGAACCAGAATGGGAGGTAGAGCAAATCCTCCAATCAAGACGCTTTGGGCGAACCAAAAAGAAGCAATACCTTGTCCGCTGGAAAGGATACTCGCCCTCTCATGACTCATGGGTCGATGAATCAGACCTGAACGCCGCAGACCTTGTCACAGACTTCTACAACAGTCATCCCGCAGCCATTCGCTCTTGCTTAAAAGCCATGGAAACAGCAGAAGAATACTCCCTATCATGCCCCACCAACCAGATTACTCCCATCCCTCCAAGCAGTCTTTCTTCTTCTTCTGCTTGCTCTTCAGAGACCCAGCCATCTTCCCCAACCCATACCAGTTCAAAGAGTTCATACCAGCAGCCAGAAAACCAGGATCACTACAGAGAGCCATCCATATCACCTTCAAACACTCCCTCCTCCACTCCAGCTTGTGTAAGGAACACTACTGCCCCTACCACTGCCAATAGATGGCACAGCATCCGAACCTACCTAACTCAGGTTTCCCCACATCCACCATCTTCACCCTTGGAACAGACAATGGAATTGTCCTCCTCAGAGTACATACAGAAGCCGACAACCTACACCTATTCGCCGCCTTTGTCAGAAGAGATGACTTCACCATCAGGTTACATTGGACCAACTGGGAACCATTACAAGAAGAAACTGTCATCAATCACAATGGAATTGATGTCCCAGTTGACAGCGAAGAACCGATTGTTAGCGCCTCAATCAGACATCAGCACTACTACCACACCGGACCCCCATTCCATTTCCAACCCCCCACAGAAACACATACAGAACCAGAGTCACCAGGACACCCGCCCCTATATATGACCAACCCAGACACCCCATCAGAGGAACCAAGTCCTCTCAACCCTGCCACCAGTACTACCGGACTTTATCCTGGAAGCAAACAGCATGCAGAAACAGAAACAGAACCAGAAGAAGAAGATGACAACAGCGACACTACCAGCCAATACACTGATGCCGGACTACTCCACCAGGAAGTCCTCCTTGCCATCGCCAAAGCAGAAAACACAGAACCTTAAAGCAGAACTCAAGAAAGAAATCCTCAAGTTAGTTGTCAAGGATTTCGTTACTATGGACAACAAGTGGAAGTGCAATTTGGGACGCTTCGAGACACGGACATTAGCCATCTACTTCAGGAAGCTCAATAAGGACACAGCTCTCTACCTATTGCAGATACACCCCCAGCTCTACTTCACAATGACCAACCTGCTGAAAGGCAGAGGACTTACGCTGCCCAACCCCAGTCAGGCCAAGTGGGCACGCTTCTCGCTTAACTACCACAAGGAACTCAGGGCTCAGCTAGCCAAGGCACATAATCGTGTGGAAACGATTCCCTTAGGAGGGGCCTCATATTATGATCCACCCCAATTTTTCTCATCCTTGTCGGACCCCCTCCTCATCACCCTATCCATGCCTAAGCGACCACTACCATTGAACCCATCACCCCTACCAGAGTTGCCACTGCTACCACCCAGTGAACCATCCAAACCATCGTCACCCCTTCATCAGCCCCCAGTCAAGCCCCTCGTCCCTGTCCCATGGAACATCCATCATCAGGAATACTCCTCAATGAAGATGTACCAAGAGCCACCCCTAGTAGAGAACCCACTGGAAGACCCAGACAGTCCCATGGAGGATGTGCTGCCCTTAGAGCCAGAACCATTTGTTCCATATGAACCTGATGTCCCTGGAGGCAACACGCATGCCTTGTCCCCAGAAGAGTCCCCCATCATACCATGGCAAGAGTACCTTGCCCTGGATAGTCCTGTGTCCCACAAGCACTCCCTGTCACCTACAAGTCCCTCTTCAGCACCCATACACCAACGCACCAGTAGAGAAGGCAGTTACCAGTCAATCACCCCTTCTGCCTCGTCGCCCATAGCTGGCACCTCGCCCCAGAGTCAGGGCTACCAGTCGACCTCTCCCAGAGGATCCGCAGACAATCCCTCATCGATGCAGAGCTCCGCAGACGACGCGGATAGCGACATGGCCCTTAATTGGGTCACCATCAATACAGACTACCTTAAAGGGTAGTTGCTTATGCTAGACGCCCATTAAACCAGAATGGGCATGTGGAGATCAGATCTCCTCAGATCAACCTCAAACCTCGTGGTCGTCATCGCATCATGACGACGCTTCTCTTCTTGGAATGACCCGCCGCCATTGTTCAACCCTTAAGGATGGATTAGGCAACTTGTCAATCCATCATTTGCTCCTGCTCATTCTCTATTGTTCAACTCATACAGACCGCAGCACTTGTCCGCGGAGTACCATACAATACAGACAGCCCCCTCTTGACCAGAAGTACCTACCTTAGTGACCATGGCCCGTGCGCGGCCGTGCCTGTATATAAGCGCCCTGTATTTCGACAGTCAAGCCCTAAGCTTGACTTGATTAACAATATCAATGTTCTTGAAAGCCTCCCTTGTGCCTCCCCTTTTACCCACTTGTTACATAAGCCACTCAGAGTTGTCTCTAGTAACACTAGAGACTTCTACCCCTTCAAAGTACTCACCACCAGTTCACTCTTAGTACAAGTCATACTATCAAGGCCTGTTGAAGCCGTAACATGTATAATGTCTTTATGAGTTGGCAGATTCATCCTGTTCCATCGTCGAATCCCTCTGGCTGCTTCATATACACACGTTCCTTTAGCATTCCATTTAGGTATGCACCTTTTACGTCCATCTGATGCATGTGGAGTTTACATGTTGCAGCTATCGCAAGGATCGCTCTTATGGATTCCATTTGGACGACCGGAGAGTGTGTCTCTAAATAGTCATGACCTGGTCGCTGGGCGCAACCTTTGGCGACTAATTGTGCCTTATATTTCACCACATTGCCTTCTTTGTCACGCTTCTTAGCGTAGACCCATTTATTCGCTATCGGGACCAAACCGGGGGGCTTATCAACAAGTTTCCATGTGCCCATGTGCTGGAGTTGGTCCAGTTCCATATGCATGGCTTGTTCCCATTTGTCCCAGTCTGCAGATCCCTTTGCTTGTCGAAGGCTATGGCAATCATTGTCTGGGATGACAATGTACGCTTCTTCTTTGTTCACACATGCTATCCCCACTTCCTCCTTGTCTGGGAAGGGGTCGTGGAGGTATCGATAATCTTTTTTAATCCCTCTAGTCCTTTGCGGTTCTTGTGGATCAATGTCCAAATCCACGGGTCTTTTCCTCACATTTGTCTTTTCGCTTGGGTGTTCTGCTCCTGTCTGGGCATTTTTCCAAGTGAGTTCTCCTTCCTCCCCTTTGCTCGGAGGGACGTCCTCCCCTTTATTTTTAGGAAGTTTGTCCTCTCCCTTATCACCAGGAGGCTCTATGGCCACTTCTTCTGGTGGAGCTGGGTTGGTTAGGGTCAGCAGTTTATAATTTCACAAGGTGAGTATGTTTCTCATCGATGCGTTGTAAAATTTCACTGATTTTGATCCATCGTCATATCCGACTAGGACTTGGCATTGTGACTTTGGCAACATTTTTCGTTGGATGTTTTGTCCTTGGGATAGTATCCATATGGGCGTGCCGAATTCTCGCAGGTGAGTCACGCTCAGTTTCTTCCCATTCCACGCTTCATATGGCATTTTCTCAGGTCACGCGGAAGTGTATGAATGGTTGCGGATGTACGCAGCGTGCGCAATTGTGGGCTCCCACAAGAACTGCAGTAGTTTCGAGGCCGTCAACATTGCTCTTGCAAGTTCGCCTAGCATTCTGTTCATGTGCTTGGCGACTCCGTTCTGGGAAGGCGAATAAGTGGCAGTCATTTGGAAGCATATGCCTTGTGAGTGGCACCATCGCTTTAGTTCGTTGTTGATGAATTTGCTTCCTCTATCCATTCTTATCGCGCATGGGCTTCTTCCCATCGCAATCTGGTGAGTCATATATTCTGTTATTTTCTTGCCGGCCTGACTTTTCTTTTTCAGGAAGTCTACCATGACGTATCGCGAAGTGTCATCGATTAGGATCAGGTAGTATTGGCTTCCGTGGATGGATGCGGTCTTGTATTTTCCCCAGAGGTCTACATGCGTGAGTTGTCCAAGTTTTGTTTCTTTCTTTTCAGCTAATCTGTATGGTTTTTCGGAATGTTTAGCTTTGGTACATGCCATGCAATCAGGTCTTGGGGATCGCATGTCCACATGAAGACCTTCGACCATTGTATTGTCAAGTAGCTTTTGCAAGCCCAAGTATCTGACATGGCCGAATCATTGATGCCATATCTCCCAAGATAACGCAGATGTATTTGTATTGAATGAGAATTTATACTTGCTGGGGGCAGGCATTGGAATGAGCTTAAAGCTCATCCTGTATAACTTGTTGCTTATTTTGTCGCCTCTGGCAATAGCAATGTCCTTATTTGTGTATAGTGTGAACTTTGAGTGTCGTCTGAGAAAATATCGTCCACACTCTTCCCAGTTCCCTGCTGCTAGCAGGTTGTTCCTGTTATTGGGGACATGTAGAATGTCTCTCAATTCGATCATGTGGATCTTTCCATCGCATTCGGAATTTAGGAATACTGTTCCCTTTCTGTTAAGGCTTCAACGGGCATTGATAGTACGACTTGTACTAAGAGGTGAACTAGTGGCGAGTACTTGAAGAGGTAGAAGTCTCTAGTGTTACTAGAGACGACTCTGAGAGGCTTATGTAAGAGATGAGGAAAGGGGAGGCACTTGGGGAGCTTTCAAGAATGTTGATATTGTTAATCAAGTCAAGCTTAGGGCTTGACTGTCGAAATACAGGGCGCTTATATACAGGCACGGCCGCGCACGGGCCATGGTCACTAAGGTAGGTACTTCTGGTCAAGAGGGGGCTATCTGTATCGTATGGTACTCTGTGGACAAGTGCTGCGGTCTGTATGAGTCGAACAATAGAGAATGAGCAAGAGCAAATGACAGATTGACAAGTTGCCTAATCCATCCTTAAGGGTCGAACAATGGCGGCAGGTCATTCCAAGAAGAGAAGCGTCGTCATGATGCGATAACGACCACGAGGTTTGAGGTTGATCTGAGGAGATCTGATTTCCGCATGCCCATTCTGGTCTAATGGGCGTCTAGCGTAAGCAGCTACCCTTTACAGTAGTCTGTATTGATGGTGACCCAATTAAGGGCCATGTCGCTATCTGCATCGTCTGCGGAGCTCTGCGTCGATGAGGGATTGTCTGCGGATCCTCTGGGAGAGGTTGACTGGTAGCCCTGACTCTGGGGCGAGGTGCCGGCTATGGGCGATGAGGCAGAAGGGGTGATTGACTGGTAACTGCCTTCTCTACTGGTGCGTTGGCGTATAGGTGCTGAAGAGGGACTTGTGGGTGACAGGGAGTGCTTGCGGGACACAGTGTTACAATCCACCCAGTTTTTCGTTTTACTCCCTACCCCAAGCAACCTCAGGGCCCGTCGCACCTTCCGCACCAACCACACAGATCCCTCAGAATATATCCCAACCAGTAATACCGCCATCAATACCTCCCAGAGCACGCACACCCACGCTACCCATTACCTTCAGCCAAGCAATACCAGTGATCCCGATCACGTGGCCTACTCATACGCACCAACATTCCTCCATGGAACACTTCACAGAGCCCGCATCAATGATCACAGATCCCACTCCAGATAGCGATGGAGATAGTCCTATGAGGGACCGCAGTCCTAGCCCACCACACACGCCGTACCAGCCTAGACCATCTGGCTCTAACGTCTACGAGTTAGAGGCCAACAAGCAGCCTTCACCACCATGGAAAGCATGGCTTAGTCAGCCATCCCCGCCTACCAGTATAACCCGGCCCGTCTCCCCGAACAGCAAGACCTCAGCACCTAAACGCCAACGTCATGAGGATGGGACTTACACCCCCATTATGTCATCTCCGATATCCCCGACCAGTCCTAGCGCCCAAGCCAGTCCTAGCGCCCAAGCCACTCCTGATTACCAAAGCCTACCAAGTCCCCGGTCTGTGGGAACCGATCCAGATCCAAATACGGAGTCACCTCCTATGCTGCTAGAGTAAGCAGATTCTCATCAAAGCAGATTACCAAAAGAAGATACGTATGTGATGCGATACTTGTTTGCTTACGCGCCCTTCGTATCGTCATCTCCCGGCCCCCGAATTAGAGCATATCAGCGCATCTATTATATCAACGTCCTGACTCATTTCCAGACTCGATATGACTTGTAGCTACTGCGCATACTGCGCATTCTCTGACTCCTACTTACTTGACTCATTCCAAGTGATCCTTGTACTAGTTTCGACTCATACTTAGCTATAGTAAGCGTAGCATAGCCTCAGACTTCTCATGTATATAAACCAGCCATTAGTTACAAGTCAAAGCTCTAAGCTTGACTTGGTTTCCAATCCAAACGTCTTGAAAGTCTTCACTCTACCGTTCGACTTCCCCTTCCCCTTCATAAATTCCTCTCAGGTCTTTGACGTTGTCAAAGACACTCTAGTCATCGTTACTTGTCACCACCACACTGTGCAAGTCACACCTTAAAGGTCCTTGGGCCTTAACACAAGTCAAGCTTTCCTCTAGGACATACAGCTTGGCGAGTAACACCGTCGCAGATCCTAACTACCCCTACCTCCCAGCACCCCATAGGCTAGTGCCAGTGGTTCCACAGTCTCCAACCTAGTGAATCTATTGCATAAGATCTCCCTTACCCGGAGTTGAAAACTTGTGTAGGAGGATCTAGGCGCCCTCACGGGTGTTGAAGGAGAAAGAGCGCATAAGCCAAACTAGTTTGTGAAGTTTCTTGGGCTCATGTCCCTTGAGACGAAGAGGCAGACAATAGGGCAAGGAGCCTGAGTCAGACAGCCTTGGGTCATACAGACACATTTCCCCACCCAACCGGGCCGACCAGTTACCGGATCCAACCAGACAAGGAGGCTAACCACCCCTTCACATCCTACGAACCATCTATCCCATACCATTTACAGAAAGACACATATCAGTCTTAGCGATGCAGACATCCTCAGGCACTCGATACACTGACGCACCAGCACACTTCGTCCCTGGCATAACGTACTCGGCGGTAGCAAAACACAGTGCACCGACCACTAGAAACCAGCAGGCCTCTGGTCCAACAACAGGCGTTGAGCGTACATCATCACGCATCCCAGACCAGAGGTCCACTGGCAAAACAAACGGAGTACAGACATCTGCCAACCTATCCACCCCAATAAGAGGTGTGTTGACGACGAGCATCGGAGGAGCAGTCTTAGAGACGCCCATCACCACGACACACGAACAAAAGATGGTTGCGCTATATGAGGCGACCAACAGGGCACTCAAGGAAGCTGCCACATGCAAAGAAAAGCTCCACCAAGGATACTACAAATCCTGTGGACTGAAACCGCCAGTCAGAATCACTGCGCCAGTCACAAGGGGACAAAGCGATCCCATCCAGGTCCGCACAACTAGGACGTCACAAGACATAGGACACTACATCATACCAGAAGTGTTACAATCCACCCAGTTTTTCGTTTTTACACCTACCCCAAGCGCCCTCAGGACCCATCATACCTCCCGCACCAACCACACAGACCCCTCAGAATGTATCCCAACCAATAGCACCACCATCGATACTTCCCAGAGCACGTACACCCACGCTACCCACTTCCTTTAGCCAAGCGATACCAGCCATCCCGATCACGTGGCCTATTCACACGCGCCAACATTCCTCCATGGAATACTTCATAGAGCCCGCACCAATGACCACAGATCCCGCTACAGACAGCGATGGAGACAGTCCTATGAGGGACCGCAGTCCTAGCCCACCACACGCGCCATACCAGCCCAGACCATCTGGCTCTAACGTCTACGAGTTAGAAGCCAACGAGCAGCCTTCACCGCCATGGAAAGCATGGCTTAGTCAGCCATCCCCGCCTACCAGTATAACCCGGCCCGTCTC
>Ga0307510_10003333_pt1 | contig 18716 bp, 10 predicted proteins | sample 12_EM_MG_FD_207224 | JGI IMG/M metagenome (GOLD analysis project Ga0307510, IMG submission 207224) | Populus trichocarpa ectomycorrhiza microbial communities from riparian zone in the Pacific Northwest, United States - 12_EM | ecosystem: Host-associated > Plants > Roots > Unclassified | place...
ACTGGGGTGATGGTGGCCGCTGGGTGCGTCTGATCACGCATACTGTTCAGTCCACGGACCCTGATCCCATTAACGGCTGGAACTTCTGTTACTCCGGCGTCAATACCTGTAACCGGCTCATCGCCACTCTGACCAAATATACCAACCCGAAGATCCCGCAATATACAGCCGAGCTGAGAGGTCTTCGCGCTATCTATTATCTCTGGTTGCTCGACTGGTATGGCAATGTGCCGATCAGCATCGACTTCTCTGCTACCACTCCGCCTGCCAACAGCACCCGTGACCAGGTCTATGCGCTCGTAGAAAGCGAGCTGCTGGCCGTCGCCTCCGTTCTGCCGCATACCGGACCGACAGCAGAATCCACCTATGGCCGTGTCAATGCCTATACCTGCTGGGCTGCGCTGGCCAAGCTCTATCTGAATGCCCAGACCTGGACCGGCACTGCCCAATGGGACAAATGTCGCGCCGCCTGTGACACGATCATCAACTCCGGTCTCTATGCACTTACACCAAACTATTCGGACAATTTTGCAAAAGAAAATAAGGGTGTACCGGAAACCATCTTCACGGTGCCCTTTGACCACGTACACGAACAGGGTCTGGCTATTTGTATGATGACGCTGAATGGTCTCAACCAGAACACGTATAACATGAATGCCCAACCGTGGAACGGTTTTGCCAGCATCCAGGAATTTTACAACTCTTATATCGATCCTACGCAGAACCCCGGTCCGCAGGGAAGAGTTGTCGGCACCGATCCTGCCGGCGACAGCGTCACAGGCACCTTGGACAAACGCCTTTCCAACTTCCTTGTCGGTCCGCAGTATGGCGCGGATGGCAAACCATTGCTGGACGGCGGTTATGAAAAAGACGGACCGGGCTATGCCGGTGACCCCAATGGCGCTCCGATCGTGTTCACCCCGTATATTAACCAGCTGGCCCCGACGGCCTGGCGTCAGTCGGGCGCCCGTATCGGCAAATGGACCTTTTATTCGGGTATGACCCAGAACCAGGACAATGACTTTGCGATCTTCCGATATGCCGACATCCTGCTGACGGCAGCAGAAGCCAGCGCAAGGAAGGCAGCTAGCTGGAACGACCCTTATGCCCTCGCTATCGTCAACCAGATCAGGACAATCCATGGTGGTGTCGATCCCTATACGAATATGACGGCCGACAACTTCCTTGCAGAGCGCGGAAGAGAGATGTTCTTTGAGGGATGGAGAAGACAGGATCAGATACGATTTGGCGTGTTTAATAACGCATGGCGGTTCCACCCGGCTGATCCGGCGGATAATCTTGGGCCGCATGGGATCAACCACGTGAATATCCTGCCACTGCCGGATGCGCAATTGAATGCAAATAAAAATCTTAAGCAGAATCCAGGGTACTAGCAATCGATGTAGTCCCTGGGTTTAGCAAAAAATATGAACGGGCGAATTCTCTCGCCTGTTCTTTATTATATATTAAGGCATAACTTGAGAACATGAAAATAGTAGTAACAGCTCTGTTGGCAGGTTTGGCGCTGCCGGCACTGGCGCAGAGCCGACCCGCTCCGGCGACCGCTTCCGGCCATTACACTCCGGCGACCGCCCTACACGATTACCCTATCCGTCCCGTCAACTTCACCGAGGTCCAGGTGACGGATAAATTCTGGCTGCCGCGTATCGAGACCAATCGTACCGTGACGATTCCCGCGTCCTTCGAAAGATGCCGCGCTACCGGCCGCATGAAGAATTTTGAAATGGCCGCCGCACATCAGGGGAAATTCTGCACGATCTTTCCTTTTGACGACACAGATATCTACAAGACATTGGAAGGAGCCTCCTATTCCCTGGCGGTACACCCCGATCCGGTCCTGGCAAAATATCTCGACTCGCTCATCACGCTGATCGGCAGCGCACAGGAACCCGATGGCTATCTCTATACGGCACGGACCATCGACCCCGCACATCCGCATGCCTGGAGCGGTCCTGAAAGATGGGTAAAGGAACACGAGCTTAGTCATGAACTGTATAATTCCGGGCATCTCTTTGAAGCGGCCGTAGCGCACTACAACGCCACGGGCAAACGCAACTTGCTGGACATCGCGCTGAAGAACGCCGATCTGCTCGTCGTCACATTCGGCCCGGACAAAAGACATGTTGCACCGGGTCATGAGATAGTCGAGATGGGGCTTGTCAAGCTCTATCGTATCACCGGCAAAAAAGAATACCTTACTCTGGCGAAGTTCTTTCTGGAACAGCGCGGGGAAAGAAAGTACAATAAGGAAAGCAAAAACCCATGGGAGAACGGCTCCTACTGGCAGGCTCATGAACCCGTCACCGAACAGGACGAGGCCCTTGGTCACGCCGTACGCGCCATGTATCTCTACTCCGCCATGACAGACGTCGCGGCTCTGACAGACGACACGGCCTATGTAAAATCTGTCGACCGGCTCTGGGAGAACATGGTCGGGAAAAAAATGTATCTCCATGGCGGCATCGGTTCTGTTCCTGACGGCGAACAGTTCGGTCCCAACTATGATCTCCCGAATCTTACGACCTATGCGGAGACCTGTGCCGCGATCGGCAGCGTCTACTTTGACTACCGGATGTTTCTCCTGCATGGAGATGCCAAATACATCGATGTCCTCGAACGAACATTATACAATGGGCTGATCTCCGGTGTGGGTCTTGATGGCAAGAGCTTTTTTTATACCAATGCTATGCAGATCTGGAACGGGCATATTCTTCCTGAAACGGAGCCTACAAGATCCGGCTGGTTCCCCTGCTCCTGTTGTCCTACGAATATGGCAAGGCTGCTGCCTTCGCTTCCCGGTTATATCTATGCGGTCCGCGACAAGGATGTCTATGTTAATCTTTATATAAGCGGGATGGCCAACGTTGGGATGGGTGTCCGTCTTACCCAGGAAAGTAATTATCCCTGGGATGGAGACATCAAACTGAATGTTGCGGCTGCGAAGCCGACGGCGTTTGGGCTTCGGCTGCGAATTCCGGGATGGGCTCGCGGTGAAGCCATACCCGGTGGGTTGTATAAATTTGAACAACCCGGCGCCGCCGGAGCTATCTCCATCCGCGTCAATGGCCAGATCGTCAACGCTCAAATAGATCACGGCTATGCCGTCCTCAACAGGACCTGGAAGAACAAAGACGTAGTCGAGCTGAGTCTGCCCATGCCCGTTCAAAAAGTAATGGCGACAGACAGCGTAAAGGAAGACATCGGCAAAATGGCTATGCAACGTGGACCGCTGCTCTATTGTGCAGAATGGGTCGACAACAATAATCGAACGGGCAATCTCATTGTCCCTGAAAACGCCAGCTTCACGACCAGTCTGCAACCCGGTCTGCTGAATGGCGTCGTCACCCTGCAAGCGGATGCACAGCGGGTGGAAGTCGCTCCCGATGGCCTGGAGATCACTACACATAAAGATCATATTGTCGTCATACCCTATTATGCCTGGGCCAATCGCGGAAAAGGAGAAATGAATATCTGGTTCCCGGAAAAAGTCAGGGACGTCCAGCTGCTGACCAAATAACTTATGGTGTTGAGATCTATTTGCTTATCAATTGCTTGCTTCCTGTTGCTGATCAGTGCTTGTACCAGCCATACCGCCGTGCATGCCAACACCTTATTCTCTTTATTACCCGCAGACTCCACCGGCATCAATTTTGCCAACAACCTGAAATTCTCGGAGGAGCTGAACATGTATACCTTCCGCAATTTCTACAATGGCGGGGGTGTAGGTATTGGGGACATCAACAACGACGGGCTGCCGGATATCTTTTTTTGTAGCAACCAGGGCTCCAATAAGCTCTATCTCAACAAAGGCAATTTTCATTTTGAGGACATCACCGAAAAGGCTGGAGTTGGCAGTGACGGCGTTTGGTCCACCGGGGTCGTATTCGCGGACATCAACGGTGACGGGCTTACCGACATCTATGTCTGCAAGTCGGGAGACCTGAAGGGGCAGCACCGGAGCAACCAGCTTTTTATCAACCATGGTGACGGGACATTTACTGACAGCGCGGCGGCATACGGACTGGCTAATACGGGGCTCTCTACGCATGCCGTCTTTTTCGACTTCGATCGTGACGGAGACCTCGACTGTTATCTACTGAACAACTCTTTTAAGAGCGTCGGCAACTACGACCTGATCAAAGACCAGCGTTATATCGTCGACTCCCTGGGCGGGAACAAGCTCTATCGCAATGACGGGGGTCACTTTACCGACATCACAAAACAGGCGGGTATCTATAGCAGCCGGATAGGTTTTGGGCTTGGCGTCACCATCTCTGATCTGAATATGGATGGATGGCCGGACATTTATGTCTCGAATGATTTTTTTGAAAAGGACTACCTGTATATCAACCAGCGGGACGGGACTTTTAAGGAAAGCCTGGAAGATTGTATCAATGAGATCAGCATGAACTCGATGGGCGCGGATATTGCCGATATCAATAATGATGGGCGGCCCGATATCTATGTGACGGATATGTTGCCGGAATTGGAGGCGCGGGTAAAGACCAAAACGTCGTTTGAGACCTGGGATAAATATCAGGCGGACTTGAACGCCGGGTATTATAAACAGTTTGTGCGAAATGTGCTTCAGCTCAATAGAGGGTTTGCGCCAGCTGGGGGGCGCCCACTCGCGCACTTCAGCGAGATCAGCCGCCTGGCGGGCGTACAAGCCACGGACTGGAGTTGGGGGGCCCTCATCGCCGACCTCGACAACGACGGCTATAAAGATATCTTTGTCGCCAATGGCATCTATAAAGATCTAACCGATCAGGACTATATCCAGTTCATGGCGAATCCCACGCAGGTGCGAAAAATGATCAGTGAGAGCGCGGGCGGGGGCAGTGCGGGAAAAGGGGTCATCAGCAAACTGGTCGACCTCATTCCTTCTACCCCTTTGTCCAATTATGCCTTTCGCAACAATGGCGACCTGCACTTTACAAACAAGGCGAAAGAATGGGGTCTGGATCAACCGGGGTTTTCCAATGGCTCGGCTTATGCAGACCTTGACAATGACGGCAATCTCGACCTGGTGGTCAACAATGTCAATGGACCGGCAATGATCTATCGCAACAATGGCGCTGACAACAGTTGGCTAAAGCTGAATCTGCAAGGTGAAGGGCTGAATCATTTGGCGGTTGGTGCAAAGGCCACCGTCTATTATGATCATACGCTGGCCTGGCAGGAGGAAATGCCAACACGCGGATTTGAGTCTGCTGTGGATAGTCGGTTGAACTTTGGATTGGGTAAGGCGAAGATCATCGACTCCGTTGTTGTGGAATGGCCGCGCGGTAAGCGGACGGTGTTGAAGGCGCCGAAGGTTGATCAGATCATCACGTTGCGGGAACAGGATGCTGTTGCTGCTATGCCTGTCGCTGCAGCAACGGCCCAAACCCTGCTCGCGGCGACCTTGGTTAAAGGACTTGACTTTGTCCACCGCGAAAACGATTTTAACGACTTCGACCGTGACCGCCTCCTTTTCTCCATGCTCTCCACCGCAGGCCCCCGAACGGCCGTAGGAGATGTGAATGGCGACGGTCTCGATGACATCTATCTCTGTGGCGCCAAGGGACAATCCGGCGCACTCTATATCCAATCCGCCAACGGCAGCTTCACCCTGTCTAACCAGGCTCTCTTCGAAAAAGACAAGGAATGCGAAGACGTCGACGCCCTCTTCTTCGACGCCGATGGGGACGGGGACACCGATCTCTTTGTCTGTAGCGGCGGCAACGAGTTCTCCCCCAATTCCACCGCCCTTATCAGCCGGTTATATTTTAATGACGGACATGGCCATTTTACCAGGTCTCCACAGCTGCTGCCCTCCGCCGCCCTTTTCGAAAGCGCCAGCTGTGTCACCGCCGCCGACTATGACGGCGATGGGGATATCGATCTCTTTGTAGGAGTTCGGCTGAAGCCGTTCAGTTATGGCTATCCCTGTAAAGGCTATATCCTCCAAAACAATGGCAAGGGGGTTTTTACCGATGTGACGGCGCTGGTCGCACCCGATCTGTTGAAAGCAGGCATGGTCACCGACGCAAAGTGGGTGGATTATGATAAAGATGGGCGGCCTGACCTGGTACTTACCGGTGACTACATGCCGATTCGAATCTTTCATAATGAGACCGGCCGATTCAAAGAAGTGACCGAAGCCGTCGGCCTCGCGAAGACCAACGGCTGGTGGAACCGCATCGCCATCGCAGACCTCAATGGCGACGGCTATCCGGATATCATCGCGGGTAATCACGGTCTCAACTCCCGTTTCAAAGCCAGCGAAAGCCAACCCATCACCTGTTATACCGGCGACTTTGATGAGAATGGGACAGTCGAACAGATTGTCTGCTGTTACAACGGCAGCAAACAATATCCGATGGCCCTGCGTCACGATCTCGTCGCAGCCCTCCCCTTTCTCAAAAAGAAATATCTCCGCTATGAAGACTATAAGGAACAGACGATCGATGACATCTTTACAAAGGAGCAGCTGGACAAAGCCGTAAAGCTCGATGCCTATGAGCTCCAAAGCTGCATCTTCCTCAGCGACGGCAAAGGCGGTTTTACAAAAAAGGTCCTGCCTACCGAAGCGCAGTTCTCAACGGTTGCCGGCATCAAAGCCGGGGACTTCGACCACGACGGCTTCCAGGACCTCCTGATCGGTGGCAACTTCTATCAGTCCAAACCCGAAGCCGGCATCTATGACGCCAGCTATGGTCTTCTGCTAAAAGGGGATGGGAAAGGAGGACTGACACCGGTGCCTGCGGCGCGATCGGGCTTCTTTGTAAAAGGGGCGGTCCGTGATATCGCAACACTAAAAACCAAACATCAACCCATAATAATTGTAGCAAAAAATAATGATGCGATCGAGATATTTAAATAGCATACTATCTCTCCTGCTCCTCACCGGCGCCTGCCGGAATGACTCCCGCAGTTATTCCGGGCTTGTCAAAAAGGAACTGGCCAGCGGCAAGATCTCCAATCAGCTCTTGCTGGACGTCCGCTTCGGCATGACGCGAAAAGAATTCTATACCTATTGCTGGACCATGCACAATAAAGGCACTTTTGAAGATGGCGCCAACAGCACGGCCGTACTCTATCATTTACGGGGACCGGGGCAGCTGAGATATCCCGCATCGATGAACTTCTATCCCGAATTCCGTAAGGACAGCATCTACAAGATGTGGGCAGAATTAGAATATGATGCATGGGCGCCCTGGAACCGGAATCTGTTCGCAGATAGTCTGATGCTCGATGTAGTCAGACTCTATAATCAGTGGTATCCCGGGAATGATTTTTTAAAGCTTACAGACCCGCATCGGGGAACCATCTATGTCAAGGTAGACGGTAACAGGCGGATCATCGTCGGCAAAAGAGATGATGCACACGTCAATGTCGACTATACCAATCTGCTCGCCGAAAATGTTAAACAACCATGAGTCGCCATAGTTACACCCCACCCACCCGACCGGTGCGATTGCTCGCGCTACCCGCGCTGGTGCTGGTGCTGGTGCTTATGATGGGCTGCCAAACCCAGCCTACGGCGCCTCATACCCTTTTCTCCCTGCTCAAGTCCGAACAAACGGGCATCGACTTTAACAACAAGCTCTCCTATGACGAGGCTTTTAATATCTTCACCTATCGCAACTATTACACCGGCGGCGGAGTAGCCGTCGGCGACATCAACAACGACGGTCTGCCGGACATCTTCTTCACCGGCAACCAGGTAGACAATCGCCTCTATCTCAACAAAGGCAATTTCCAGTTCGAAGACATTACCAGTAAAGCCGGTATCACCAAGTCGGGCAAATGGTCGACAGGCGTCGCTATGGCCGATGTCAATGGCGATGGCTTCCTCGACATTTATGTGTGCAGCAGCGGGATGGTCAAAGTCGATACCCGCCCCAATCAACTCTTTATCAACAACGGCAACGGTACTTTCACCGACAAGGCAAAGGAATACGGAATTCAGGATGGTGGTTATTCTACGCATGCCGCCTTCTTCGACTACGATCACGACGGGGACATGGACCTCTTCCTCCTCCGCAATGCCTCCAAACCCATTGGCAGCTTCAACCTTCAGCATAACGAACGCAATATCCGCGACTCCCTCGGCGGGGACAAACTCTATCGCAATGACGGCGGCCACTTCACCGACGTAAGCAGGGAAGCCGGCATCTATGGTAGTGTCATCGGCTTTGGACTGGGTGTTACGGTTGGCGATGTCAACAAGGACGGCTGGCCCGACATCTATGTCTCCAATGACTTCTTCGAAAGAGACTACCTCTATATCAACAATAAGGACGGTACTTTCCGGGAAGAGCTGGAAAACCAGATGCACAGCATTAGCAATGCCTCGATGGGTGCGGACATGGCCGACATCAACAATGACGGTTACCCCGATATCTTTGTCACCGAAATGTTACCCGAAGACGAGTCGAGGATCAAGATCAACACGACCTTTGAGAACTGGGAGAAATACCAGCTCGATCTGCGTTATGGCTACTGGCATCAGTTCACGCGCAATACGTTGCAACTGAATAATAGGAATAATACATTCAGCGAGATCGGGCGACTGGCCGGCGTACAAGCCACGGACTGGAGCTGGGGCGCCCTCATCACCGACCTCGACAACGACGGCTTCAAAGATATCTTTGTCGCCAATGGCATCTACAAGGATCTTACCAACGAAGACTATATTCAATACATCTCCAACGAGGAGGTCATGACCAGTATCCTGACCGGCAAGGATCGCAATTTTCGCAAACTGATAGATCTCATCCCTTCACATCCTATCCCCAACTACGCCTTTCGCAACAATGGCGATCTGCACTTTTCCAATATGGCAACCGAATGGGGGCTGGACCAGCCAGGTTTCTCCAATGGCTCGGCCTATGCGGACCTGGACAATGACGGTGATCTCGACCTTGTCGTCAATAATCTGAACATGCCCGCCTTTGTCTATCGCAACAACAGCGTCGAGTTACACCCGGAAAACAAATGGCTGAAGCTGGTGCTGCAAGGGGAGGGGATAAATCATTTTGCTATCGGGGCAAAAGCCACCGTCTATTATGATCATACGCTGGCCTACCAGGAAGAGCAGCCTATTCGCGGTTTTGAGTCGTCGGTAGATAGTCGGTTGAACTTTGGATTGGGTAAGGCGAAAAGTATTGACTCCGTTGTGGTGGAATGGCCGCTCGGTAAGCGGACGGTTTTGAAGACGCCGAAGGTTGATCAGATCATCACGTTGCGGGAACAGGATGCGATCACCGCTCCGGCAGCCCACCCCGCCGCCGCAATATCAGGCACTGCCGCCGCGCCCCGGCCCCTGTTTACCCCCACCACCGCCGTGGGACTTGACTTTGTCCACCGCGAAAACGACTTCAACGACTTCAACCGCGACCGCCTCCTTTTCTCCATGCTCTCCACCGCAGGCCCCCGAACGGCCGTAGGAGATGTGAATGGGGACGGTCTCGACGACATCTATCTCTGTGGTGCCAAGGGACAATCCGGCGCACTCTATATCCAATCCGCCAACGGCAGCTTCACCCTGTCTAACCAGGCTCTCTTCGAAAAAGACAAGGAATGCGAAGACGTCGATGCCCTCTTCTTCGACGCCGATGGAGATGGGGACCCCGATCTCTTTGTCTGTAGCGGCGGCAACGAGTTCTCACCCAACTCCACCGCCCTTATCAGCCGATTATACTTTAATGACGGACACGGTCATTTTACAAAATCGCCGCAGCTGCTGCCCTCCTCTGCCCTTTTCGAAAGCGCCAGCTGTGTCACCGCCGCCGACTATGACGGCGATGGGGATATCGATCTCTTTGTAGGGGTTCGGCTGAAGCCGTTCAGTTATGGCTATCCCTGTAAAGGGTATATCCTGCAAAACAATGGCAAGGGAGTTTTTGTCGATATGACGGCACTCGTAGCACCCGATCTGTTGAAAGCAGGCATGGTCACCGACGCAAAGTGGGTGGATTATGATAAAGATGGAAGACCCGACCTCGTCCTCACCGGCGACTATATGCCGATTCGTCTTTTTCATAACGAAAAGGGAACATTCAAAGAGGTCACAGCCACTGCTGGCCTCGCGAAGACCAACGGCTGGTGGAACCGCATCGCCATCGCAGACCTCAATGGCGACGGCTATCCGGATATCATCGCGGGTAATCACGGTCTCAACTCCCGTTTCAAAGCCAGCGAAAGCCAACCTATCACCTGTTATTCCAGCGACTTTGATGAGAATGGAACGGTCGAACAAATTGTCTGCTGTTACAATGGTGGCAAACAATATCCGATGGCGTTGCGGCATGACCTCGTCGCAGCCCTGCCCTTTCTCAAAAAGAAATACCTCCATTACGAAGACTATAAGGAACAAACGATCGACGACATCTTTACAAAGGAGCAGCTGGACAAAGCCGTAAAGCTCGATGCCTATGAGCTGGCATCCTGCCTCTTCCTTAGCGACGGCAAAGGTGGTTTTACAAAAAAAGCCCTGCCCACCGAAGCGCAGTTGTCAACGGTTGCCGGCATCAAAGCCGGGGACTTCGACCACGACGGCTTTCAGGACCTCCTGATCGGTGGCAACTTCTATCAGTCCAAACCCGAAGCCGGTATCTATGACGCCAGCTATGGTCTTCTGTTAAAAGGGGATGGAAAAGGAGGACTGACACCGGTGCCTGCTGCGCGATCGGGCTTCTTTGTAAAAGGGGTGGTCCGTGATATCGCAACACTAAAAACCAAACATCAGCCCATAATAATTGTAGCAAAGAACAACGACTCGATACAACTCTTCACACACTTAAAAAATTAACGATATGAACACTTACGATGCGATTGTCATTGGATCAGGTATCAGCGGCGGCTGGGCGGCAAAAGAGCTGACAGAAAAAGGGCTCAGCGTGCTGATGCTTGAACGCGGCCGCCCTTTCGAACACATAAAGGACTATCACAGCGCCGACAAAAATCCATGGGACATGCCTCATCGGGATCGGGCCACAGCGCAGCAAAAGGCAGACCGGCCGGTCATCTCGCGTTACTGGGCGATGTATGGCACTGCGGCGCACGAACCCATCATGGACTATTGGGCCAATGAAAAAGAATGTCCATATACCGAAACAAAACCCTTTACCTGGTGGCGGAGTTACCAGATGGGCGGTCGCTCCATCCTCTGGGGCAGACAAAGCTATCGCTGGAGCGACTTTGACTTCGAAGCCAATCTGAAAGATGGCATTGCCGTCGACTGGCCCATCCGCTACAAAGATCTCGAGTCCTGGTATACCTATGTCGAGAAACATGCCGGCATCAGCGGATCGTTAGAGGGCCTGGCGCATTTACCGGATGGCCATTTCCTGCCACCCATGGACCTCAACTGTGTCGAGAAAGATGTGGCCGCGCGTATAAAGGCGCAGTGGAAAGGCCAGCGGCATATGTTCATCGGTCGCGTCGCCAATCTCACCGCTGCCATCCCCGGAAGGACACAGTGTCAGTTTCGCAATCGCTGTTGGGAAGGCTGTCCCTTTGGCGGCTACTTCAGCACCCAGTCTTCTACCCTGCCCGCCGCAATGGCGACCGGCAAGCTCACCGTCAGACCCTGGTCTATCGTCACAAAAATTCTTTACGACAAGGACAAGCGACGCGCGACTGGTGTCGAGATCCTCGACGCGGAAACAAACAAAACCTATACGTATAACTCAAAGATCGTTTTCCTCAATGCCTCCGCACTCAACAGCGCCTGGGTATTGATGAACTCCGCCACGGATGTCTGGCCCGATGGACTCGGCAGCAGCAGCGGTGAGCTGGGTCACAACGTCATGGACCATCATTATATGCTGGGCGCCCAGGGTATGGTAGATGGTTATGAAGATAAATATTATTATGGCCGCCGCGCCAATGGATTCTATATCCCGCGTTTTGCCAATCTATACGGTGACAAACGCGACTTCCTGCGTGGCTATGGCTTCCAGGGCGGCGCAAGCAGAACGGGCTGGAGTCGTGAGATCGCGGAGATGAATATCGGCGCAGACTACAAAGAGGCGCTGACCGAACCTGGCCCCTGGCAGATAGGCGCCACCGGCTTCGGCGAGATCCTGCCCTATCATGAGAACAAGATCAGCCTGGACAAAAATGTAAAGGATAAATGGGGACTGCCCGTACTCAATATGGATGCCGAGCTAAAAGAGAACGAGCTGAAGATGCGCAAAGACATCGTCAAAGAGCTGGTCGCGATGTTTGAGGCAGCGGGTGTAAAGAACATCACCACCTGGGACAGCGATAAATATGCTATCGGCCAGGGCATCCATGAAATGGGGACGGCAAGAATGGGAAGGGATCCAAAGACCTCTGTCCTGAATGGACATAACCAGGTATGGGACGCACCCAACGTCTTTGTGACGGATGGAGCTGCGATGGCATCCGCCGCCTGTCAGAATCCTTCCCTTACCTATATGGCTATGACTGCACGCGCCGCCGACTTTGCGGTAAGACAGCTAAAAAAAGGAGAGCTCTGACCCGGTGAGGAAAGAAAGGTTTTATATTGTCATCGTCCTGGTCTTTGCCGCCTGTCATCATCGGCAGGCTACCCTTTTCGACCTGCTGCCGGCAGACCGCACCGGCATCCGCTTTGAAAACCGCGTCACCGATACCGACACACTCAGTATCCTCGACTACCTTTATTATTATAATGGCGGGGGTGTTGCCATTGCAGATTTCGATCGCGATGGTCTGCCCGATATATTCTTTGTATCCAACCAGGGCGCCTGCTCGCTCTATCATAACAAGGGGGATCTTCATTTCGAGGACATCACCACAAAGGCCGGTATAGCCGGTCGGGGGAACTGGAAAACAGGCGTCACGATTGCCGATGTCAACAATGACGGCTGGCCGGATATCTATCTCTCCGAGGTAGGCGGATACAAGAACTTTCACGGACGCAACGAGCTCTTCATCAACAATCACGACGGCAGCTTCACCGAAAAGGCCCATGAGTATGGTCTTGACATAGAAGGCTTTAACACCCAGGCCGTATTCTTCGACTATGATCACGACGGCGATCTGGATGTCTTTATCGTCAATCATTCCGTTCATTCCAATGAGAGTTATGGCGACAGCTCGATGCGGCGGATACACAGCGAGGTTAGCGGGGACAAGCTACTACGAAATGATGGCCACAAATTCGTCGAAGTAACCCAACAGGCCGGCATCTATAGCAGTGTCATCGGATATGGATTGAACGTCATGGTCGGAGACATGAACAACGATGGCTGGGAGGATCTCTATGTCAGCAATGACTTTCATGAAAATGACTACTACTATCTCAACAACCGGAATGGGACCTTTACAGAAATGAATCAGCAGGCTTTTGGTCATGAAAGCCGTTTTTCCATGGGCAGTGATATTGCCGATATAAATAATGATGGCTGGCCCGATCTGATCACTCTTGACATGCTGCCGGCGCAGGAGCCCCTCTTAAAAACGTCCTCCGGAGATGATCCGCTCAGCATCTTCAATTTCAAACACAAATACGGCTATCACTATCAGTACTCCCGCAATTGTCTGCAACTGAATACGGGAGCAGGCAGGCGATTCAGCGACATTGCCCTCTATGCCGGAGTGTCCGCGACGGATTGGAGCTGGTCACCACTCATCGCAGACTTTGACAACGACGGTAGAAAAGATCTTTTTATCACCAATGGGATCCAGCGAAGGCCAAATGATCTCGATGTTATAAAGTTTATGTCTTCGGGTAAGGTGGTCGACTTTGAGACCGTTAAAAAAATGCCATCGGGTAAAGCCAGCAACTACATTTTCCGATCGACGGATAGTCTTGTATTTGCTGACAAGACACGGGAATGGGGTTTTGATCATCCGGCCTTTTCCAATGGGGCCGCGTATGCGGACCTCGATAACGATGGTGACCTTGATCTTGTCGTCAATACTGTCAATAGTGAAGCGATGATCTATCGCAATAATGGGACGGCCAATCACTATCTCGATGTACGGCTCGTCGGGCCGGCTGGAAATCCCCTTGCCATCGGAACAAAGGTTATTTTGAAAAACAAGGGCTTACTGCAATTGGATCACCTCACGCCCACACATGGCTTTGAGAGCAGCAGTCTTCAATATCTTCATTTTGGGCTCGGCAGTCTTGCTTCTGCCGATACGCTGCAGGTCATCTGGCCCGATGGGGCTATTCAAGTGCTCACTCATGTTTCTGCCAACCAGCGACTGACACTGGACTACCGCGAGGCAAAGATGGGGCAAGCCTCGTTGCTGCCGGCGATGGTGGCGCCTCTCCTCGTCAATGTTACCGATTCAATAGCCTTTCCTTATCGGCGTGCGCCGTCTGGCTTTAACGACTTCGACCGTCAGCCGCTGTTGCCCCACCAGCTCTCTACCTGTGGGCCTCGGCTTGCGATAGCCGACATCAACGGCGACGGTCTCGACGACATCTTTATCTGTGGCAACAGCCGGCAGCCAGGCAGCCTTTTCCTTCAGCTTCCTTCGGGAAAATTCGAGCCTGTTGATCAGGCCCTTTTCCAAGCAGATGCGATCTGTGAAGATGCGGATGCTGTCTTTTTCGATGCCAACGGTGACGGATATGTGGACCTTCTTGTTGCCAGCGGCGGCAATCAATACCTGGATGGCTCTGCAGCGCTGACAGATCGGCTCTATCTCAACGATGGGAAAGGCAATTTCAGAAAAGGGCCCGCGCTGCCCTTCATACCCGAAAACAAATCCGTGGTCATCGCAGCCGACATCGACGGAGATGGCGACACCGACCTCTTTGTCGGCGGCTCTGTCCTTAGCGAGCACTATGGGGAGGCACCCCTTTCCTATATCCTGCTCAACGACGGTAAGGGCAACTTCACCCGCGCCGATGAGACCTACGCACCCGGTCTCGCACATATCGGGATGGTTACAGCAGCGACGTTCACCGACATCGATAAAGATGGCTGGCCCGACCTTGTTATAGTCGGCGACTGGATGCCAATAACGTTTTTTAAGAATCACCACGGCCGACTACAAAATATAACGACAGCCCTTGGCCTTCAGCACACCACCGGCTGGTGGACGAGCATTCGGGCCGCCGATCTCAATGGAGATGGACTGGAAGATCTGCTTGTAGGCAACTGGGGGGAGAACTCAAAGCTCCGCGCAAGCCCGGCGGCGCCTTTAAAACTCTATTGTGGTGACTTTGATGGAAATGGTCAGTCCGACCAATTGCTGGCGGTGTCCCGTGATGGAGCATATTACCCTTTTCTCGGTAAAGACGAACTCGAACGACATATGCCTTCTCTTATCCGCAAGAGATACAACAGCTACTCCGGCTTTGCAGGTCAGACCATCGAACAGGTGTTTGGAACACGACTCGATCAGGCGCGGCTCCTTCAGGCGGAGACGCTGTCTTCGGTTAAGCTCCTGAACACGGGACATGGAGGGTATTCTGTTTCGCGTTTGGCTTCCGAGGCACAATGGTCACCTATCTTTACATTTCTCACCCACGATATAGATGGCGATGGTCATATCGATATCATCGCTGCCGGCAACTTCTATGGGGTCACCCCCTACGAGGGGCGTTATGATGCGAGTTATGGGACGCTGCTGCTCGCAGGCGATCACGTCGCGGCAACGGGGCCATTGCTGGAAGGAGAAATAAGAGACAGTAAAGTACTGCGTACAAAAAGGGGACCGCTCTTTGTCTTCTCCCGTGTTGACAGCTCACTCGTCTTTTACCGATAACCCGTCGATCTTTTTTTGCAGCGCCTGTTTTTCCGCGGGTGTCTTTGCCAGCGCCAGCGCCTTGTGCAACTGCGCCTCCGCCTTATTATTGTCAATATTTGTATACAACTCCCCCAGCAACGCAAAATAAAAATGATTGTCTTCCAGTTTCAGCTTCTCCGCTTCCTTTATCGCTTCTTCTTTTCCATTGGCCTTTGACAGCGCATAGGTTCGGTTCAGCGCTGCCATCGGAGAATATTCCAGTTGGAGCAAAAGATTATATAGCTGCAAAACGTACTCCCACTTCTCTTTTGTATCGTCTTTCTGCGTATTCCAGTAGGCGATGCCAGCCTCGAGGTGATACTTCGAGAGGTTGTTGCCGGTGGCTGCACGATTTAAAAAATAAGCGCCCTTGCTGATAAGGTCCGAATTCCAAAGGCTTGTATCCTGCTGTCCATAAAGGACAAGCTCGCCATTCTTATCGAGTCTTGCTTCAAATCGGGAAGCATGGAAGAGCATCAGCGAAAGCAGGGCGTTTGCCTCAGGTATATTAGTGGGCTCGTTTTCGATAACCATATAACACAGACGGATCGCTTCGAAACAAAGGTCCTTACGAAGCGAGGCATTCTGGCTCAACGAATAATACCCCTCATTGAACAACAGGTAAATAGTCGTGAGGACAGCAGCCAGCCTGCTTTCTATCTCCGCCGGGCCGGGCAGCTCTATTCGGATCTTCTCTTCCCTGATCTTTTCCTTTGCCCGAAACAGTCGTTTGTTGATGGTCTCTTTATTCGTCAAAAAAGCATCTGCGATCTCTTCGATGCCAAAGCCGCAAAGGATGCGCAGCGACAGCCCGACCTGCGCCTCGGGGGAGATAGCCGGATGACAGATCGCAAACATCATTTGCAATTGACTGTCATTGATATTTTGTGGTGAGAGATCGATCTCGTCTTCGATCGAAGCTGCCGCCCCCGCTGTCTCTCCCTTCAATCCTGGAACAAGTTTCGATTGAAAAATATGGTTCCGCTTCAAATAATTCTTTGCCCTGTTCTTAGCCACACTATAAAGCCAGGCCGTCGGATTGGCCGGAACACCTTTCTGACCCCAGGTCTCCGCGGCTGTCAGAAAAGTGTCGCTGGTCAGGTCTTCGGCAATTTCCATCTGGTCAAAGCCAAAATGTTTGCAAAGGACGGTTACGATCTTTCGATACTCCGTCCGGAACAGATCCGGTATCAATTCCTCATTTTGCATAAGAGCCGTTTGGGTCCCTCACGACGATCTTCCGCACTTCCACACTATTTCCTTCCCCATTGAGGATCGGGCAGGCAGCGGCCAGTTGCGCCGCCTCGTCCAGGTCATTTGCCTTTATGATGACAAACCCCGCAATGGACTCCTTTATCTCCGCAAAAGGCCCGTCAGTCACCACCTTACCGGGCTTTATCACTTTGCCTTCGGAGGACAGGCCCGTACCGCCCACAAACTGCCCCTGGGCAACAATACCGTCTACCCATTGGTGGTAGGACTCCATATAGACCTTCATCTGTTCAGGTGAAGGCTGTGCGGCTTTGGTGATCAGGTCAAGACGCATCAGCACAATAAATTCATCCATTATATTACGATTTTATTGGTTCATACGTTACCATTATTATTCCGCTCTTGAAGACTTTCGAAGAAGTCAGCTTCAGGTCCAGTTTGTTTTTCATCCCCTTGAAGATCGGCACCCCTTCACCCAGCGCAACCGGGTCGATCATAAAACCATATGCATCGATAAGACCCGCATCGGTCAGCTGTGTCACGATGCTTCCACTACCCAGTATCGTCATATCGCTCCCGGGCTCGTTCTTCAGCCTTCGGACTGTCTCTACCAGGTCCTCTTTTATCAGCCGTGTATTATTCCAATTCGCCTTATCCAAAGTTCTGGAAAAAACGTACTTCTCCGCCTTATTCATTCCATCAGCGGTGACCGGCATCATCTGTTTCGCTGTGGCTGTAGGCCAGAAGCTGGCCATATGTTGATACGTCACCCGGCCAAATAAAAGTGTGTTCCCCTGCTGTGTCTTCTCGTCCGAGAATTTAGCTTCCTCTGCCTCAGACCTGTGCCAGCTGATATCTCCGTCAGTCCCCTGAAAATACCCATTTAAGGTGATAAAGTTAAAAACGCTTACCTTTCTCATTGTCAATGATTTAATCGTTAAGAATTGTTTTATATACACCCATAACAACTAAGCACGCAAAAATTGGACAAGGGATAATGGCAATGGGGTAATTATTATTAAATTTAGGGATGGAATTCTTATCCCTCAACCTAAGGACCTTTAAAAAAGTATTCTTTCAGTGCCTGACCATCAACCTCCTGGTCATCGCGGCAAGTTATACCTCCATGATATTGGGACTGCCCTACCTGCTTCCCGTTCATCTCACGAGGAATTTTACGTCCTTCTTTCTCATCATCATGATAATACCGGCTGTTGTCTATACGCAGCGGCTGAAGAAGGATCTGGCAGGATTGGAAGAGATCACTGACTTCGAAGAGAAAGTGACGAGATACGAAAAGATCTACAAGAACCGCCTGTATTGGTTCCTTTTCTCCTGTATCATTTCCTGTGTACTCTATGTCCTTAGTAACCGGTCAACCTTTCTTTTTTACGCTGTATTCGATGTGGCGATAACCTTTCCCTATTATCCCAATAAAGCGGTGTTTCAAAGAGAGCTGAAAAATGATGAAATTATCTTTTACTAGGTCAACGCAAATTTGTGCAACTCACTATCACCGGATATTCGACCGCCCTGTTTTCAACCTGGTATTTTATAGAAGAATGGGGCATCCTCTTTGACGCCGGGGAAGGACTGATCTCGACTCTGCTTCAAAAAAGCCGAAAGATCGATCAGGTCTTTATCTCTCATGCCGACCGTGATCACATCACGGGACTCTTGCAGCTGAACCAGCTAAACGCACGGCCCGGTTTTCCCGTCATCCACTATCCAAA
>Ga0307510_10003334_pt1 | contig 18716 bp, 15 predicted proteins | sample 12_EM_MG_FD_207224 | JGI IMG/M metagenome (GOLD analysis project Ga0307510, IMG submission 207224) | Populus trichocarpa ectomycorrhiza microbial communities from riparian zone in the Pacific Northwest, United States - 12_EM | ecosystem: Host-associated > Plants > Roots > Unclassified | place...
TCTTTTAATTGCTATTTTTTCTTTCGAATTATTTTTTGTGATTGATTTTTTTTTTAATTTCAACATTTTACATTTGATTTATTGAAATCTATGCTTCAGGGTGTTTCTAGATTTGATTATTCTAATCAAAAAGCTCGGGTTACGAGTTTATGTTAGTTTTTCACTTATTTTCGTTTTAGATACCATTATTGACATTGATTTAAGAAATGTTTTGGTAATGTTGGGGTACTGAATTTCTTTTATGAAGTCTTGACAATTATAAGTATATGTTTTTTTTCTTTCTTTTCTTTTCTTTTTCATGATGACTGAAAGTGTCAAAATGGCATGCGAATATAATCCTTTTCCCCTGTTTCATCCACTTAAATATTATTTTGTAGTTGAAAAACATGCTTCATTTTTTAATAATTTAGACTTAAATCTTAGAGATTTGTTAAACTCATCTTGATCATGTAAAAGGTATAATTACTTGAAAGTTTCTCTTATTGTCCAACAAGAAAAACCCACTCCATCAAAAGCATAAGAACTCATCCAGGATAAGAGGTGCTCGGTGGAAAAGAATCTGGCCACCTTTGATTTAATATTTTGTTTTTATCATTTTTTATATTATTTTCATTAATTAACTATATCACATGAAAATAATAACATTTTCTTTTTTTCTATTGCTTGTGAGACATCAAAAAGATAAATTCCCTTCCTTCTTTCATATCTAACAACTGAATCGGCTGGCCGAAAAGTCAAATACAACTAAATAAACATCAAATTGCTGATTATCTTGTTTAAGTTTCCAATGGATTCAACTTCCAGGATAATTTACAACTTCCAACTGGCCCTGCAAACTCTGTGGTGTCAAGCCCACAAAGCTCGGCTCAAACTTCTATTTGACGTGCTTTGTCATTGCCATTAGACATGCTTCCTTCCCACAACTCAGGCAGTTCCTTCCTAATCCAGGAGACAACGATAACAGGTCCGAGTGTAGAAGGCACCTACATTCACCATTAAGCAAGGAAAACTCAGATAAATACAAATGTTTTTAAACCACAAGAAATATATCGAAACCTGGCACGTCAAAAATACATATCGAAATGGGGCAAGCAAAAAAGGAAACTAATGGAATGTTGCAAGTACAGAAGATTAGGAAGTTCTTTGCACGGTATTTAATCTCTTGTGACAAAAAAAAAAGCAACACAATCCGGCATGCAAAAGGCATGTATATTCCAACTATAGTATTCAACAAATAAATACATTGCCAATAGAAGTACCAGATAGAGAAGAGCGGGTTGCGGTGAGTGAGTCAGAACACCAGCAGCTAAAGCAGTTACTAATCCTATGGCATATCCAGGAAGTGCATACCATATGTATCTATGTCCCTTGGAAGAATGTAAATCTAAAAGATTCATGGGATCTCTGCTCTTTCGGTAGTCAAAACAAAGGACTAATGCTAGAAGCATGGCAGGTATAGCCTGCAAGAACAACATTATCGAAATAAATGTGACATCTTTCAATATTTTCCCTGGAACAGCACAAGGTGCCAAAATCATCCATGTACAAAAACATCCAGTAAAATTTTGGTGCGCAAGCATGCATGCAAATAAATTTAACAAATATCTTTACCAAAATTAAGTTGCAAAGAAAGCATATCATCTTGTGTATCATAGGATAACTTCATGTTCCAAGCATGCGGGCAGTAAAATCATTATTCATAACAGCTTAGCTTTTACTACCAGAAAGAATAGCTTGGAACAAAAGTAACATTAAAATCAGTTCTTGGTAGGCCTCTGAATCAGAAAGGTAGAAGAAACAAAGTATAGCCAGGGGTGAAGTGATTACGAAGATTTTTAACCAATAGGTCCTAAGGATCTTGTATCTTCATCATTCTATATCTACATGCATGGTAAGAAGATATGGAACCATGGGCTCCCATGGATACAATCTGACCTCAGACTGCAAAAAGTCTACCTATCATGACTGGACTAAAGACTGTATGTGAATCCAATAAAGGGATTAGAAGCTATAGATCAACGACCGAGAAATCCAAGAGCATGATGCAACAAGGAAATTTACAGAGAACTGGTATTTAGAATGATCGCACAAAGAACTGCTCACTCACCATCTTTTATAAAAGCTTATGTAGCAGAGATCACCTCAAAAGAGGTTTCGAGTTAATACTATACAGATGCACCTGATATTTAGCATGACTGCTCAATGAACAGCTTATTCAGCATCTTTAAAAAACAATAGCCTAACAAAGATGGGGGAGGGGGACAGGTTGTTGGGGCTAACACTACACAGATGCCCCTGGTGTTGCCCCAAAATATTACCTAAGTCAATTTGAGAAAACTTTAAGCAGAAACTTTGATGTCAAACCATCACTATTTTGGATGGGGGGACAGCATGTCTTATAGACTTGATAAATACTACGCAAGATCGCTAACAAAAAAAAAAAAAAAATGCTAACATACCATGTCGCCAAGACCAAGCATCATGAAATCTGTAGCATTTCCTCCAGAAGCTGTACTACCCAACAAATTTCTGGGAAAGACTATTTTCACTGGCAACTCAAGCTTCTTCGTAATCAATTGCAAACCTGGAAGACTCAAACTATTGGCCACCGTATGAACAGGATTTGATGCTTGTTGCGTTGCCACTGATACCATGACATTGGCACCAAAAATTCTCTCCGAGAAGAATACCCAGAAAATGTCATATACGAACAAGCATGCAAGGAGAATTGCACATATTTTGATGTTCGGAAGCCTTACATGACTCACAAATGCAATGCAAATTGAAATACCCAACAGATTGTTCAGTATCCAATGCCCAGAAACAAGCCAAGCAGAAACGGTTAGAAAGCATGACACCAACAACAACCCTTGGATTCGTGTAAATGACTTTGAACAGCAACGAGACACATGCGGGTCTGCCAAACCATAACGTGACTTTATATAGGCAGCAAAAGGAGAGAGGGAGAAGAAGAGGGATGAAACAGAGGCAATGGCTGTAAATGCAGTAAGGAGCTGTGAGACAGACGAAAACAGGTAAAACATCATCAGCAAACTGCAAGAACTCATTATCGGGATCATTAGTGCTTGTGACCTATCCAATGTAATGGATGCTTCTGACCAGTCACGGTTTCTCTCCATTTCTTTGCCATAATTTAAAGCTCGAAAAGCAGACCCAAATGTTACAGCTACTGCTGTCACTATAAGGGTAACAGGTGCAGGTTCCAGCAAATACAAAAGTTTCCACAAGGTCTCCATGACAGAGAACCAAACTATTTCAAACCAGTCTTTCTTACTAATAAAAAACCAAGAAAGTCTGGCCACCAATTTTGCAGTCAAAGTTGCATCCTTCGTCCCATGAACACCTGAATAAAGATATTCTTGGAACCTGCAAAACAGTGCGGTCCTGTAAAAAGAAACGTAAGTCAACACAGAACACTTCAAGCTTCTGTTGCATATATCAACAAATTCAATATTTTCCATTCCCGGCCAGAAGTATAGAACACAACTTAAATACAACACGCGTAACAACCTAAGTGATGAATAATTCCCACTTTCTTTGTCTTCCCTAGCTTAGAATGTCAACCAACATGAAACAATTCCCATCCAAATTAAAATCAAGCAAGCACATTTCATTTCTCAAAACAACCAAGACAACAGCAGCCTCAACTTTACTGAACCAGTGACAATTATGCTGCCAATTTAAGTTCAAATTTTCATTTTTTTTTCTTCTAAAAACCCTTCTGAAACCAAACAAAAAGACTCAAAATTTCTTTATTATCTCAAAAAATGAACAAATTCAAAACACAAAATTTCCCGGTAACCAACCTACAGGCTATTAACTCAAAACCACTAACTAACATGTAGAGCTTACAAGCAGAGAATAAAAAAGAAAGAAAATAAAATGAAAAAGGTAAGAAAAATTTACAACTAAAGATCTGAAACCAAAAGAAAAGAAATTTCAAAATGGGAAATCAGGGTCTGAGAGGAAGGACTGACCTGGGACTTTTTGAAGAGGCTGAAAAACACACACACACGCGCTCTCTCAGTCTATCATCAGCCCATTTTCTGTCTGGCTCTGGGAGCTGCCTGAAAACGGACAACAAAAGAGAAACAAAATTACGATGATTTGCAAACTAGCCCCCGTTTTTGTATACAGGGAAGCGTGTGTTGCTACTGGCTAACCAGTTTTCTCATTGCTAGCTACGTGCCTGTGCTGTGGTCTGCCTGGGCTGGTTCACCCGTTTCTGTTTGATATGTTACGGGCCAAACTCCAAGGTTTGTAGTTGAAGACAACTTATAAACTCTTTAGACCTCCATTTTATGCTCGTGTGGACCCTGAGACCACCATTGATAAGCCTGCCCCAAACACTAGCCCACTTCCGATAAGCCTACCCTACAAGTCGTTCTACATTCCCAGAAACCTCAGCATCCTTATAAAAGCCAGCCCAGCTCATGGCCTCAGCGAGCGACGGACTGGACGGGTGAATGATCCATGCTTGATTTTCTTAAAAAGAATATTAATTTGAATTTTATTAAAGTCAAACTGGATGTCGCTTAAATTTTAATTTGATTTATCATTTAACTATATCAACTCACTGCCGAGTTTAACTGCCAAACTCGACAAAGTTGAATCAAAACTACTTTGAAGATGTTGCAATCATGAGGGGGTGAATTAAAGAGACTTAGGTGAAGAGCTTGTTTAAGATTCAGATCTAACAACCGTGAATGAGTTGGCTACTTATTAAGATTAATAATGGGCCGGGGGAGTGGGAACAAAGTGACCAGAGTTGCATCTGTTTAATTAAGGTTAATTTGTTTTAGATATTGCACCTACCTCCCAACTCTTAATAATGGTAATAACTAATAAATGATAAATAAACATCAAAACAGGTGTTAAATAAATACTGTTAATTAAGGATTCAAATCCTCTCTTTGATTAGCGAGCATCTATGCATGCAAAAGGTTGGTTACCATTAACGAGCTAGATGATGCCAAAGGTTTATTCATTAGAATATTATGATCACACTGCTGCCCAGCCACAACTTTGGTCTTCCTTTTTTAAGAAACTAACATCTGCATTATTAATGCGTATGGTTAATGTGTTTACTCCATATATATTAATATGTCTTTAATGAATATTATTTGAATTTCATAAATATTGCAGTAGGAAGGTTTTCAACGCCACCCCAGCCCAGCCACAACCTTGTTTCCTTGCCTACGCGCAAGTGCCTCCCCCTTTAACTTGGTATGCCAATTTGCCAAATTTCGTATAAATAGTCCCTATAGCTGATTGAACCAAGTTAATTAACCCCTAATATATATATATTTTAAATAATCTCTCCGAAAATATCTTCTTTCCTATTCAAATCTCTCCATCGTATTTCCTTCGTTTTGCTTTCTCTATTTCTCACAAGTAGAAAAAATAACTAAAAAGACTGAAAATAACATAAAATTGATGAAAGGACCAAACAATAAACATAACGGTTAAATATATAATTTATAAAAAGACCAGTTAATTGATTTCTTAAACATCAGGGACCGAGTTATAGTTATAGTTTTTTGTTTTGGATCAAATAGTTGAATAGCAGGAATACAGGATTTGTTGATGCATCCATTACAAGGAAGGAAGGGCCGGGGGGGGAGAGAGACGCATAAGGCTGCGGCTTCATGAGGGCAAGTAGCCATAAAGGGGACCGCCAGGCACTCACAAGTCGCAAGGTGGCTGGAATTCTCAACAACGAATCCCCCTTCGTCTTCCCCACACAGACAAAACTTTCTCGCTAGGAAACAATGACTTCTAAAACGTTATCTTCACCAACCCAATATATAATCCATCCACCACCAATTTCCACACCAAAGACTGGTGCTTGTCTTCCCTTTCAAGACTCTTATCATAACACGATTAATTAATCTATTTCTTGACGGGTCCCATATACCAAGTTCGGTCCATTGCTTTCCCTTCCCCTCTTGCACTTCTCTCCGCCATCTCTTTCCAAGACAGACGAAAAACCACCTTGGCAACTTCAAGGCTTCAAGTCACAGTGCTTCTTGGATATTGCCAACATCTTTCACTACTAAATTCCCTTCCTCTCCTTAAATACAGCTGACACACCTTGCCCAAATTTAACCTTTCCCTTTTCAGTTTCTTCTTTATCTCTTTTTTGCTTCCTTGAATAGGATCCCAAGTCCTAGCTCTCGTCACATGGACTGGATTGTCCATGTCTGGTTAAGAACATGAGCAATGCATGAGTTAGAGCTGACACCCCTCCGGTTGTAGATTCCCTAATGTCCCTTCTCTTTCATGTCATAAGCGTCTGATTTCAGTTCCTTTCAGCGTACAAAGCGCATTGCTGCCATTCAAGATCCATCTTAATTCTATAAAGCTAACGCCCCCATCTCCCATTCAAGATGGATTTAGCAGTAGCCATTTTACTGGTATTGTTGAATTTGGCATCATGGTGCACTTGCTCAGATAGCCGGCTTCTTGTTAAGATGACCCTGGTTCCCAATGCTTCCAAAATTGGTGGCTGTAAGTTCTTACTATATACTATTTTATCTCTTACTGTCTTATTGATACATCATCAATTCTTTATTTATGAAGCATTAATTAATTACTATATACTATTTTATCATCAACCCTTGTTTTCTTCTTCCTTGTTGGTGAATATTGTTATTCGTAGTTTGCTTGGATGGAAGTTTGCCAGCGTATCACTTGCACAGAGGATTCGGTGCTGGTGCACGCAACTGGCTTCTGCAATTTGAGGTAAAATCCTTATGGTAGAAGGATAATTTAAGTATTCATTAGCTAGTTTAGTTGATAATAAAGTCATTAACACGGTCATGGCATGTTAAGCGATCCAGAATTAAATCAATTTCAGTCTTTCTTTACTTCTTCTCCAATTCAAATTTTAGAATTTGATATTTAAAAGGTTTTATTCTTCTAAATAATAGATATACCATATCAATATAAAAAACATGTTTTTTTAAATAATTGAAAAAAAAATTCAGTCGTAGTTGATACATAAATATATTATAAAAACCAATGCATAAATTCATCTGAAAATAGTTGAATGAAAAAACTATGGTTAGAAGCTATCATGATAAAAGTTCATTGGTTTATTATAATAGGGTCAGTACCACACAAAATCGGTTCACAAAAGGTATCCAATGAGAACTTGCCATGTAGGCAGTATTCTTTGGTGAATGTACAGTGACCTTGGGGAAGATGTGTTGACCTTCGTTAAGTTTTGGATGGTTGGAAGATTTAGGAAACCAATACGACAAAGTGGGTTTAATTTGCCTAGGGTCTCGTGCATCATGTTGCCAGTGCAACTTGCAGCTCGCTTCACCATTTCAGAGACTGTGCAGATCTGTGGCCTGGATTCGTCTGGTCATCTGCTAAAGAGGGTAGAAATTCATTATTGGTATAGCAGGTTAAAACTATTGATGGGCTTGCTGAAAACTGGAAGGTAGAACGTGTGAAAGTAACATTTCAACTCTCAATTTGTGAAGTCATTTCATAGGAATACAGCAATTTTGATCGCTACAATAATCCAGTTGTCACATCTATTACTCCCGCCATGTTTATTGAGAAATTTTGCTCATTTCGTGACCTCAATGGCCCTACGAAAAGGAAAATGCCGAAAGAAGTTAAAGAGCTGCAAAAGATGCACCAAAGAGTACGTCCCACGATATGGTCTCAAAAGAATTGCTGGTCCAAATGGGAAAATCATTGGTCTAGATTCCAAACTTTCAACCTAAGCAAAGCCTTTGATGTAATAACTAACAGTCCCTATTGTTGCCCATCAGTTTTGGTTTTGGTTTTGGTTTTGGCTTACAGCTTAGGCATTAACTTAACCATGGTGGCAGTGGTGACCAGTTGGAATATATAGAAGTTGCAAATAATACGAGGAAAAAAAAACTACAAAAGCTTGAAAATCTTAAAAAGCTTCAAAAAGAAGATTCTCCAAAAAAGTTAATGTTTAGGTTTTTTTGACATGAGATAACACACCCACACCAAGGAAGGGGTTTGGATTGGCTTTTAGGGAAAAGAAAATAGTTGGTGGGATCCAGAACTGTGAAATTAGGAAGCTGAAAGTTAACAGGAAGTAAAAAATGATTATGATGTTTGATAGGGAGGTGGATGGTGCAATGATATCCTATCATGCTTGGAGAGAGCCCAAACGCGGCGGGGATCTACCCTTTACATGAACAAGTTGGAGGATTTCAATGGAATCCTAAGCAACAATGCCTCTCTTAATCCAGGTAATTAATCACCTTGTTATCCAAAATCTAATTGCCCATTATTTAGTTCACAGAAATCTAGCATATGCATACATGACATGTCCATGTTCTTCATGTCTTGTTTCACGTGATATATAATACAGTCGACAGACAGCTACTGCTTCTAGGCTTCCAGCTAGCTTCTCTCCTTTTCCAGCCTTTCCTGCTTTTCTTGTCTCTGAAAAAAAAAAAAAAAAACCAAAGCCCTATTTTATTGTCTTCAGGGGTCAATAATACTCCCGAGAATGTGTTAGTGAGTTTCAGACCAAAAAAAATAGTACAGAAAGAGATAAACACAGATGAGAAATCTTAATAGCTTGTTCACATGATTGACTTTTGGTCCTGTCTCATGTTCAAGATACAAAACATTAATAACCACCTAAATCTTGTATGGATTTATGTACTTTTTTAATAGCTTGTTTACATATACAAAGAAAAAGCTTCTCAGTGCAATTGCAAAAAATGGCAGTGATTTCTCAGTGTGTTTGAAGCAGAATACTAGCATTTAGTCACAGGCTACAAATTTAATGGCAAAAAATGGCATGATTTTAACATCCCCGTGTGTAGAATTGGTCTTCTTGTTGTTGTTTATTCAAGTTAATTAACCGTTAAATTCTGTTTTCTTTATCAGATTTTTACAATTGGAACCGTGTGAAGCTTAGATATTGTGATGGAGGCTCGTTTTCTGGAGATGCCAAGTTCGACAATGGGGTAGTCCGCTCACCTAAAATTTTCATTCCTTTTGTTGTCATGTTGGTTTTGGAGTTCAAAGCTTAAAGCTTAATCATAATCTTGCTAAAATCTAGTGAACTTAAATATATACATTCGTCTCTGTTTAGTAAAGTAAGAAAATTTTGTTTGTTGCACAAATTTTCTTGCACCAAACATCAGATTAAAGCTTAGTTAACTTGATCCGTTTGGTGTGCATGTGATTGAAACAGACATCAGTCCTTTACTTTAGAGGGAAAAAGATTTGGGAAGCAATCATTCTTGATCTTCTCCCCAAAGGCTTGATGCATGCACGCAAGGTAAAAATCTCTCAATGGAATTATTGAACGTGCCTCTTCGTTTTGAATAGACTATTGTCTTCTGCTTAAAATCATCCCAGAAGTGGAAATGTGATCTTTGTGGTCATAAATTTGATTGTAGTTTTGAACCATCTCTTCTCTAGGCTTTGCTTTCAGGTTGCTCTGCTGGGGGTTTATCATCCTTTCTCCATTGCGAAAACTTTGCCAGGATATTACCGAGGAATACCAGTGTGAAATGCTTGAGTGATGCCGGTTTTTTCATGGACGAGTCGGTTTGCTCTTTCTTTTATGAATGTGCAGTATAATTTGTTTTCTGTCTTTTTATTTATGTTTTCATATTTTTTGTGCTTGTTCTTACAGAAGAGACGTCACTTTGAACCACACAATGAGGAACTTCTTTGAAAACCTTGTTTCTCTACAGGTACAACTTACTGAAATCTGTGTTCCATTGCGCGTGCTAAATCATGAATCTTGCATTGATATTTTGAACTTTCCGCGGCAGGGGATTGAAGAGAATCTCAATAAGAACTGCACTAGTTTCCTCAACAACCCAAAACTGGTACCTTTTACTGAAGCCTCCTGTCTAACCTTTTAGTCTGGTTTTTGCTAACTCGGGTGGTAATTGCATTTATCTTGTATTGGTGCAGTGCATGTTTCCGCAGTATTTCTTGAAATACATCACAACACCATTCTTCATCTTGAACACAGCCTATGATGTTTACCAAGTAATTTCTGTCTCGGCCTTCATTTATCTGAAATCGCGTAGCAGCATCGCTTTTTATTTTTATGTTCATTAGACAATAAAGAATGATTGAAACTGCCAAATTTAACAGTTCCATCATGCATTGGTTCCACCTTCCGCTGACACGAGAGGACACTGGAACCGTTGCAAGCTTAACATAGCATCATGTAACACACGACAGCTTGACATATTGCAAGGTTGGTCTCTGCTTGGGCATTATCCATCCTGTATATGAGCTCAAAGTTTTGCAATTTGAATAAACTGAAAACATCTCGTATCCAGATTTCAGGCAAGACATGCTGGTGGCGTTGCTATCATCTCGCATATATTCTAGAAGAGGGGGAATGTTTATAAATTCATGCTTTGCTCATTGCCAAAGTGAGTCACAAGACACATGGTTTGCGCTAGACTCCCCGCAAATACACAGTAAGGTACATTGCTAACATAATGCCCGTTATGCTCTAGGAAAATCTTAGATCACCTGCTTTAAATTCAGGCCATGTTTTATCAGTTCAAGATCATGGCCGAATCACTCATAAAATCATTGAAAATCCTGAAGCCAACATTGTTCTATGTAAAGGTTACGGCAATAGTTAAGACATACCATCTCTTATGTTTCCCTTTCTTCTTAGTTTAAACTACTTGCAAAACTTAAATTGTTTGGCATTGTGAGTAAAATCTCGACGTCCTTTTTCAGACCATTGCAGAAGCCGTTGGCGACTGGTATTTTAGTAGAAATACAAGCAAGTTAATTGACTGTGCATATCCTTGCGGCACCTCCTGCCATAACATTGTAGCATAGTTCATTGCATAGGTATGTCAGTTTCCTCGCGACCTCAGGTATATTTATTATCATTGGCAGATCACCTCGTGTTCTTGTTGATGAAGTGCAAATGTTGCAGGTTTCGTACACGGGAAAGACATAGATGGGAAAACAGAGATTTTTACTAGCTTCGTTGCTAGAATCCTGGAGATACCATGAAAGAAAAAGAAGAGTGTAAAGAAGGGATGCTAAAGGAAGTGCAGGAAACGATTGATGGAGTTCAGAATATTTATTTTTTTTAACTCTAGAGGAAATCATAAGCTGGTGAGAAATATAGTAAAATCAATATCAACACAGAGAAGGTTCACAGATTTTTTCAAGTTAGGCAGTGAAAAAATTGAAGGCTTTAAATAGGATGATGATGACATCAACGAGGAGAGTGATAGAGAGAGGTCTCAAAAACTTGTTGAGATGGGAATTATGGTGAGGATGTTTAGTATTTAGAGGAGTGATTGATTCAAAATGTTCTCTTCTGTGGCTGCCTATAATCACATTTCTTTTTTCTAATAATATTTGCTGCTGGGGACGAAAATACCAGGGAATCCAATTCTATGCTTGAAGTAATGTGGTATGAAGGAGGAGGTATAATATATAATCAAGGGTTCAGCTTTTGTTCAATGAATAGAGGAGAGGATTAATCACGCATTAATTCGTTTAGCTGGGAATAATTCTGTAGCGTACCAGGTAGCGAGCACAATGCTATAGCTTTAATAATTCTCCATGTCCTTGATTGGATATCACTTCTCTACGCTGGGAATCCAACGTCCAAAGCAAAATGAAAGTCATGATCGGAATAAGTCCTCCTTGTCTGACAAAAGAAATTTCCTTACAACATCAGACCTGGGTTAGAATTTCGGATTAGGCCGTACAAATCCATTTTTGTTAGGATACTGGCATGCAAACCCGATAAGAAAAAAAATAAAGAATAGGATAAAATGAGAAATTAGACACACAAGAATTTACGTGGTTCATCTAATTTGACTACGTCCACGAGCAAGTACAGAAGGATTTTACTAAGTAATGTGAGAATTACAACCTCTCTCTACTAATAGTAGAACAACTGAAATCTCTCTATTACTAGGAGAAAACACCTCACTTATTATCTCACAAATACCTCACAACTTTGTGGGATTACTCTCCTTCACTCTCTCTTCTTGCTCTCTTGTTTCTCTTTTTTGGTGTGATATATATGGCAATGATGCACTACCTATTTATAGGCAAGCATCCTTGTTTTTGTCTTGCAAAAGACAAGAACAGGGCAAGTGGCATCAATTGGTGCTGCAAGTGGCACTGAATTGGTGCCCATTTTGTTGACTTAGCTGCACCAATTAGTGCCAGCTAGCTTCACAATCTTGCCTTTTGTAGATAATATGTCCACATTGTTGATTATTTTCATGAAATTATCAATTGTAGCGTAGTCGATATCAATCACGAACCCTATTTGAATTGAAATTGAAAGATAAGAAATTTCCAACTGGACCCTCCTAATGAGGGTCGTGACTAAGGAAACTTACAAGTCATTACAATTACATGCAAGGACAGACAATAATTTCCACCACTTCCAAACATTCTGCCACCACATCCTTATCCCAACCCAAACAAAAATCCACCACCATAGCAACTTTACCAGGCGACACTCGATCACCACACCACCACCACTGCAGCCGTCCCGCCAAAATTCCCAAAACATCCTTACAAAACCCACTAACAAAAAAGATAAAAAAAATACCCCTAACCATCTAGATGGTGACTCAGTGGTAAGAGTTTGGGACAAAGAGGTTTGCTCCCTCTGTGGTCTCAGGTTCGAGCCCTGTGGTTGCTCATATGATGGTCACTGGAGGCTTACATGGTCGTTAACTTCAGGGCCCGTAGGATTAGTCGAGGTACGCGCAAGCTGGCCCGGACACCCACGTTAAACTAAAAAAAAATAAAAATATACCCCTATATTCATTACTAACCATGCAAATCAGCCGTTATATAATAAACCCAACAACTGGGCCACCAAAGCCCCATTCTATTTTCAGTCTCCATCTTCTATACTTGCAAACAAACGCAACATAAAGCTCTTCCAAAACATAAGGAGACAGCACTTTAACACTAGCAAAAGTTAACGTAGTAGAAGTGGTGTATTGTTCAAAGGGATGCCTGGGGATTCAATTACTGAAACATCTGGTGGTTATGGTGGTGGAGATGAGAACCGGCCTCTCAGGAATTTCAAGCTGAATGAATCAACTTTTTTGGCTTCCTTGATGCCTAAGAAAGAGATTGGTGCTGATCACTTCGTTGAAGCTCACCCTCAATATGATGGCCGTGGTGTCATCATTGCTATCTTTGGTATACTTTATATAAAAAGAACCCCCATCTTTTCTTTTTGCCTATGATATTAAAAAAACCATTGCTTTTGTGTCGTTATTATGAAGAATTGATTGATAAAAAAGGAACCCCTTTTCTCTCCTTCTCTCTGTGATTGTGGGATATAAAGATCATGACTTTGTAGTTATTACGGATTGATTGGATTTATGGTTTAGATTCTGGAGTTGATCCGGCTGCCTCTGGATTACAAGTGACATCAGATGGGAAGCCGAAAGTGCTTGATGTTATTGATTGGTAAGTTTAAAATTTTTAAATAATTGGCGGGATTTTGTCTTTTTTATTCTTTTTTATTACTAGCAATCTTATTGTTAGTAGTAATTTTAAAGTTTGAAGTTTTGTGTGTGTTTTATGAAGTACTGGGAGCGGAGATATTGATACTTCAAAAGTGGTGAAGGCTGATGCAGATGGTTGCATTCAAGGAGCTTCAGGTCTGGTTTGGCTAGAATCACGAACGATTGCTTATTTTCTTTGTGTGTGTTAACCTTTTGACGTCGGTAATCACTGAGTGTTCTAAGATTTGCAGAGTTTTTTCAATCTGTACTTTGGTTTTTAATCAGTTCTTCCCTTTCCTTTTCCTTTTTCTTTTAAAAAAAGGTGCTTCTTTGGTTGTCAATTCTTCATGGAAGAATCCTTCTGGTGAATGGCATGTGGGTTACAAGTTTTTGTATGAGCTACTCACTGACACACTGACTTCTCGTTTGAAGGTAAAGCAATATAATTTGGAACTTAAAAAACAAGATCTTAAGCATTTGTTAATTTCAATGATAAGAAAAAAACTCTCCTTTTTTCCATTTGCTGACAGAAAGAGAGGAAAAAGAAGTGGGACAAGAAAAACCAAGAAGAAATCGCCAAGGCTGTAAAGCATCTGGACGAATTCAACGAGGTTGTATGAACATATTGCTTCTGCATTTATCTGTTACATGTGTATCAGTCATTAAAAAGTGTAATTGCTATTTCATTCAAATTTCAGACATGTGTATTGGGCAGTCAAGTTTCTGGTTTCCACATACAAACTCCTCCTCATATAAAAAAAACCTAGAAGATCAAATTTGTTGCATTCAATGAATTAAGCTGAAACTAAAATCAGCACCCGGGATGTATTCATAACATTTTGCCAACTTTGGTGAACCAGTGATTGCCGAGGCATTGATGTTCTTGATGCTCCCATAGCCTGCACATTTCTCTGTATTCCTGCATAATTCTTTAAGATATGCTTGTTTCCAGAAACACTCCAATCCAGAGGAAGCAGACTTGAAAAGGGTTCGTGAAGACCTCCAAGCCAGAATTGATTTGCTACGGAAACAGGCTGATGTGAGTGCCAGGTTCTTTTAATCCATTCCTCTTCCCAAACTATTGTTGTTTTCCTGAAAATGCATATCTCTTTTCTATATTTTAGAGCTATGATGACAAGGGGCCTGTCATAGATGCTGTTGTATGGCATGATGGAGATCTGTGGAGGGCTGCTCTTGACACACAGAGTGTTGAGGATGACTCAGATTGTGGACAGCTAGCTAACTTCGTACCGCTTACAAATTATAGGTATGCCATAGTTAAAATTTCTTTATATTTATATCCCAGAAGATGCCTTTCATCTTTTCAGACTCACTATATCTTTTGAAGATTAATTTCTGCTGATTATAGTTCATTCATTTACAATTAATTGTTTCATAAATTTGTTCATCATGTGTACTGTGTAGTGTGTAGAAGGAAAGGCATCCTTGTTGAACTTAAAGCTATTAGGAGTTTAGGTATACACAGCACGGTTCGGTCTGTATAAGTTTATCCACTGTATGTTTTGATAAGCTTAGAGAATGTGAGTCTTACTCCTTCCACATTTGCAAATGTGTGCACATTGTAATGGACGATCAATAACCCTACATGCAGCCCTTCTCTCTGTTTGGATGAAAAACTTGGCATCTGACCTGTTTTTGGCTGCATTCTCAAGCTTTTGAGGAATTTTAATCAAACACTTCCGCTCAGATCTTGAAATCCTTGTTAGTTTTGTATTTTAGCTATTGTTAACGTTGGAAAGGCTAGTGAACTAAATGAGTTAGTAGATCTTTTACACGATCTGGATACCTAAATTCCATGGAAAATGCTCTTTCAGGATTGAAAGGAAGCATGGAGTGTTCAGCAAGTTAGATGCCTGTGCATTTGTTCTTAATGTTTATAGTGACGGAAACATCTTAAGTATTGTAACGGATTGCTCGCCTCATGGAACTCATGTTGCTGGTATTGCTGCAGCCTTCCACCCGAAGGTACTGCTATTTAATTTACTTTAGTTTTTCGTTTTTCTTTCTTTCTTTTAGAAATGACTTGATTTCTGTCATTTTTAACTATGTCAGGAGCCGTTATTGAATGGAATTGCACCCGGGGCCCAGTTGATATCTTGCAAAATTGGCGACACACGTTTAGGTTCAATGGAGACAGGCACTGGCTTGATCCGGGCCCTAATAGCTGCTGTGGAGGTATGTATAATTTATTTCTTTTCTAAAATCAGTTGTAGTTACCGAAATACTAGCTAAATCTCTCCTTGCAAGAGGACATTGTGAGTTCAAACTCCCTTTCCCCGGAACAAACAAAATGCGGGGCAGGGGGAGTAATGCTGTGATAGATAGTATTTTGAATTCTTTTTGTCCATTCTCGAGGATTGCTGCACTGTCATTGTATTGTCCAATCTGTCATTCAAAGGTTTGTTTACTTTAACATATTGTATTATTGGTGATGTGTGTATTGTATAAGGCAATTTGTTTTTTTTTAAATAGTTTATTAACTAATGACACTTTCGTTTTTGCAGCATAAATGTGATCTCATCAACATGAGTTATGGGGAACCAACGTTACTGCCAGATTATGGCCGCTTCGTTGACCTTGTTAATGAAGTATCAAATCCAAACCTTGCAATTTCAGCTTTGATAAGTGTTTATCTTCTTTTCTGTATTTATTCTTTCACAATCTTATATGCTATGGGTTACCATTGCTTTTAATTAGGTGGTGAACAAGCACCGTCTTATATTTGTAAGTAGTGCTGGCAATGGTGGTCCAGCATTAAGTACTGTTGGTGCTCCTGGTGGCACAACTTCAAGCATTATAGGTGTTGGTGCATATGTCTCTCCTTCCATGGCTGCAGGTGCTCATTCTGTGGTTGAGCCTCCTTCTGAAGGACTTGAATACACATGGTATACTAATTTCCTTTTGCCTGACTCTATATTTAGGTTTCTGCAAACTCAACATTAGGCCATTGCTATTGTTTGAACGTGAATACTTTGTAATTTGTTGAAATGGGATGCAGGTCAAGCCGAGGACCAACTTCTGATGGAGATCTTGGGGTCAGTATTAGTGCTCCTGGAGGGGCTGTTGCTCCTGTCCCTACCTGGACTCTTCAAAAACGCATGCTTATGAATGGAACATCAATGGCATCTCCATCTGCTTGTGGTGGAGTTGCATTACTTATTAGTGCAATGAAGGTTCTCGTTTACCATTCTATTCCTTTTTATCCTCCTTTTGCCCTTGTTGCACGGTTGGTTCTACTCTGTCAGTGTTAAATTAAAGCTTCTTGTGGGAACATCATTTGCGCAGGCTGAGGGTATTCCTGTAAGTCCATACAGTGTAAGGAAGGCCCTTGAGAATACATCCGGTCCTGTAGGTGAATTGCCAGCAGATAAACTATCCACTGGACAGGGGCTTATGCAAGTTGACAGGTTAGATTTTCTTCCTAGGCATCTGTTCCTTTACAATTGTCATCTGTAGTCTGTCTTAACTTTTTTTTGCATGACAGAGCCCACGAATATATAAGGCAGTCTCGGAATATTCCATGTATTTGCTATGAAATAATGGTCAATCAATCTGGAAAATCAAGTAAGTATAGGTGATGTCTTCCAGCTCCACACATAACATGCAAACACTAGACTTTTTCGGTCTGATCATTATGCTACTTCGAAATTTTGAAAAAAAAGTGATATTTGCTTACTATTGTATAGTTATTTTAAAATAATTGCTATGCCCCTCATGATAATTCGTTAACTATTGGGGGATTTTGCCTGATATTCGGAGATAATCCTGCCTCGCCTACAACTGATTTCATGAATTTTTAGAGGCTTTTTAATTTTTTCAAGGAAGTTTGAGCTATTGTTCACTAGCGATCAAGTTTCTTCTGCCCGTGTCGGGATTGAAGAATTCTAGTAGATTTTGGATTATCAGTGCAAAGAAATCGTAACTCTATTTATGATGCATTTTTGCTGCAGCTCCTACTTCACGAGGCATCTACCTGAGGGAGGCTAGTGCTTGCCAACAACCTACAGAGGTGCAGGCATTATTAAACTTGATGCTGATTATTATTGTGAAAAATATGGATGCATACATGTGATAATTCTGTTTGAGCTTGTTGAATTCCTGGAATTCTCTTTGTATGCGTTTGTTAACGTTCTGGTTTTTTTCAGTTTAAAACAATCATATAGTTATCATCAGCATAAATCATGTTAATGCTTCATGGGACATGCCTTGGCTGAGAAAGAGCATGAGGTTGCACCTAGTGTTGATCGCTATGATTATTGCAACCCAAGTTCTGCTCTTGTTTCCTCTGCCTGAAAACCATATTTTGTTGGGAAATGCTGATTGGAAATCAGTTTATTCAATTGAAACAGGGAGGTGGTTCCTTTTTTTTATTTACTATCTAGCTTGATTTGTGTATTATATGCAGTCATTTGCCAGCACTAGTTTATTTTGTAAATTTTTGTTTCTTTGTTGGTAGGTGCCTATATTCCCTAATGTTTTCTCATCTTACTATTTTTTTTTATCACAACGGAGTTGCACGCATTTTCATTTTTATCATGCAGTGTCATCAGGCCTTGTCAATACCTGTAGCAATTGGTGTCCTTACTGCTGGTTTATAACTTATAAATGCTATATAAATGTACACATGATGAGTTGTATGAAATATTATAATATATGATTATTTAGTCGTACAAGAATTCCCTCCATTTTTATCTATCTTATGCATCACATTGATAGGAAAGGGTATGTCTTCTGGCAACAAGTTTTTTCAGTTCCACTGTATCTGTCATTTTTATAACAAAAGCAATATTTTTGACAGTGGACGGTGCAAGTCCAACCAAAGTTTCATGAAGGTGCAAGTAACTTGGAAGAATTGGTTCCCTTCGAGGAATGCATTGAGTTACACTCTACTGAAAAAGTTGTTGTGAGGGCTCCTGAGTATCTCCTTCTCACTAACAATGGGCGTAGCTTCAAGTTAGTTAGCATCACTCAGCTCCGTCTTCTCCTTTTGATGAATTCTTGAATTGTTTCAGATCGTGGATGTTATTTACATTTTGTTTTGCCTATTTTGACTTTCTGATCATTTCACTCCTTTATCTTCGTTTTTTTAACTCTTTTGGCTGATTGTTGAGGCTCTATACACTGAAATGATATGAAAATACCATAAACTGGTTCTACTCTTTAACTTATATG
>Ga0307510_10003335_pt1 | contig 18716 bp, 18 predicted proteins | sample 12_EM_MG_FD_207224 | JGI IMG/M metagenome (GOLD analysis project Ga0307510, IMG submission 207224) | Populus trichocarpa ectomycorrhiza microbial communities from riparian zone in the Pacific Northwest, United States - 12_EM | ecosystem: Host-associated > Plants > Roots > Unclassified | place...
TCCAATCGGTGGGCCCGCCGCCCGCGACACAGGAGGCCGAGTCGGTCGAAGCGCAGACGGTCACCGGCGTGCTCCGGCGCACTGCCTCGCTGCGCGCCAATGCCAATGCCGACACCAGGCTGTTGTTGGCCGCCGTCGTGCGGCTGCTGGCTGAGAACTGCCGGAGGGTCGGAACCGCAATCGCCGCGAGGATCGCGATGATGGCCATCGCCGTCAGCAGCTCGGGCAGCGTAAAGCCATGTTGGGTCTTTCTCATGGGCACGCAGTCTGCCCACCGGCAGGTGCGCGCGCCCCGCGGCCCGACCAATGGTTGCCCACCGCCGATCAGCGGTTCCGCGCTGTGAAGCGGATCACACCCCCCGGTTCACTTAATGGGGAAGCGGGCCAAGGTCTGGGGCATTGCATCAACCTCTTGCCGACCGACCGCGGGCGGCACAAAATCCAGTGCGTTATTAAGTTGAAGCGTGCATGGTGCAGGGCCGGAGAACGGCATAATGGCTCCGGTCGCGACGCACAACTACTAGAATGACGCGAGGCTCGATTTAAGTGGAACGCCGCCTGCACACGAGGCACCGTGCAAGAACCGTTGTCTATATCACTATCCCGGGTGGCCGCAGGAAGCTGTGCAAGGCTGTCAATCTGAGCGCCACGGGCGTGTTCATCGAGACTACCAACCTGGGCCTGCGTAAGGGCCAGCAGGTGGTGCTGGCCTTCGCCATCAACCTGGGAACTGTCACGAAGCTCCATCGCCGTACGGCCGTGGTCGCTCATGTGTCCAAGGGTGGCACCGGCCTCATGATGGAAAGCTACGGAGCCGCGCGCTCGAGCTGATTCAGTGGTCGATGCCGTTGAAAGGCTTCGACGGCGGCCCGCGCTGCCGGGCCCGCCAGATCCGGGTTGACCAACACCAGGTACAGAGGCGCGTTCCTGGCAGCCCCCGCGGCCAGCGGCAGCGGTTTGATCACCCCTCTTTCCAGTGAGCCGCGGATCAAATGCTCGGGAAGCCACGCGTACGCCAGGCCGGCTTCCACCGTTGCGAGTGAGCCTTCAGTGCTGCTGACCGTGCAGCGAAGATCCGAACCCAGCCAGCCTTCGTCCCGCGGATGCCTGACCCCGGAATCCCGTACGACCGCCTGAACGTGACGCGTGAGATCTTCGGGGGTCAGTGGATGATCCACCGCGAAGAGAGGATGGTTTGCTTTCGCGACGGCGACAAATGTGACATCGAGAAGCCAGTCCCCCAGATGCCCGGAAGGCACCCGGGTCGTCACCACTACATCCGCCGCTGCATCAACGATCGCCTCTTCTGCACCCGACAGCACCGCATCCGACAACTGCATCTGGGTATTCGGACAAAGATGCTGAAGCTCCGCGACGATTTTCAGCAGGCGTTCGCGCGGAAAAGCGGTGTCGACCACGAGGCGCAGTTCGGGCTCCCATCCCTGCCGGAGCGTGTGTGCGAGCTTTTCCAGATTCGCCAGATCGCCCACGATGGAACGCGAGCGTTTCAGAAGTACCTGGCCGTGAGCGGTGAGAACGGCCTTGCGTCCCTCGATCGCGAGCAACGGCACATCGAGGGCTTCCTGGAGCCGCGCTACTGCATAGCTCACGGCTGACTGGCTACGGTTCAGGGCCGCAGCGGCCTGGGCAAAGCCGCCCTCGTCCACTACGGCCGCCAATACGGCCCATTGCTCGATGGATGTTCTGGGCAGTGTCACAATGCATCCAATTTTTCGATTATTAAGACGCAAATATTGCGCTTTTTTATCTAATTAATCGACCTTATCTTATTCGCCAGTCAGGAGGTTCCCATGAACGAAATCAGGCGCAGTAACGAACGTGGCTATGCCGACCACGGTTGGCTCAAGTCATTCCACACCTTCTCATTTGCGGACTACTTCGACCCCGAGCACGTGCAGGTCGGGCCGCTGCGGGTAATCAATGAAGATCGCGTCCAGGCGGGCCAGGGGTTTGGTACCCACGGTCACCGCGACATGGAAATCATCAGCTATGTGCTCGATGGCGAGCTCGCTCACAAAGACTCGATGGGCAATGGCTCCACCATTCGTCCGGGAGATGTGCAGCGGATGAGCGCGGGCACGGGCGTCCGGCACAGCGAGTTCAATCCCTCCAGCGGCCAGCCGGTGCATTTCCTGCAGATCTGGATTCAGCCCAATGCGCAGGGGATCGAGCCGAGCTACGAGGAAAAGCGGTTTTCTGAACAAGAGAAGCGCGGTCGCCTGCGTATCATCGCCTCTCCGGACCAGGCTGACGGATCGGTCCTCATCCACCAGGACACGCGCGTCTATGCGGGGTTGTTTAATGGGGAAGAAAGCGCGACGCTGAACGTTAAACCCGGTCGCACTCTTTATGTACACGTGGCTCGCGGGACCGTGACTGCAAACGGGACCGTGCTGAATGGCGGCGACGCCATGACGCTCCACGAAGCTGAAGATCTGTTGCTGAAGGATGGTCAGCAGGCCGAAGTGCTCGTGTTCGACCTGCCTCCCCAGTAAATCGACGAGTGATCCAGGAGTCACCTGCCATGGGCCTGTTCCCCGCTAGTCCACCACTGGGCTCACCCCTCGGATTGATCTCGTTGAAGAGCACCTTCCCGGTGAAGGAGACGGTGGACAGGCTCGTGCACCTGGTCGAATCGAAGGGGCTCACCGTGTTCTGCCGGATAGATCATGCGGCAGGGGCGGTGGCGGCCGGCTTGCAGCTACGTCCCACGACGGTCGTGATCTTCGGGAATGCGAAGGGAGGTACGCCTCTCATGCAGGCATCGCAGACGATCGGCATCGATCTGCCGCTGAAAGTGCTTGCCTGGGAGGATGCCGACGGCCAGTCGTGGGTCAGCTACAACGATCCGGTCTGGCTCACGGAACGTCACGGAGTTCAGCAGCAAGGAGCTACCCCCGCCGCCGCGATGCGGACCCTGCTGGCCGCCGTGACCCAGGGTGCCGCGATGACTTAGACTGTCATTGAAATGTCATCTGCCACTCACAAAGACGGCCGCGAGGTGGAGTGGCAGCTTGCTGCGAGCGACCTGGCTTCTGTCCGGCGCTGGCTGGACGAGCAGCACTCCATCGACGGGCTCGTGCTCGCTCCCCAATCAACACTTCAGATTTTCGACACCTATTTCGATACCGATGACTGGCGGATTTTCCGCGCCGGTTTCGCGCTGCGCGTCCGGTCGGAAGACGGCAAATCGCAAGCCACGCTCAAGTCACTTCACCCCAGCCAGGATGCGAAAGCCGATCGTCGCGAGTTGAGTGAAGCGATCGACAGCAGCGCAAGCGAGTGGAGCGGGCAATCCAACGGGCCTGTTGGAACCCGCGTTCAGGCTGTCAGTGGTGCGCACACATTACAGCCGCTGTTTGAAGTCCGTACATCGCGACAGCGCTACGCCGTACATGCGGCTGATAGCGAGCAACCACTCGGCGAGATCGCTCTCGATGACGCGGTCATCTCGCGCCCGCATGGCCAGCCACAGACGAGCATGCAACGCGTCGAAGTGGAGGCCAGCACCGACGCTCATGAGCCTTTGCAAACACTCGTCAATACGCTTCGAAGCCGCTGCTCACTCCAGGCGGCGTCGGATTCCAAGTATTCACAAGGGCTGAAGTCAGTTGGCCTCGTGCCAACGCCTCCGGACTTCCAGCCGACAGCCGTTGATCCTTCGATGCGGGTGGAAGATCTTGCACTCGCCAACCTCCGACGCTATCTCTCCGCGTGGCATCAACATGAGCCCACGGCGCGTTTGGGCGACGATCCCGAAGCGCTTCACGACCTGCGTGTAGCTGGACGTCGGCTCGATTCGATCCTGCGGCAGTTTGAGGCTTTCCTCCCGGCGGCCATCGTCCGCTTCCGCCCAACCTTGAAGAAGGCCATGCGTGCGTTAGGTAACGCTCGCGACCTGGATGTGGCCCTGCTCGAGTTGGATGAATTCGGCCGCACTCTGCCCGAACCTGACCGGGCGAAGTTGCTTCCCTTGCGGGAGCACCTGAGCGCCGAGCGAGCTCGTGCCCGCCACAAGATGTTGGACGTACTCGATTCGAGCGCGGTGCAGAAAGACTTCGAGAAGCTGACTCTCGCGCTGGCGCAACCGGCGATAGCCGCCACGGAACCCGTCTCCCCACCCGGTGCGCTCTCCGAACTGATCCGGGCACGCTACCGGAAGGTCCGCAAAGGCGCCGACCGTCTCACCTCCAGGTCATCGATGGAGGACTATCACGAGGTTCGCGGCCGGGCGAAGAAACTCCGCTATGCGCTGGAGCCCGTCGCGATCATTTTCGGCAAACCCGCGGATGCCATGGTGAAGGCGCTGCGCCGCTGGCAGGAAAAGCTCGGCGCGCAACAGGATGCGGACGTAGCCGCTCGACGGCTCCGGGCCCTCGCGGCCGAGCCCCATAAAAAGTTGCCGCCACAGACCCTGTTCCTGATGGGCCAGTTCGCAGCGCACTATGCGGAGCAGGCAGCGAAAGCTCGCAAGCGACATCCCCGCGCTTATCGCAAGGTCCGGGAGCGCTGGAAGGCGTTAAAATCGACGCTCGAGCCAGTAACCGCGCACGAGGCACCGCCACCCGGCTCCGGGTGAGTGAGTCGATTGAATGGACCTGTTGATAATTCGACACGCGATCGCGTTCGACCGCGACCGCAATCGTTGGCGCGATGACGCCGAGCGCCCCCTGTCCCCGGCTGGAATCCGGCGCGCGCGTAAAGCTGCGGCCGGGCTGAAGAAGCTCACCCCGCGACCCGGGCGCCTCCTGACCAGTCCGTTGGTCAGGGCCGCGCAGACCGCCCGGATTTTGACGGACGTGGCCGGTTGGCCGGCCGCCGAGGAAATGCCTGAGCTGTCGCCGGGAGAGCCGGCACTCGCAGTCCTGGAACTGCTCAGCCAGGACCGCGGCAAACTGACAGCCGTGGTCGGCCACCAACCCGAGTTGGGTCACTTGCTGGGCGCCTGCCTGCTCGGCGGAGGTGGCGTACTGCCCATTGAAATGAAGAAAAACGCCGTGGCCTGCGTGTCATTCTCCGGCCGCCCCCGCGCCGGGCATGCAGCTCTCACCTGGCTCGCAACACCGAAGATGCTGCGCGCGTTGCGCTGACCCGCTCAGGCGATCTTTGCCGGGCGACGCACTGATACCTGCGTCACAGCCACAACATTTTCTTGCCCCTGTCAACACTTTGTCGTTGGCATGTAACATGCAATGTGGAAAATGCAGTCAACAATATGTATCAGACAGTAAACAGGAATGTGGCTCATGAGTTTTGAAGCGACAGTGGATCGCTGGCAGGCCGCGGCAACGAACGCCTGCAGCGGCACCATGGCTGACCGATGGCAGATTACGACCCGCCAGTGGCTGGAAGCCAAGGCCGAGTACCGGGCTTTGTATGATGCGGAAGTCACGAACGTCACCGCACTTCGCAAGGCCGCCCAGCGGCTGCACGACCTCAGCCAGTTGCGTAAGGTCCTCGCCAGCGGCTTGGCCTGACGAATCAACTGCTCAGCGCGCGAATCCAGGCCAGGGCCAGAGGCAGCAGCGCAAGCAGTCCCGCGAGCCATTGAGGCACGCGATCCAACACGCGAGCTGCAGCCTTCAGTGCTGCAAGCGCACCAACGCCCAGCCCTACGGCAAACCCTAACGCGTGTGCGAGCACGTCCACCGCTTGCCCGGTGCCGCCGGTACCCGGTTGATCGAGTGACTGGCCGCCCGTGCCGGTCCAACTGAGCAATACGATACCGGCGACCATCGGCGCCCAACGCAGGGCCCAGCGCTGCGGATAAGCCAACCGGGTCCGCCAGGAAAAGCCCGATAACAACCCGAGGGCCGTGAAGACGGCGGTGGAGGCGCCCACCGACAGATGCCCGGGTGGCCCGAAATACCCTTCGACCCAATTGGCGAGTCCTGCTCCCAGGACAACCAGCAGCCAGGCATTGCCAACACCCATGAGGCGAGAGGCGAGGTAGCCGAACCAGATCCCGAAAATGGTGTTCGCCAGGAGATGGAGGCCGTCGAGGTGCAGCGTCAGCGCGGTCCACACCCGCCACCACTGCCCTTGCTGTACGAGCCCTGCGTTGAGCTCACCCACATCGAAGGCATCGAGTCGCCACAGGCCGTTGGAGATCGCAAATGCAACACCGATGACAACGAGCGCATAGCCGACGCTGCCCCAGATGGCATGGGGATGGAGCTTCGGGGGTGGCGGTGGCAGCGGGGGCTTATAAAGTCTCTCGCGCTCGTACAGGCGCAGATGCTCGGCCGCTGACGGGGCGTCGTTCAGATCGACCAGCAAAACAAAATCCACACTATCTCTCGCAATGGCACTTGCAATGCCCACCGCATACAGCATGAATGCCCGCTCGTTGCACTCCCGGAGACGCACCGAGCGGAAGACTTCGGCGTCGCCGCCTTGCTCTGATTTCAAGACGAGACCATGAGAGACCACTCGACGCGATTTTCGACCCTGTTGCCCATTGCCCTGGTACTGGCGGCCATGGCTTCCGTGCAGATGGGGGCATCGATTGCGAAAACAATGTTCCCCGTGGTCGGCCCGCTGGGAATGGTGGCGGTGCGAGTCGCCTTGGGAACGATCGTGCTGTGCCTGATCCTGCGCCCGTGGCGAGCGCGCGTGAATGCCGGCAACTGGCGTGCACTGGCCGTGTACGGCATCACGCTCGGCGTGATGAATGTGTTCTATTACCTGTCGCTGAGCCGCGTCCCGCTCGGAATCGTCGTCGCAATCGAATTCACCGGGCCCCTGGCAGTCGCCGTCTTTGCTTCGCGCCGGATCGTCGATTTCTTCTGGATCGTGCTCGCGGCGGCCGGCCTGCTCATGTTGCTGCCCGTCGCGAACCCGGGTGTTGGTATCGATCCGGTGGGCGGACTGTTGGCGCTCGCGGCCGGCGCCTGTTGGGCCATCTACATCATTTTCGGGCAAAAGGCCGGCGCAGACCACGGTGCCCAGGGTGTGGCGCTCGGCAGCCTGATCTCCGCCGTCCTCGTCGTTCCGGTGGGTTTCATCGATCGCGGCACGACATTGCTATCCGGGTCGGTGTTGCTGCCCGGGCTGGCTGTCGGGATCCTCTCAACAGCGCTTCCCTACTCGTTGGAGATGTATGCACTCACCCGCCTGCCCGCGCGAACGTTCGGCATCCTGATGAGCATCGAGCCCGCCTTCGGCGCGCTCGTCGGCGTTGTGTACCTGCACGAATGGCTGACTACGATCCAATGGATCGCAATCGCCCTGATTATCACGGCCTCGATTGGTGCCACCGCCTCTGCCCGGCAGAGCGTTCCTACCGTTGGGTTGGAATGATGTGGATGGTTTCCGTAGCCGGGTCGAACACAATCTGCGCTTCGTTGCGTTCGAGTTGGCGATAGACGTGCGCGAGCTTCTCTTCGAGAGTGAAGTCTCGTGCACCGTACTCGGTCCCCTCGCGCAGCACAAAAGACTCCACCACGCCGCGAAGGGCTTCCGGGGACAGCTCCCGGTAAGGGACCCTTATCGGCTCCTGGGCCGGCTCCTGAGGCTCGTCGTCGCTCATCATTACGTACAATAGCTCATGCAGCCCATCATCCGCGTTTCCAATCTCACCAAGACCTACGCTTCAGGCTTCCACGCTCTGAAGAACATCAACCTCGAGATCCGCAAGGGCGAAATATTCGCGCTGCTGGGACCCAATGGCGCGGGTAAGACGACGCTCATCAGCATCATCTGCGGAATCGTCAATCCGACGCAAGGAACCGTCCTGGCGGACGGGCACGATATCGTTCGCGACTACCGTGCAGCGCGGTCCCGGATTGGACTGGTGCCCCAGGAGTTGACGACGGATGCTTTTGAGAGTGTCTGGGCCACCGTCAACTTCAGCCGCGGCCTGTTCGGCAAGCCGCCGAATCCCGCCCATATCGAAAAGGTGCTGCGGGATCTGTCGCTGTGGGACAAGCGCGATTCGCGCATCCTGGCCCTGTCCGGCGGCATGAAGCGCCGGGTGATGATCGCCAAGGCACTGTCCCATGAGCCGATGATCCTGTTTCTGGACGAGCCCACGGCCGGTGTGGATGTCGAGCTGCGACGGGCGATGTGGGAGATGGTCCGCGGGCTGCGGGAAAGCGGCGTCACCATCATCCTCACCACGCACTACATCGAGGAAGCGCAGGAGATGGCCGACCGGATCGGCGTCATCCACAAGGGCGAAATAATCCTGACCGAGGACAAGGCCGTGCTCATGAAAAAGCTCGGCAGCAAGAAGCTGACTCTGCAACTGCGACAACCGCTGCAGAGCATTCCCGCAGAGCTGGCCGATGCACGCCTCGAGTTGAGCGGCGACGGCAATGAAATTGTCTACACGTTCGATACGCAGGGAGAGCGCACCGGCATCGCCACGCTGTTGGGGAAATTGAGTGAGCACGGCATCACCATCAAGGACCTGCAGACCAGCGAAAGCTCGCTGGAGGATATTTTCGTCAGCCTCGTGAGTGCCCGCCGATGAACGTCCACGCCATTCGCGCGATCTATTTCTTCGAAATGCACAGAACCTGGCGGACAATCTACCAGAGCATCCTGTCCCCGGTTCTGTCGACATCGCTGTACTTCATCGTCTTTGGCGCCGCCATCGGCTCGCGCATGGCCCACATCGACGGTGTCAGCTACGGCGCCTTCATCGTCCCCGGGCTCATCATGCTCTCGATCCTCACCGAGAGCGTTTCCAACGCCTCCTTCGGGATCTACATGCCGAAGTTCTCCGGAACCATTTACGAGATTCTGTCCGCGCCCATTTCAACAGCGGAAATTGTCGCCGGTTATATAGGTGCGGCCGCAACCAAATCCGTGATCCTGGGCACCATCATTCTCATCACGGCGCGGCTGTTCGTGGATTTCAGCATCGCCCACCCGGTGTGGATGGTGGCTTCGCTCGTGTTGACCGCCGTTACCTTCAGTTTCTTCGGCTTTCTCATTGGGATCTGGGCCGACGGCTGGGAAAAGCTGCAGATCATTCCCTTGATGGTGGTCACGCCGCTGACCTTCCTGGGCGGCAGTTTCTATTCCATCACCATGTTGCCCCCGTTCTGGCAGAAAATCGCCCTGTTCAACCCCATCGTGTACCTCATCAGCGGCTTCCGCTGGAGCTTCTACGGGATTTCGGACGTCAACATCGTTGTCAGTTTCTCAATGATCGTGCTATTTCTGCTGGCGTGCTTCGCGGCTGTTTGGGCCATCTTCCGGACCGGGTACAAAATCAAGGCGTGACCACAGACACGGGTTGGACCGCATGGACGCCCGCTGAACGGGAAAGCTTTTTCGATGCGATTGCGCGGCACCGGCGCGCGGCCTGGCGAGTTACGTTCGTCAGCCGGGCGGTCAACCTCGTTGTTGCGTTGGTTGTCGCGGTGCTCATGTCTCCCCTCTTCTACGCCGCGCTGGCATTGGCGCTCGATGTCCTGAACCTCGCAGTCCCCGCACCGAATCTCGTCCCGAGCGTCGGTCACGCGCTCGACCAGGTGCTCAACGCGCCCGGCAAGATGAGCGTGGGGGATTGGATTCAGTTCAGCTTTTTTGCGGCACTGCCCGGCCTGCTGTGGATGGCGCTGGTTCTGAATGCGCTGCGGCGGGTATTGAACCTGTCCATGTCGTTTGATTCAGGTGAGTTGGCTGCCCACGCGCCTGATCCCACCGTGCTGGCCGAGCAGCGCTTTGGCAATGTTGTGGGGGAGATGGCGATTGCTGCCGCGCTGCCTGCGCCACGAGTCTTCATCGTGGACAGTCCGATCGTGGACGCGGTGGCGTTCGGTACGGATGAGCGGCAGTCCACCATTGTTGTCTCGCAAGGGCTGTTGAGGCTGTTGAATCGTGCGCAAATGGAAGGCGTAGCGGCCAGTCTGGTGGCGGCGATTGCCGATGGAGACATGAAGATCGGGGTGCACGCCGCGCTGAGCCTGAACCTGTTCTCGCTGATCGCGCGGCTGGGGAGCCTCGTGACGCGGAAAGATGCGCGGCGGAATGTGAGTCAGATTGTGATCGCGACGCTGGTGCCAACCACGCGCAGCGCTCGCAAGTTGGTGATGGAGCTGGCGGATCCGTTTGCTGATGAGGCGGACGAGGCGCCGACCGCCGCGGGCACAAGGGCCGCCGGGGCCGGCAGCACTGGCGGCTGGCCGGTGGGCGCGCTGCGCGACCGCTGGGAAAAAATCCGGCCCTACTTATGGCTCCCGCTCGCGGGGCCGCTGGTGATGACCGGCTTCCTGGGCGCGATCGTCAACCTGTTCATATTGGGTCCGCTGTTGTCGCTCGCCTGGCGGCAACGCAAGTACATGGCCGACGCGACGGCTGTACGGCTCACCCGGGATCCTGACACGCTGGCCGGCGCGTTGGAGCAGATGACGAAGCAGCGAAGCACGCCACTCGCCCCCTGGGTTGCCCACATGTCAGTGACGGGCCACAGCGGGCGGCAAGGTGGCGTGTTTGGAGGAAGCGCGGTCCCGATGTTTCCATCGATCGATCGGCGGCTGCGCGCGCTGGGAACGATGGGCGCTCATATCACGCGCGCAGCGGGCCCGCAGATGCCCCTCAAACTCTGGCTCATCGCCGGGCCGCTCATTGCCATCCTGGTGGTGTGCGTGGGAGCCCTGCTGCCGTTGCTCGTCTGGCTATCGCTGGCCCTCACTATGTTGTTCGGCGGGATTCCATTCGGCATTGTGCACCTGTTGCTCCGGGCGTTGGGCCATCAGTGACCCCACCCCAGCCGCCAGCGCGGGCCTGCGGGCGGCGCGCCGCCCAACACAACTACTTTGGCTGCCGCTCGCTGTCCATATGGACCAATTGGGCGTCCGGATAACGCGCACCCGCGGCGGAATCGGGCGGAACCGCGCGCTCGATTTCCGCGAGATCCTCGGCTGACAACGAAACCTTCAGCGCTCCCAACGCCTCAGTCAGTCGGTCCCGACGGCGTGCTCCGATGAGCGGCACGATCGAAGCCTTGCGAGCGGCGGCCTGTGCGTTGACCCACGCGATGGCCACTTGCGCTACCGAGACGCCGAGCCGCTCGGCAATGGCGCGCAACTTTTCAACCAACGCCAGGTTGGCATCGAGATTGGCACCCTGGAACCGCGGAGCCCTCGCGCGGAAATCACCGCCGTTATCGCGCTCCCTGGTCCAGTGACCACTGATCAGGCCACGCGAGAGAACTCCATAGGCGGTGATGCCGATACCCAACTCGCGGCAGGTCGGCAGGATTTCCGTTTCGATGCCCCGTGAAATCAACGAATACTCGATTTGCAGGTCTGAAATCGGATGGACGGCCTGGGCGCGGCGGATCGTCTGCGCTCCCACTTCCGACAACCCGACATGGCGGACGTAACCCTGTTTGATCAGGTCACCGATCGCGCCGACCGTGTCTTCAATGGGCACGCTCGGGTCGAGGCGTGCGGGCCGATAAATGTCGATGTAGTCGACGCCGAGCCGCTGCAATGTGTAGGCGAGAAAGCTCCGGACCGCGGCGGGTCGGGCGTCATAGCCGAGCCACTGCCGATCGGGCCCGCGCAGCGCGCCGAACTTCACGCTGATCTGCACCTGCTCGCGCTTGCGGCCTTTGAGTGCCTCGCCAACCAGCATCTCGTTATGGCCCATACCGTAGAAATCGCCGGTGTCGAGCAGCGTGACACCCAAGTCCATGGCCGCGTGAATGGTCGCGATGCTCTCCGAGCGATCCGAGGGGCCGTACATATCGGACATGCCCATGGTGCCCAGACCGATGACGGAAACCTTCGGGCCCTGGGAGCCGAGTTGCGTGGTGTTCATGGCGTAATCCTTCGAATGAATCGTCTGGTATCGAATGATGAGGAATGGCAGACTATTCGATAAGACGGACTATTCAGAATGGTCCATTCGTCTAATCGAATAATCGACTGAAAACCAGTGGCACGGGAAGACCTCGATTTGCGCGACCTGGTGGCCTTCGCCGCGGTTGCCCGCCATCGCAGCTTCCGCCGCGCGGCCGGCGAGCTGCAGGTGTCCCCATCCGCCTTGAGTGAGAACCTTCGCGACCTGGAAGAACGGCTCGGCGTCAGGCTGCTCAACCGGACCACGCGAAGCGTGGCTCCTACCGAGGCGGGCGAGCGGCTTCTCGCAAGGCTCACCCCTGCCCTTCGCGACGTTCGGGACGCCGTGAGCGACGCCCGAGGTCAGCGCAACATTCCCGCGGGACGGCTGCGAATCAACGCTGCCTCGCCAGCGGTCCAACATGTCCTCGCGCCCATGATCGGTCCCTTTCTGGCGCGCTATCCCGAAATCAACGTCGAAATAGTCGATACCTCCAACCTCGTCGACATTGTTGCCGAGGGGTTCGATGCCGGCGTCCGCTACGAAGAGAATCTGGCGCGTGACATGATCGCGGTGTCCCTCGGACCTCCACAGCGCTATGTGTTGGTCGCCTCGCCGCAATTCCTCGCGACACACGGTCGCCCGCAGGCGCCGGAGGATGTGTTCGGCAAGCCCTGCATCGTTACCCGATTTCCGACCGGTGTCGTGTTGCCGTGGGAGTTTGAAAGAGCAGACCGGAAGGTCAAATTTGTGCCTGAAGGCATCCTGACCTGCGCGCATATCGGCCTCCAGCTCCAGGCCGCGATCGACGGCGCCGGATTCTGGAATACGTTCGAAGAAAACGCGCAGAGCGCAATCCGCGACGGCCGGCTGGAAACCCTCTTGGATGATTGGTTTCCGCCGTTTCCGGGACCTTTCCTCTATTACCCGAGCCGTCGGCAGGCGCCTCCGACACTGGCAGCGTTCGTCAACTTCGCCACCGAGTGGCGCAAGCGGCGCTAACGCGAGTCGTCATCCGGCGGCGGGAAGCCGAGTGAGGTTGCTGGGATCATGATGGTCGGCGAGTCGTCGACGTCCAGCGGACGCACAGCCACTGTCTCGTCTGCGGCAGCTGCAGCTGCGGCGGTAGCAGCTGGGGAAGCAACGGGAGCGAACGTACCCGTATGCGTGGGCGGCTGGAATGGATGTTGAGTTCTCAGCCGCTGCAGGGCGAGCTCGGCTTCGATCGGCTCACTGAAGTAATATCCCTGTCCATATTCGCAGCCCATTTCCTGCAGGGCGCGTGCCGCGGCCTCGGTCTCGATGATCTCGGCAATGGCCGTGAGATTCAGGCTGCCGGCCATCTGCACCATCGCGGCCATCATGCCGGTGTTGGCATTGTCCTGGGGACCGGTATTCACGAACGGCCGGTCGATTTTCACGAAATCGAACGGAAACAACTGCAGGTAGCTGAGGGAAGAATAACCCGTCCCGAAGTCATCGAGCATCAGCCCGATGCCCATGGCGTGCAGGCGCTCCAGCGTCTCGCGCGCCGCACCGACATTGCTGATGAGAGCGGCTTCCGTGAGCTCGAATTTGAGCACGGACGGAGGTAGCTGGGTCTCGCGCAACAGCGAGCCGATGTACTCCACCATCCCGGGGTCGCGCAGCGCCGTGGGCGACATGTTGATACTGACGAAGAACTTCTGGTTGGCGGGTAGACGCCGCAGCCATTCGCCCGCCAGCTTGATCACCCTCAGGATGATCCAACGGGTGATGGGCACCATGAGGCCCGCTTCTTCGGCGATGCGGATGAACTTGTCGGGCGCGAGCAAGCTCTCGACCGGGTGGCGCCAGCGCAGCAGCGCCTCGGCACCCACCATGCGATACGTTCTCAAGTCCACGATCGGCTGGAACAACAGCCGCAGCTCGTGCTTCTCGAGCGCCACGTGCAGATCGGCCTCGAGGCTGACCAGGGATGCCGCCTGGCCGGCCATGTTGGCTGAGTACAGGACGATCTTCTGGTTTTCCTGCCGCTTGGCGACCGACAACGCAATGTCGGCCTCGCGGACCACATCCTCCGCGCGCTGCTGGCCTGAATCGACGGTCGTTACACCGATGGTGGCGGTCACGACCAGCTTGTGACGGCGCAGCTCGAAAGGCGAGCGCAGCTCATCCTGCAGGACGCCGGCGACCCCGAGTGCCGAGTCGGTGGAGGCGACATCGAGAATCAGCACGGCAAACTGGTCGCCACCCCACCGGGCCAGCACGCCTTCAAATGCCGAGGTTGATTTTTCGAAGCGCCGCGCGGCCTGCACCATCAACTCGTCGCCGGCCGTGTGGCCGAGCATGTCGTTGACGAGCTTGAATCGCGAGATATCCACGATGATCACAGCCACGCGCTGGCGCCGTTTCGTGCGCACATCGCGCAGCGCCCTGTCCAACTGATCCATGAAATAACGCCGGTTGGGCAACCCGGTGAAAGCGTCATGGAAACGGGCGTGATCAAATGTTTCCTGAAGGCTGAGGCGCTGTTGCATCTCAGTAGCAAGTTGTCTGTTGATATTTCGCAGCCGTGCGCGCGCCGCCGTCAACGCGGACCGCGAGCGCCGCAGGGCATGGCTCAGGTCGTGGGTACCGAAGGCCAGCAGCCAGGCGAGAAAAGCCAACAGGCCGATGTCCGAAGCCAGCTCCGTGGCGGGATACCAGCCGGTACGCGGCAGAATCGCGACCTGCAGGTAGCTGCCCGCCGTCGCCGGCTGAAACCCGATCGGCAGGCGCAGCTTGATGGCCACGGCATCCACCAGCGGTTCGGTGCTCGAGCTCACGAAGATGCGCGTCCGGGCACTTCGTGGGTCGACCTGAGACAGCTCGAAGTCGTAGCCCGAATCGGTGAGTCGCGCGAGGTGCGCACGCGAAATCACCTCATCGAGATCACCGTACGATACGGCCCAACCCCGGCTGGGAGACTCCACTGCGGGAATGGCCGGGACGACCGGCACACGTGCCGCCACCAACCACTGGCTTCCCAATCGCAAGGGCCCCAACACGGATGAGCCCGGCACGGGACGCGCGGACTCGGCCGAGTCCCATTCACTCGCTATACCGGCCGCGGCATTCGCGTCGGCGGGGAGCGAGCTCAACACGCGGTCCTCGTTCGTCATCCAGAAGGTGTTGGACACCAGCGGCATGGAATCGAGCGAAGTGAATGTGTTGGTATTGGCCAGGGCCTTGCCGGCAGCCGCGGCTTGCCTGGCTGCGAGCACTCCCAGTTTCTGCAACTCGGGATCGATCTTGCCCGCATAGCCAGCCAGGATCGAAGTGGCTGCGGCGCGTGCGGCGGCGGCATGGTGTTGCACGCTCAGATACATGAGGCGCGAGCCCGCAATGAGCACCACGGCCAGCACCACTACTGTGGGGATCCAGCCGAAGTCGCGCCTTCTTTTCAACAATGCCGCCACTGTTATTTACCGTGATTTCCTATGTGAAATATGTAGTTCAGATTTCCCTGGAAGCGCTTGCTGTCAACAAACGGGCTGTACAGCTTCTGATAGTCGAGTATCAGGCTGATCTCGCTGCGCCAGTTCGGCAGCGGGAGCGTGGCTCCCACATAACCTTCCTTGACCCGCAGTCCTGGAATCGAGGTCTCGCCCACACTGGCGCCGGGATTGAGCACGGCCGCCGTTGCCTGTCCGAACGAGAAGCCTGCCAGCCAGTTCAGCCCGGGCTCATACAGGTCAATCTTCCCCGCGAGCAACCGGGTACCGAGGTTGGATCCCACTGAATAGGCATACGACACCGAGGTCTGAAAATGCGGATTCCACAGGTAGGAAACGCCGAGCTTCGGCAGGTTTCCGGACACGGTGTCCACAAAGAACTGGCGATCTTCCAACTGCACCGAGAGCCTGTGGAAGTAAGTGCCGACCAGGCCCACGGCTTCAATGTGGTAGTTGAGGGCGCGATCGCCGGCGTTGCCCGCACCCTCGTGTGCTTCACCGTACACAGTGTACCGCTGATCCCCCTGGCCCATGCTGTAGGCGCCGTTCAGAGAGCCAAACGTCCAATGCGAGTTGGCAAGCACCTGGTGCTCAACAGCGACGCCGGCAAGGGCATCCGCGCTGAAGTTATGTAGCCAGGTGAGCGAGCCGCCGCCGCCGCCGCTGGTGTTGGTAAGGCTTTCACCCTGGAATCCGATTGCAATCCGGTCATCGACCCCTGAGGGCGCGGCGTGTAACGCGCAGACAGGTGCCAACAGGCCGGCTACCGTGGCTGCGACTGCGAGCCCGCGCCTCATCGCATCTGTCCCAGCGTTGGAGTGACCACCGTCGAGCCGGTCGCAAACGGATCGGCTGTGCCGGCTCTCGCGACCGGTAGAAAGGTTACTGTGAAAATGCGTTCCTCCTCACCCGCCAACGAAATGGCGGAGCTGGTCACCTGATAGATTCTCGGTCCAATTTCAATGTGCATTTTTCTTCTGCCTGTCAGCCCCGGCTCCCACCAGCGTGGCGGGGCCTCCGGCTGAGCCAGTAGCTGCACGGCATCAGCCCCCACTTCCGCGCCCCCAAACAGGCCACCGGCGGGCTTGTTGAAAGCAAGAACCAGGCCACGGGCATCGATCACGAAGGCCGCATACTCGGCCGAATCCAGTGCCGCCTTCAGACAGAAGACTTCAGTCGCATCCTCAATAGTCAGGAGTGCCAATCTGCGGCCCTTGTGCGCCACGTGAAGCACCCGGATCTGTGTGACCCGCAACTGATCGCCCACGCGGATGACCGTCGCGGGAGCGCCACCGTCCGAGCCGACGATGAGCTCCTGCACGATGTCGGGATAGGAAAACTTCAATGCCTCGAACAGCAGGCGACCTTCAATCGGCAGCTCGCCGGCGCGCAGGTAGATACTTGCAAACTCGCTGGAAGCCACGATGCGCATGGAGTCAGGATCGATGAGCAACGCGGGCAACGGCAGGCGCTCAATGAGGCCGGCCCACATTTCCTGGCCGCGTTCTGCCTCGGTACGCGCCATCACAATGTGCGCATTCAGGCGCTCGAAAATCGTGCCGACATACTCGGCCGCCACCGCGCAGGCAAACAACAGGATGGTGAACACTTCCAACAACACGATCAGGTAGTTCGACGGCGCAAAGAAGCCCGAGAACGAGGGCTGCGCCACGGCGCTCTGATTGCCGAACAACCAGGTGAGCCATTTGTCAGTGCCCATGAGGCCACTCGCATACCAGCGCAATTCGGGCGCCTGGCTGAGAGCGACGATGCCCACGGCAATGACACTGATCGCGGCAATCAGATAGGGATGCCAGCGCGACAGGAAGATCGCACCCACGACCGGCAACGCGAACACGGTGAGGAACATCGGATTCTGCAGGGCGCCGACGTGCTGCCAGATGAACGCGACCAGGACGACGCCCAGGATGTCGAGGAATGTCAGCGTGCGGTCGCGCCACTTGCCGTGCATACGGGCCGGCGATGCCAACATGGTGAACGCCACATGGATGCCGCCCAGTGCCAGCAGGCCCCAGCTCGCCATGCCGATATTCACCTCGAAGCCACTGGCGAACCAGGGAACGCCGGTCGCCACGAGAATGGCGACAATGGTCATCAACCAGATGTCATCGAGCAGATGAACGCGCGGATTCTCCCAGACCGGGCGGGGAATGAGCTGCGTGCTGTCGACGTTCGGCCTCACTTCGCAATCCACGCTACTGCAGGGACTTCTGCTGCTGAGCGGCAACGCTCACGGTGCCCTTGTTGCTGACGGGACTGTTGCCGAAGTTGTTGTTGTCGAGGAACGGCTGGGACTGCACTTTCTGCCCGCTGGGTGGCTGGAAATCCTCGACGTGCAAGGCATACGCATGCGCGCGCAGGACCTGGTTGCGGCGCAGGATGGGCGAATCGCCGATGACATCGATACCGTTAAATTTCGCTTCAATGATGGTGTTGTCAACCGCGGTGCTGACCTTGGCCTTGTCGCCGAGTACGAAGGCGAGACCGTAGCCGCAGTTGTGCAAGCGGTTGGAGCGTACCAGCGTGTTGGATGAGCTGCGGACCATCACGCCATAGGCCGTGAGACCCTCCAACTCGTTGTCGTCGATGGTGGCACCGCTCGCGTTCTCGGCAACGATGCCCATGGAGGCGCCGCCGTTGATGCGATTGCCCCGGATCACCGCTCCGGCACCGACGACATGCACGTCGGCTTCGTGGGCGTTGATGAAGTCATTGCGCTCGACCAACACCGGGATGTTGCCCGCGACGATACCGGTCGTGTCCTCGGTGAACTTGTTGTCGTGGATGCCGATGACATCATCATGTGAATCGGGCGCGCTGCGCACGGCCCACAGGCCGGCATCCTTGCTTTCCTTGAACTCATTGTTGGCCACGGCGGTGTTGTGACCGGACGCAGCGAAGCGGATGCCGACCCGATTGCGGGTGAAGTGATTGCGTTCCAACAGTGTGTCGCTCGCGTTCTCCGCCACTTCGACACCGACGTCACAGGACTCGATGGTCGCGGCGGACAGCCTGAAATGAATGGAGCGCACGAGGATGGCCGCCGCCGGGCACTTGCTGACCGTGAGCTGCTCGATGGCGGTATTCGGCCCGGAGACATCGAAGACCGGGCCGGCATTCAGCGCCTGCGCATCAATCACCGTGCCGGTTGCCTGGCCCACCACCTTCACACCCCGCCCGCTCACGAGGGCGGGCAGCGCCGTCTCGAGCTTGATTGAGGCAATCTCGATCGAAATGGTCCTGGGACCGGTGGCACCCGCGACCAGGAACAGCGCCTCGCGCAACGTTCCAGGGCCCCGATCGCCCGCGTTCGTCACATGCACCGTCACTTCTTTTTCCGAGCTGTTACCCGGCTGCACCCGCTTGGTTTCATACCAGTGGCCGGCCGCGACCACG
>Ga0307510_10003336_pt1 | contig 18711 bp, 19 predicted proteins | sample 12_EM_MG_FD_207224 | JGI IMG/M metagenome (GOLD analysis project Ga0307510, IMG submission 207224) | Populus trichocarpa ectomycorrhiza microbial communities from riparian zone in the Pacific Northwest, United States - 12_EM | ecosystem: Host-associated > Plants > Roots > Unclassified | place...
ATGCCAGCACGGACAGCGTGATCGCAAACGGCCCGTATTCGGTGGTCAGGAGAACCGCGAGCCCTGCCAGGTGGACGGCAACGGTCAAGCCGGCCAGAGCAAAGAACCGGACGCCGCGCGATTGCGCAACGAGGCTTTCGCCGATTCCGGGTCCCGCGACGGCTGACATATCCTCAAAGCCCCTTGATGAAACCTGCCTCGATCAATAACCGGTTGAACCTGCGCACCTCGGCGCCGCCCTTGCAGGCGTAGAATACACCCTTGCAACGGAGCATGATGTTCTTCTGTTCCTCGAACGATGGGTCGAGCGGAATGCCGGCGGCTTCCTGGATCACCAGCGGCAGGTAGGGCGCATCGATCCTGTCCATAACGGCGGAACTCTTCACCGGCTCAAAATTGATGGCGTCGATCGCGTAATAGGTGGTGAAGTAGCGCGGATCGTAGGTGTCGAATTTGCGGGCGACCCGGGCTTCATCCAGGCCTGGGTCCAGCAGGTTCGACGAGAACTCCGGCTGATGGTCGCCGTAGCGGACGATCAGGAACGGCTGCGCCGGGAATTTCTTCTTCAGGCTGGCGATGAAGCCCGCATAGTCGCCGGCGCTCATGGTCTGGCGGCGCAGATATTCGTCGACCACCGGCGCGTTGCCGGGCTTGCGCCAGGACGGCAGCAGATCGGGGCGGAACTTGGTTTCCCAGGGGAAATGGTTGGCGGCGAGATAGACGAAGGTGAACAGCGGCGTGTTGGCCGGCTGCTCGGCAATCAGCTTGACGGCCTTTTCGTAGAAGAAGCTGTCCGGCTCGATGCCCTTGGCGCCGAGATCGCGCGCATCGTAGAAGTGCTGGATGCCCGTGGAGGTCTGGAAGCCGCGCGCGCCCATGAAGGCGCCGTAGGCCGGATAGAGTGAGAGGGTGTTGTAGCCGCAGCGGCGCAGCGCCAGCGGCAACCCGCGCTCGACCCGCCCCGACGCAATGCGGGTGACGAAATAGGAGAAGCGGCCGAACGAGCGCGATGACAGGCCGGCCAGCACGTTGTACTCGGCCATCCAGCTGGCGCCGCCGCTGCTTTCGGCCATGAACTTACGCTCGCGGCCATCAAACGACTTGAAGTGGCTGCCATAGTCCGCCGGCACCTTGACGCCACTGGCCTGACGGATGTCGAAGCTCGACTCGTCATGGATCATGATGATGTGCGGGCGGCGGCCGGCGACATGACAGGAATCCTCCAGCGGCATCTTCAGCCGCTCGGCGGTCACGGCCTCCGATTCCATAAAGCCGTAATTGGCGAAGTCGGAAACCGCCGTCACGCCCGAGCGGGCGAATTTGGAGAGATAGCCGTCGTCGTAATAGCTGCGCCAGGCTTCGTCCGGCCAGGTGATGGCCTGCCCGGTCAGCGCGGCAAGACAGGCCAGCAGGCCGGCGGCCGCCGGCAGGCGGCGGATGCGGAACGGATCGAGCCACCACAGCGCGTACATCAGCGGCAGGATGACGATCGCGGCGCCGACCACGTTCCAGCGCAAGTTCGGAAAGATCGTGAACAGATAGGCCGCGGTATCCCGGTCGATCACCATCAGGTCGACGAAGTTCGCGGTCATCTGGACCACGTCGTGCTTGAGCCGCGACAGCAGCACCAGCAGCACCACCAGCGTCAGCGACAGCGCGCCCGACAGCGCCGGGCGCCGCAGCAGCGCGATAAAGAAGAAGTTCAGAATGCCCCACGCCAGCGCAAAACCCATGCGGCCGCCGAAATCGGCTTCGGTCTCCAGCATGATCGCCAGCGCGGCCATGTGCGGTGCAGCAACGGCCGAAAGCCGCCAGAAGCCGATGGCGGCAAGGCCGGCAACTAGGGTAGCGGCGGAGGGCCCTGGATTTGGCGCGGGCGCCATATGGGAAAACGCAACATGACCCGGCGCAATACAAAGCCTTGGCTGGCGACGGACCAGGAGACGCACGACCAGCCGGAACCTGCATCGTGTCTTAAAAACGTAGTGTAATCGTCATGAACGCGCAATGAATTTGCCCCGCAGGGTAAATGCGGGGCCAATGTTATTCCGGGGCACGTCACGCCCGCCTGGCGATCCCTTCGATAAAGAGGTCGAGGATCGCCTCGGCGGTCTGCTCGGCCTCGGCGGCGTCCACGCCCCAGCGCGGAAAATGGCCGTCGATATTCATCCGGGCAAAGCCATAGACCAGCGCCCGGCCGGCGATCTGGACCTGCTTGAGGTCCGCCGCCCGGAGCTGACCCGCCGCAAAGGCTTCCGCAAGTGTCCGCTCGGTCAGCGCGATCAGTTCGGTATTGTCGCGGCTGACAGTGGCCGCCCGGTCGTGTTCGAAGAACCGGCGGCTGGAAATGATCTCGAAATGGGTCGGGTTGCGCATCGCCCAGCGCAGGTAAGCGAGCCCGAGGCAGCGAAAGCGCGCCAGCGGATCGCCGGCCGGCGCCCCGGCCAGCCCGGCTTCGATCTCGGCCCGGAAGCGCCGCTGCGCCTCCTCCGCCACCGCCTGCATCAGGGCATCGCGGCTCGGAAAATGCCGGAACGGCGCCCCCGGCGACACGCCGGCGCGGCGGGCGGCCTCGCGGACGCTGACCGCCTCCGGCCCGCCCTCGCCGACCAATTGCAGCGCGGCGTCGATCAGCACCCGGCGGAGATCGCCGTGGTGATACGGCTTTGCCGCGGACGCCCGCGAAACGCGGCGGCGCGGCTTGGCGGCGGACGATTTGGTGGCTGGGCGCATGCCCTCTCCTACCATCACCGCCTTGTGAATGTAAGCACCGATTACACGGGTTGACCGTCCGGGCACCCGACATGTAACTAGTGATTACATCAGGCAATCGCGTCATTGCGAGCGCAGCGAAGCAATCCATCGCGCCACATCAAGAAAGAATGGATTGCTTCGCGGAGCCTGTCATCGGGCGGGCATTCGCCCGACCCGTTGGCTCGGAATGACGGCAATCAATGGGGAGCGAAACATGCCGGCGCGTCAAAACTGGTTCGATGGCTGGCGGCTGTTCGCCCTGCTCTCGCTGACCCTGCTCGGCTTAAGCATCTGGATCGCCGGCATGCGGGGTTTTGAGGTCAACGGCGTGCGGATGGTGATCCGGTTCACCGCGCGGACCTCGCTGGTGTTGTTCTGCCTGGCCTTCGCAGGCACAGCGCTGGCGCTGATGTGGCCGAACGCGTGGACGCGATGGCTGCGCCGCAACCGCCGCCATCTCGGCGTCAGCTTTGCGGCCTCGCACGCCATCCACGCGGTCGCCATCGCCGCCTTCGCCGTGATGGATCCCGCAGGCTACGCGGCGGCGACCTCGATCGCGTCCTACATCTTCGGCGGCATCGGCTACGCCTTCATAACGGCGATGACCGCGACCTCGTTCGACCGCACGGCAACCGCGATCGGCGCGCGCGCCTGGCGCCGGCTGCATCTTATCGGCGGCTATTACCTGCTGTTCCAGTTCATGGTGTCGTTCGGCAAGCGGATTCCCGACATGCCGCTCTACGCGCTGTTCCTGATCCCGCTGGTAGCCGTGTTCGCACTGCGCATGATCGCGATGGCGCCACGCGCGCAAGCCACGGTGCGGACGGGATGATCTAAGGCGCGGGGCGACGTTTCTTCGAATCGTCATCCCGGTCCGCACGGTCGCTTGTCAGCTCGAGAAGATGAGGCACGTCGTCGTGCCGTGCGCGAGCAATCGGCCTCTGCCGTCCACCACCCGCCCTTCGGCCGTGCCGACGCGACGGCCGCAGCTCAGGACCTTACCCTCAGCCCTGACCTCGCCTGTCTCTGATGTAATCGGGCGCACCAGGGAAATCTTGAACTCGAGCGTCGTCTGGCTAACGCCCCGTTCAAGTGTGGATTGGATTGCCAGCCCCATGCAGCTGTCGAACAGCGTCGCCGTGAGGCCTCCATGCACGGTGCCCGCCGGGTTGAGGTGGGCGCCAGTCGGCACCAGCGTGATGACAACACGGCCGCTCTCTGCTTCAGCGACATCATACCCCAACGTCTGCGCGATCGTGTTGAGAGGTAGTGTGCCACTCGCGAGGCCATGCACGAATGCCAGCCCGTTCATTTGCTTTTGCTGTTCGGGACTGACCGTCCCGTAGGTCTTGATTGTCATCGAACGTTCCCATCAGGTTCGGCTAATTCCATTTTTCCTCGACGCAGGTGCTCTCTTTCGAATAGCCGAGAGCGGCTTGCCGTAGAGCCGGGCGAATGCAGCGCGCAGTCGCCGTGCGCTGGAGAAACCTGCGCGTTCAGCGACTAGGCGGATCGGAAAGTCGGTGTCGTCCAGGAGGCGCTTGGCACGACGCACGCGAAGCGAAAGTGCGACCTGCAGCGGCGACGCGTCGAGATGCTTGGCAAAAAGCCGCGACAGGTGACGCGCTCCGACCCCGACCCGATCGGCAAGCTGATCGACGTCGCCCCGGTCAAGCGCGCCAGCTTCGATCAGGGTCAGCGCACGCTCGACCGTTGTCCTTGTGCCCTTCCAAGCGGGACAGAAAGGCGCTGTTTCGGGACGGCATCTGAGACAAGGTCTAAAACCGGCACGCTCCGCTGCTGCCGCGCTACGATAGAACCGTATGTTGCGCGCCAGCGGCGTTCGCGCCGGACACACCGGCCGACAATAGACGCCAGTCGTCCTGACTGCCACGAACACCACCCCGTCCCAGGCAGGGTCGCGACGTTTGAAGGCTTCGTATTGGGCAACGAAATCGAGCATTTAGCCGCTATGGCTACCACAGCCTCACAATGCAAGCCGGATGGCGATACCACGTCCGAAAACGGCCGCCGACAGCAGGTGAATGCACAGCCCTACTGATCCCCCAGCAGGTGATATTGCCGTCCAAGCTGGCGGTGCACCGACATCACGGCGCGGTCGACATCGCTGATCAGGCTGTCGCCGAGAACGACATTGGGAATTTCCCAGTTCCGGCCCTCGCGAGTATTTGGCAGCCCGCGCACCGCGGGCACGGACGCCGTTTCGCATCCCGGCTGGCTGCGAAGCGCGGCGTCGGCGATTTGCGTCAGCTCCGCTCGGTTCTTGCCCGTCGTCACTGGTGGCCGAGACCTTCGAGTTCTTTGGCGCGCGCTTCCGTCATGCTGCGCATGCATTCGCCGGCATCGAGCCGCGCGATGGTGCCCTCGCCCATCCCGTAATACAGGCAGTTGGCGTCGCGGTACTGGATCCACAGCCGCTGCGCCGCGCGCAGCTGATCGCGCTGCGCAGGCTGAGCATCCTGCACTGCCTTCTGGTAGGCGACATTCAGCCGCTTGTCCCATTGCGTAGTCTTGGCCTTGAGGCATTCCACCATCTGATACGTGCTGCCGTCGCAGGATTGTTCAGGATCGCCCTGATCGCCGGCATGGGCGACCGATACCAGCGCAAGGACGGCCGCCAGGCCGATTACCATTCGCAGCATCATGCTCATCCCTGCGGCATCAGCCCGAGGCGCTTGGCGATGATCCGGTCGAGGGTGCGCTTGGGCAGCACGGCCGCCATCAACCGTTGCATCGGATCCGGCACGATCGTGTAACGCACCTTGGGGTTCGGCAGCGTCAATGCCCCGAACACCTTCTCGGCAATCGTCTCGGCCGGCAATCCGGTCGCGCCAAGGCCCAGCATGACGGTGCGGATTTTCTCCAGCGCCGGCAGATACGGCGAGTTCTTGTAGGGGGAAATGTCGACCTCCTCGGCCTTGCTCCAGATCGGCGTCTTTACAGCGCCCGGCGCAATGATGATGACGTCGATCCCGAACAACATCAGTTCGCGGCGCAGGCTCTCCGACAGCCCTTCGATGGCGTGCTTGGAGGCGGAATAGGCCGACGTCATCGGATTGCCGTTCTTGCCGGCGACCGAGGAGATCATCACGATCCGGCCCTTTGGTCCCTTCAGGGTCGGATCGGAGCCAAGCAGCGGCCCGAAAGCCTGGGTCGCAATGATCGGCCCGATGAAATTGACCTCCATCTGGCGGCGGAATTCATCGGCGGCGAGTTCGAGCACTGGGCCCGAGACCGCAATGCCGGCATTGTTGACGAGACCGGCGAGCGTTTCGCCGTTGAGAGCACCCCGGACCTCGCGCGCGGCGGCCAGCACGGCGGCCTCATCGGTGACGTCGAAGATCAACGGCGTGAAGTTCGCCCCGAACTCGCTCTTGAGGCGGTCGGCGTCGGCCTGCTTGCGGACGCTGCCGAACACGCGGAAACCGCGGTCCAGCAACATCCTGGCGCTGGCCCAGCCGATGCCGGTGGATGCCCCCGTGATGACAACAGATCTCATGAGCTTAAGCCCTTGTAAGAGGTTTAATGAAGTTCGTCGTGAAGGAATGCTTAAGCATCGGCTTCGCGAGCTTCCGCCGCGGGTGCGGCCAGCCTTGACGGCGTCTTGTTCGACAAGTTGCTATTCGATTTTTCCCGGGAACGGTTTGGAGAGGATAGCAGCCGGGCTGGATGACCGGAAGCGGCGCCGCAGGTCAGATCCGGCGCGACATCGGCGATTTATCGCGTGAAATCGCAGCGTTCGCCCCCGATCGCGTTGGTAAACAATTCGAAACGCGGCGTTTGCAATGCGCGGCCTGCCTCGACACCGAGGCGCTTGCCGCGACCCCGCCAATGGATTGCCCGGTTCAGATGCAGTCGGTCTGTATTACTACCGGTTCCGGCCTTTAACGCGGCGTAAGGCTCGGCTTGTCATTGTGCACGCCAACCCTTCAACAACCAACAGGCTGCCCACAATGGTGCAACAGCCGGCGCACTCGATCATCGCCGAACTCGAAGATGCCGTCAGAGGCGGTTCGTCTGCCAAGCGGGTGGAAACCCTGCGGCAGGTCACCGATCTCTTCCTCAATGACGGGGAACGCCTCAGCGACGACCAGGTCAAGGTCTTCGATGACGTGCTCTGCCTGCTGATCGCGCGCGTCGAAACGCGGGCGAAGGCCGAACTTTCGAAGCGGCTGGCGCCGCTCGACTATGCCCCGTTCGAGGTGATCCAGCATCTGGCCTGGGACGACGAGATCGATGTCGCCGGCAGCGTGCTGGCCAATTCCAGCAGGCTCGGGACCGAGGTGCTGGTCGAGATCGCCAGCAAAAAGGGGCAGGATCACCTGCTCGCCATTTCCGGCCGGTCCAACCTGCCTACCGCCGTGACCGACGTCATCGTCGATCGCGGCGAAGGCAAGGTGATCCGAAAGCTCGCCAACAACGCCAGCGCCAAGTTTTCCGACCAGGGCTTTTCCACCATCGTTGCCCGCGCCGGTGCGGACGACGAACTGGTCGAAATCCTCGGCCTTCGCGCCGATTTCCCGGCAAAGTTCATTGCTGACCTGTTGCGCCGCGCCAAGGAAACGGTTCGCGCCCGGCTTTTGGCCATCGCGCCGCCGGCAGTCCAGGAAGAGATCAAACGGGTCCTGAACGAGATTGCCCGCAAGGCGCCGGCACCGGGGCGGAGCTTCGGCGTCGCCGAGGAACTCGTGAAGCTGATGAAGGGGCTGAACGAGCTGGATGATGCAGCTGTGTATAATTTCGCCGAATCGAAAAAGTTCGACGAGGTCACGGTCGCTATCGCGGTTCTCAATGAGATGCCAATCGAAATGGTGGCCCGGCTGATGGAAGGCCCCCGCGCCGACCTTCTTCTCATTCCCTGCCGGTCGGCCCGCCTAAACTGGCCGACGGTCGAGTCGATCCTGCGCAACCGGCCGGTCATGCCTGCGATCAACGAGCAGACGCTGGAGGTCGCGGAGCGCGATTTCCGGAAACTGTCGATGGAGACGGCCCAGCGCACCGTGCGCTTCTGGCAGCTTCACAACAGGATCGAGAAGTAGCCGGTCCTCCTGACGAATTGAGCCTTGCCTGCCCGCCGTGGTCACGGCGCGCAGGGTCCGGACCGATCACAAACGATCCAGCGCGCGATCCAGCCAGCCATCGCTGCCGCCCTTGACCCATTCAAAACCCAGCCGCCGGGGCAAATCGACGCCCTCGGGGCGAAGCATCCGCACCTCGGGATGTTCGAAACTGTCCGGCATCAGACAGAATCCAAGGCCGGCCGCCACCATCGCAAGCGCCCGCGCATCGCTGTCGGTCTGCGCGACGACGCGTGGCCGCACCTTCCACGCGTCGAGAATCCGCGATGCCGACTGCAATTGTTCGCAGTGCACCCGCACGATCAGGGGCTGGCCCGCCAGGATCTCCGGGGAGACCGCCCCGCGGGGAAACGCGCGGGCCGAAACCGCCAGCGCCTGCCGGTCCGCCGCCAGCTCCGATTGCCGATGGCCGCGCGCCGGCGATCCCAAAGCGGTCAGGACGACATCGTAACGGCCGTTGGCAAGCCGCTGCTGCAGCTTGGGAAGGGAGGCATCCTCGGTCCGCCAAAACCGTCCCGGCTCGATCGCCCGCAAACGCGCAATGCATTGGGCCACGAAGGCCGGCGGAATCGTCGGCAGAATTCCAAGCCGCAGCGGCCTGCCCGACGGCTTGCCGCCGGACGCCGCCTTGAGCTGTTCGGCTTTGCGCAGAATTGATCGCGAGGTCTCCAGCACTTCTTCGCCGCGCGGCGTGAGCCGCACGCCGCGCGCATGACGCTCCAGAAGTGCGAACCCCAGTTCGGCTTCGAGGGCGGCGATCGCGGCCGACAGCGTCGGCTGCGTGACGAAAGCCCGGCGCGCACCGGCGCTGAAGCTGCCCGCTTCGGCGATGGCCACGAAGTACCTGATCTGCTTGAAGTCCATCCATAGAGAATATCTATGGTTCGATATCGGAGCAATCGGGATTGCCTAAGCTCCTTCCTGGTCGGAGCATGACACCGGTCAAACAGCCGGGAGAGACCGATGGCGCACGATGCGATCCGCGAACTGGTCGAACGGGTCACCTACGCCCCCGGCTACACCAAGGCCGTCGGCACCAGGGTCGAGAGCGCGGAACCGGGCTATGTCGTGATGTCTCTCGCCAAGACCGACCATCTCTTGCAGGCGAACGGCTTCTTTCATGGCGGCGTCATCGCCGGACTGGCGGACCATGCCGCCGGCGGGGCGGTGACCACGGCCATGCCGCCCGGCCGGTTCGCCGTGACCGTCAACCTGCAGGTCAGTTTCCTCGCCCCGGCGAAAGGCACCTCACTGGTCGCGCGCGCCCGCGCACTTCAGGTTGGAAGCACGATCGGCGTGGCACGTGTCGACGTGGCGTCGGTGGCCGACGGGGCGGAGACGCCGTGCGCCATCGCGACAGTGACGCTTCGCGGCGTCGACTTCCCGGCCCGATAAGCCCGGCTGATCCAGCAACATGAGATGTCGGAAGCACGGAGACCGAAAGCCGGTCTCGCTGAACAACGACTGACGATCTCGTTTTGCGAACGAGAATGCAGATGAAGCAACCGCGCTTTGACTCGGTAAACGCTCGCTTTTCTGTCGCCAATGCATTTCTTGAATCGCTTCGCAACAAGTAGGTGTGTGAAGTGTCAGCTCTTCGTTTCGGCTCGGCTGGCGCATTCGGCGCGGCGCGTTGAAGAATATGGTTGAGCCAATAATTCTTCGAAGAAACGGCGAGACCGCGTTCGCGATCTCGCCGGATAATGTCGATCAAGGCTTAAGACTTGGTATTCCGCCACCGCGCCTCATCCCCGCGCAACGGCGAAGCCGTTGTCGCTGGAGGAGCGGCTTCGTCGGGTGGGCAAAGCGCAGCGTGCCCACCATTCAGGTGGATCGGAGGATAGATGGTGGGCACGGCGCAAGTGCGCCTTTGCCCACCCTACGCAGATCAAGCCAGCCTCAGTTCTTGGTCTTGTCGACCAGCGCGCCCTTCTTGATCCACGGCATCATGTCGCGGAGTTTGGCGCCGACTTCCTCGATCGGATGCTCGGCGAGCTTGGCGCGGGTGGCCTTGAACGAGGTCTGGTTGACCTTGTTCTCCAGCATCCAGTCGCGGGCGAACTTGCCGCCCTGGATGTCGGCGAGGACGCGCTTCATCTCGGCCTTGGTCTCCGCGGTGACGATACGCGGGCCGGTGACGTATTCGCCGTACTCGGCGGTGTTGGAGATCGAGTAGTTCATGTTGGCGATGCCGCCTTCATAGATCAGGTCGACGATCAGCTTCACCTCGTGCAGGCACTCGAAATAGGCCATCTCGGGGGCGTAGCCGGCTTCGACCAGCGTCTCGTAGCCGCCCTTGATCAGCTCGACCAGGCCGCCGCAGAGCACCACCTGCTCGCCGAACAGGTCGGTCTCGCACTCTTCCTTGAAGGTGGTCTCGATGATGCCGGCGCGGCCGCCGCCGATCGCCGAAGCATAGCTCAGGCCGAGGTCATGGGCATTGCCGGAGATGTCCTTGGCGATCGCGATCAGGCAGGGCACGCCGCCGCCGCGCTGGTATTCGGAGCGGACGGTGTGGCCGGGGCCCTTCGGCGCGATCATCAGCACGTCGAGGTCGGCGCGCGGATCGAGCAGGTTGAAATGGACGTTGAGGCCGTGGGCGAAGACGAGCGCTGCGCCCTTCTTCATGTTGTCGTGCAGGTGCTCGCGGTAGATGTCGCCCTGCAATTCGTCGGGGGTGAGCATCATGACGAGGTCGGCCCATTTGGCGGCCTCGGCGACTTCCATCACCTTGAAGCCGGCGGCTTCCGCCTTCTTGGCCGAGGCCGAGCCCTTGCGGAGCGCAATGGCCACTTCCTTGACGCCGGAATCCTTCAGGTTCAGCGCATGGGCGTGGCCCTGGCTGCCATAGCCGACGATGACGACCTTCTTGCCCTTGATCAGGTTCAGGTCGGCGTCGCGATCGTAATAAACACGCATGGGTCGTTTCCTTAATCGATGGCCAAATCGGCCGGTTAATCAGGCATTTGGGTGGATGGGAGCGCCGGTCGCCCGCGAATTTCCGGCGTTGTCTAGAGCATTTTCCGCGTCAAAGGAAACCCGTTTATGCATGGCGCGGTGCGGCATCATGCGTCCATGAAGACCGGATAGAGCGAGGCCAAGAGCAGCACCGCCATGATGATGTTGAAGGCCCGCACCGCCCGCCGGGAGGTCAGGACCGGCCGCAGCGCGGTACCGAACAGGGCCCAGGCGGTGCAGGACAAGATTCCCAAAAGCAGGCTCAAGCCGACCTGGATCGCGATGTTCCAGGGATAGGTGGCGATCGCCGCGTAGGCGGTGATGGTGCCGATCACCATGACCCAGCCCTTGGCGTTGACCCACTGGAACATGGCCGCGCCCCAGAAGGTCATCGGCCTGCGGCTGTTGTCCTGCTCCGCCGAGGGCGGCTCGGACATCGCAATATGGGCAGCGAGATAGATCAGGTAGGCGACCCCGGCATATTTCAGGATGGTCTGCAGCACCGGATAGGCGATGAAGATGGTGCCGAGCCCGAGGCCAACCGCGCCGATCATGAAGGCGAAGCCGACCGTGATTCCCATGATGTGCGGGATGGTGGGGCGGAAGCCGTAAGTCAGCCCCGACGACAGCAGCATGATGTTGTTCGGCCCCGGCGTGAAGAACATCACGGTGGCGAACAAGACGAAGGCGATCAAAAGCGAATGTGACATGGGGCCTCACGCGATCTTTGGCAGAACTTGTTTTTCTGAAGCCGGATTTTCTGAAGCCGGATTTCCTGAAGGCTTGGGATCTTCTGAATTCCTGGGACGCTTCGACAGCAGCATGACGGCGATGCCGCCCACCACCGTGACCATCCCGGCGAGCCGCAGCGGTCCAAAGGTTTCACCGAACACCACGCTCGATGCGGCCGAACCGACGAACGGCACCAGCAGCGCGAACGGCACCACCTGCGCCGCTGGATGATCCCGCAGCAACCTCCCCCACAGCCAGTAGGCGATGCTGGTGGAGACCGCGCCGAGACCGATCACGCACATCAGGCCGGTCAGCGACATATGGGTCAGTGCGTGCCAGGTCGGCTGCGGGCCGTTGCTGACCAGCGTCAACAAAAGCAACGGGACCGCCGCGACCAGACACAGCCACGCGAACAGGTCGAACATCGGCACGTCAGGCGCGCGCCGGAGCAAAAGATTGCCGGCCGCGAAGCTGAGCGGCGAGATCATCAATATCGCAAACGCAGCGATGCTGAAATCGTAGCCGACGGTGCCGCAGATCATCAGCAGGCCGACGGTGGCGATAGCGATGCCCACCGTCTGCCACACGCTCGGCCGCTCGCCGAACAGCAGCGCCGCAAAGCCGATGGTGAACAGCGCCTGGCTCTGCACGATCACGCTGGAAAGGCCGACGGGGACGCCATGTGCAATGGCAAAGGCCTGGGAGAGAAACTGGCCGAGGAACAGCGTGAAACTGATCGAGGCCAGCACGCGCCATGAAACCTTCGGCCGCGCCACGAACAGGCAGGGCAAGGCGGCGATGGAAAAGCGCAGCGTCGTCATCAGTTCCGGCGAAAATTCGTTCAGCGCAATGCGGCTCGCCACGAAGGCAAGCCCCCAGATCACCGCTACCAGTACGGCGATGCAGACATCGGCCGGTTTCATTTTTTTCTAGCTCTGTTGGTCCGGCTTCGGTTTGCGCAGGAGGTAGGTGCCGTGCAGCGGCGCGTGATAGTCGACCGATTGCAGTGTGAAGCCGACATCGGTCAGCATGCGCTCGATCACCCAGCCGAAGGTCGAGTATTCGTCGCGCATATGGGTGACCACGCCCTCGCGCTGGAAATCGTGGTTCTTGATGGTGAAATCGGCCCACTGCTCGACATCGCGCTCGGTGCCGTCGGGCATGCTGACGAACACGATGTCGCGCAGGTAGAAATTGGCGCCGGGCTTCAGCGCCGCATAGATTCTCGCCAGCGCCACCGCCTTCCAGAAGTCCGGCAAATGATGCAGCGTGAATTCGCTGACGATCAAATCATAGGAATCCGGCTGGTAGGCGAAGCTCAGCATGCCGGCCGGCTGGGTGCGGATCGCCACCTTGCGGTCCCGGGCCTGGATGTTGGCGAGCGCCAGCATCGCCGGCGAAATGTCGATCGCATCGACTTCTGCGCCCATCAGCGCGGCTTCGCAGGCCAGCACGCCGTTGCCGCAGCCGATATCGGCCACCCGCCAGCCCTTCTGCACGCCGAGCATGGTCAGCGCCGCGCGGGCGCGGAGGTCAGAGTCGTCATGCCGGTCATAGATCGAGGCGACCGCGGAATCCAGGCCGAGCTGCCGCCGTTGATTGTAATACCAGTCCCGCGCCAGCATGTTTCACATCCCCTCAGGCCCGCGCCCGATCGCGGCAACGCCGGTGCGCGACACTTCGACAAGGCCGAGCGGGCGCATCAGGTCGATAAATTGATTGATCTTGGAAGAATTGCCTGTGATCTCGAACACAAAACTCTCGGTGGTGGCGTCGATGACGCGGGCGCGGAACGCATCCGCCAGCCGCAGCGCCTCGACCCGGTTGTCGCCGCCGCCGCGCACTTTCACCATGGCGAGTTCCCGCTCGATCGAGCGGCCCGTAATCGTCATGTCGACGACGCGGTACACCGGCACCATGCGATCGAGCTGATGCTTGATCTGCTCGATCACCATCGGCGTACCCGTCGTGACGATGGTGATACGGGAGAGATGTTTCTGGCTCTCGGTCTCGGAGACAGTGAGACTCTCGATGTTGTAGCCGCGGCCGGAGAACAGCCCGATCACGCGCGCCAGCACGCCGGGCTCGTTCTGCACCAGCACGGACAGCGTGTGCGATTCCGTCGGGTCGTGGCGTTCTTCCAGGAAGTAGGCGGATGCGGGCTGGTTCATTGTCGTCCCCTCAAATGTCCTCTCGTCACGCCATCGCCCGCTGGGCGGTAGCCGTGATGTCCGCCCCGATCCATTTTCGGAACAGATCGAAATCGATATTTCCGCCGGACAAGATCAGACCGACGCGCTTGCCGGCGAGTTTTGCCTTCTCCTGCAGCGCCGCGGCCAGCGCGGCGGCGCCGGCGCCTTCGGCAAGGTTGTGCGTGTCGACCCAGTAGGCGCGCATGGCTGCTGCGACCTCATCGTCCGTGACCTGCACGATGCGCGAGGCGCCCTTGCGAATGATCGCGAGCGCCTCGGGAACGGGAACGCGGGTGGCCATGCCGTCGGCCAGCGTGTTGCTGGACTCGGTGGTCACGACCGTACCGGCCGCATACGACAGCGCGTAGGACGGCGCTTCGGTCGACTGCACGCCGACGATCTCTGTCTTCAGCCCGAGCAAGTCGCGCGCCATGATGCAGCCGCAGATTCCCGAGCCCTGCCCGATCGGCACATAGAGCACGTCGAGATCAGGCGCCGCGCGCAGCAATTCGAGCGCATAGGTCGCGACGCCGAGCACGAGGTCGGGATGGAACGACGGCACCATGTGAAGCCCGTCGAACTGAGCGCGGCGCTGGGCTTCTTCGGCGGCGGCCTGAAAGTCCTCGCCATGCTCGACCAGTTCGGCGCCGAACGCGCGCATGGCGAGATTCTTCTCGACCGAATTGCCCCGCGGTACATAGATCACCGCGCGAACGCCATGACGGCCGGCGGCGAAGGCAAGGCTCTGTCCGTGATTGCCGCGCGTAGCGGAAATGATGCCGGGCGTGTTCGGCCGCTCCTGCTTCAGCCGGCCGAGATAGACCAGCCCACCGCGCACCTTGAACGCGCCGATCGGCGTGTGGTTCTCGTGCTTGACCACGACGTGTGTCCCCAGCCGCTGGCCAAGCAGCGGCCAGGCATGCGCCGGCGTCGGCGGCACCGCCTGCCCCACGATTTCGTGCGCGCGTTCGAGTTCAGCGAGGTCAAACACTTCTATATCCTCCCGCTCGCTCGTCATCCCCGCGACCCTGCTCGTCATCCCCGCGCAGGCGGGGATCCAGTATTCCAGACACGTCCGGGCAGGCCCGAGACGTCGCGGCGCACTGGATCGCCCGGTCAAGCCGGGCGATGACAGCGGAATTTTGGGCTGGCATCCTCACACGAACATCCTCACACCAGCGCCTTGCCGCCGGCAAACGCCGCGGCAGTTGCTTCGTCGGTGGCTTCCGCGGGCAGCAGCATTTCGTTGTGCGCCTTGCCCGACGGAATCATCGGGAAGCAGTTTTCCAGCGCTGCCACGCGACAATCGAACAGCACCGGGCGCTTGACCTTGATCATCTCCTTGAGCGCACCGTCGAGATCACCGGGCTTGATCGCCTGCAGGCCGACGCAGCCGAACGCGTCCGCAAGCTTGACGAAATCCGGCAGCGCTTCCGAGTAGGAATGCGACAGCCGGTTGCCATGCAGCAGCTGCTGCCACTGCCGCACCATGCCCATGTACTGGTTGTTCAGGATGAAGATCTTGATCGGCAGCTCATGCTGAACCGCCGTCGACATCTCCTGCATCGTCATCTGCACCGAGGCGTCGCCCGCGATATCGATCACGAGGCTGTCGCGATGGGCGACCTGCACGCCGAGCGCGGCCGGCAGGCCGTAGCCCATGGTGCCGAGACCGCCCGACGTCATCCAGCGGTGCGGCTCCTCGAACCCGAAGAACTGCGCCGCCCACATCTGGTGCTGGCCGACCTCGGTCGTGATGTAGGTGTCATGGCCGCGCGTCGCCGCGAACAGGCGTTCGATAGCGTATTGCGGCAGGATGACATCGTTGTTCTTCTTGTAGGCGAGCGAATTGCGCGCGCGCCATTTTGCGATCTCCTGCCACCACGCCTTGATGTCGGGCTTTTTGGCTTCCGCCTTGAACACCTGCAGCAGGTCGCCCATCACGTTAGCGGCGTCGCCGATAATCGGCACTTCGACGCGGATGTTCTTGTTGATCGAGGACGGATCGATGTCGATGTGGATCTTCTTCGAGCCCGGCGAGAACGCGTCGACGCGACCGGTGATGCGGTCGTCGAAACGCGCGCCGATGCACAGCATGACGTCGCAACCATGCATCGCCATGTTGGCCTCGTAGGTGCCGTGCATGCCCAGCATGCCCAGCCAGTTCTTGCCGCTCGCTGGATAGGCGCCGAGGCCCATCAGGGTCGAGGTGATCGGGAAGCCGGTGGCGTCGACCAGTTCGCGCAGCAGTTTTGACGCCTCGGGTCCGGCATTGATGACGCCGCCGCCGGAATAGATCACGGGACGCTTGGCGGACGCCAGCAGCGCCACGGCCTTGCGGATCTGCGCGGCATCGCCCTTCACCCGCGGGGTGTAGGAAACATGCACGTCGGACTTGCGCGGCGGATGGTAGGTGCCGACCGCGAACTGCACGTCCTTGGGCACGTCGACCAGCACGGGTCCGGGACGGCCCGTGGTCGCGACGTAGAACGCCTCGTGCAGCACCTTGGCGAGATCGTTGACGTCGCGCACCAGCCAGTTGTGCTTGGTGCAGGGACGGGTGATGCCGACGGTGTCGCATTCCTGGAACGCGTCGTTGCCGATCAGATGCGTGGGGACTTGCCCGGTGATGCAGACCAGGGGAATCGAATCCATCAGCGCATCCGTCAGCGGCGTCACCATGTTGGTGGCGCCGGGACCTGACGTCACCAGCACCACGCCGGGCTTGCCGGTCGAGCGCGCATAGCCTTCGGCCGCATGGCCGGCGCCCTGCTCGTGCCGTACCAGAATGTGCTCGACGTCGCTCTGCTGGAAAATCTCGTCATAGATCGGAAGCACCGCGCCGCCGGGATAGCCGAACAGGTGCTGGACGCCATGATCGATGAGCGCGCGCACAATCATCGCGGCGCCGGTCATCTGGTTCGGATCGTGGCTGTTGTCGGTCATGGCTTGCTCCGGATGCGCTGTCCCAGCGCGGCTTCGTCAGTTTCGGTTTTGGGAAATAAAAAAGGGCCCCAGAGGCCCCATGCACACCGCCTGAATTTGGAATGGCCTCAGCCACCCCCGGCGGTGCGCCTGGGTACGACTACGATAAGGAGTTTGGTAATAATGTTGCGCATTCGACGGCTCGGACTTCCCAAAGGTTGCGCGGTTATACCGCCCGGTCCCCGGAAGTCAAGGGAAGGACGCCTTTAGCGCGATTTTGGCAGTGTAACCGTGTTCCGGCGGTTCGGCGAGTGGGATTTTTATGCGTGCAGGCATGCGGGGAGGCTGCATCCCGTCCCTGCGAGCAAACTTTCGGCTCACCTGAAACTACGCGTAGGTGGCCAAATCATACCGAGCCGCCAAGGCCTCGATTGGAAGATTCCATTCCTGGCTAATAGTGCGGATCATATCCAGCGTTAAAGGGCGGACGCGATTCAATATTTCGGACGCGCGATTGCGGCCAATCAAGCCGGCCAATTCCGCTTGCGACCTACCCATAGATTCGATCGCAAAATGCAGAACGTCGACGGGATCGCCATGCTTCGTTGCGAAGTGCTTGTCTTCGTACGCCTTGATGAGGGTAGATAGAACTTCGAAACGATCGCCATCGGCGGAGCCAGGGTCGGGTTCGGATTCGAAATAACGGGACACTTCGCGGATCGCCCAGTCGTAATCCCGTTCATTGTGGAGAGGCTTTACATCCATCGTCACACCGTCTCCGCATCTATGCGGTCATACTCTTCATGCGTACCGACAAACTTGATGAGGGCAGTTTTGAACTTGTAGGAAAAGTGGACGACAAGGCGATACTTGTTGCCGCCGATATCGACGATGGCTCTATTGTCTCCGACAAAGTCCACATTATTTCCGAACGCTCTCTCCAGGTCTGCAGGCCCACTCCACTCCCCTTTGGAAACGATTTGATACCAGGTGCCGAGCGGTATCTCGGCCTGAGGGTATCGCTTCCAAAAGACCTGAAGTGCCTTCCTTGCTACTACATTCATAGCCATAGCATGTTCCCGCCATGGGATCAATCAAAATTCCCACCACGGGAACCGATTAGAACAGCGATATCTTCCACCGCCGACCTCGCCGCTTCCGGCGACACCCACTCGAACTCCGGTAGCTGATGCCGGAACCAGGTGAATTGCCGCTTGGCGTAATGGCGGGTATCGGCGCGGCCGATTTCGGCGGCCTGTTCGCGCGTGATCTCGCCGCCGAGGTAGCGGATCAAGGCTGGCACGCCATGGGCCTTCATCGCCGGCAGCAGGGGATCGAGCTTTCGCCCGGCGAGCGCGGCGACCTCCTCCAGCGCGCCCGCGTCCAGCATCGCGTCGAACCGCGCATCGATCCGCGCGTAAAGCTGCTCGCGTTCAGGCGCGAGGAACAACGCGCTGAATTCGCCTGGCGGCAGCAGCGGCGGCAGGCCTTCGCGATGCCAGTCGGGCAGCGTACGGCCGGTGGCTTCGATGACCTCCAATGCACGGGCAATCCGCGTGCGGTCGCGCGGCTTCAAGCGTTCGGCCGAGACCGGATCGCGCCCCGCCAGCTCAGCGTGCAGCGCTTCGACGCCATCGCGTTCCAGCCGTGCGCGAACGGCGTCGCGTATCTCGGCCGGAATCTGCGGCACCGCGGAGAGGCCGCGCGTCAACGCCTTGAAGTACAGGCCGGAACCGCCGATGAAGATCGGCAGACGCTTTTCCGCGCGCGCCTCCGCCAGCACTTTTTCGGCATCCGCCACCCAGGCGCCGGCCGAGAAATTGACTGCTGCGTCGACATGGCCATAGAGCCGGTGCGGCGCGCGCGCCTCCTCCTCTGTTGTCGGCCGCGCCGTGATGATGCGGAGGTCGCGATAGACCTGCATGGAATCGGCGTTGACGACGACACCGCCGGTCTTTTGCGCCAATTCGAGCGCCAGGGCCGACTTGCCGCTGGCGGTCGGCCCTGCGATAAGCACGGCCTTGCTCAAACTAAGCGAATTCGCCTGCATG
>Ga0307510_10003337_pt1 | contig 18708 bp, 12 predicted proteins | sample 12_EM_MG_FD_207224 | JGI IMG/M metagenome (GOLD analysis project Ga0307510, IMG submission 207224) | Populus trichocarpa ectomycorrhiza microbial communities from riparian zone in the Pacific Northwest, United States - 12_EM | ecosystem: Host-associated > Plants > Roots > Unclassified | place...
GAACAAATCTTACAAATTAAAAAGTTGAATGAGAATGAAATTGAAAAAAAATATAATTTCATAAATTATTTCAAATAAAATAAATAATAATCAAAATAATAGAGATCAAATCTAAAAAATAAAAAAATTGAAAGATAAAGAAATTAAAATAATAATAATAATTAATATTTCATAAATTATTTCAAATAAAATAAGTAATAATCAAAAGAATAAGGACTAAATTTGATAGATAAAAAATTTCAATTAAAAAATAATAAGAGAAAAGAAAATAATAATTATAAAAATAAGGACCAAAATTAATATAAAAATTAAATTCTAAGGGATGAAATTGAAAAATAAATATTCGAAACAAAATATATATATAACAATCAAAAGTTTGAGGACCAAATTTGATATAATCAGCAAATAATATGACATTTCTAAATTTTTCACAACTTCCGGAAAGTGTTTTCCACCCAAAATAAAAGGAAAACACTTTCCTGAAAACCAAGCCAAATTTTCCTTTGACTGGAAAGTGTTTTCCGTTTATCAACTTTTCTAATGGCAAACAAACACAGGAAAGTTTGGAAAGTGGCTTTCCGGAAATCACTTTCCGGAAAACAAACACAACCTAAAATATTCTTTTACAAATTTAATTTATTGAGAAATAAAAACAACACAAGTATCTTTCTCATAAGAAATTAAAAAAAAAAAAACAAAAACAATAGGGATCAAAGTAACATTTTTTTAAATTAAAAATAAGGGTTAAATACATCTACCATTTTTATATTACATTTGGCTAATATTTTCAAGAACCCAAACCTAAAATGTTGTGAAAAAAAGTCCAATGAATTGAATATTTGTTATTCTAGATTTCTAATATTTTGAAGAAATAATTGTACCATCGTAGGATATTGTGATATCTTGACATTTTCTGATAATACAAAGTATTATTTTATGAATTCAAAATGTATAAATAACAATATGATTGAGGCTTTAAATATATAAAAAAATAATGAGTATTGTGTCAATCAACTTTCGTGCATTTTAATTAATTAACAAAGAATTTAAAGGAGATCAATATATTTTGTTGCGTTGTTTTTGCTTATCTTATTACATTTCATTATTTATAATATTATTTACTATGTAAATTTCCTTCCTTGGTCCATCAAATTTTAGATTTTTTTTCCAATTTGGTTAATGAGATTTATTTTCTTTTAATTTGATGCTTAAAAGTTATGTAGTTATTCAAGATTTTTTTATTTTCTTTGGATCGCATGTTTTCGTGTATCCAATATTTCAAGGATTGTTTTAAGATGAAATAAGGTCAACCAACTTTCATGCATATTAATCAACAAAGAAACTAAAGGAAATCAACATTTTGTTGTGTTACTGATAGTTATCCTTTCACATTTCATTATTCATAACATTGTTCACTATAAAAATTTCCTTTATTGGTCTTTTTAATTTCAGATTTTTTTTTCATTGTGGTTTTATTTTCTATCAATTTAGTCCTTAAAAGTTATGTTTTTATTTTCTAAGATTTTTTTTTTTTTGTTGAATTGCATGTTATCATGTATCTGATGTGTTAGGGATTGTTCTAGGATTAAATAACAGGTCAAATTTACATAATTAAACTTTTAATTACAATGAAAAAATAAAATTTTAAAAATAAAAATCAAATTCACATTGGCAAAAATTAACGACTTTTTTCACATGTGTATTGTAAAAAGGCGTGTAAAAATACACTTTGATCCCTTAATTTTTTTTTCATATCTAGTGCCTTCTGTTTTTGGATTTTTTGTTTCGAAAGTCATAGGGAAATATTAAGAGAAAGAAAGCTCTCAGATGCTTGGGTTCGAACCACTAATCACTTTGATTTTGGTGTCTATGGATTTGGTTTTAAGAGATAAACTCAATGAAAGTGGTTTCTACCTTCAATGATGCCCCAAAAAGTATATCAAGCCATGAAAAGTTGTTTTATTTGATTTGATATTGATTTTTTAGGCCATTAGAAAGTGTTTTGTTGATCATGACTGGATTTTAGAGGTTCATGAGATTTTTTTTTCATGTTTTTGGGTAAAAAATGTTAAAGGTCTTAGTTTTAGAGGTCTAAAACCTTGGATCTCAATTTTTTAGGTCAACAAAGGTGGCTTAAAAAACACATTCTAATAGTTTGATCTTTATTTGTTTAAAGATTGTAGACGAATAACTCGTCATTCGTTCACTTAAAAAAAATATAAGGATGGACAACATGAGTTTTAAATATGGGCTAAGCATGTAAGCCTATTCTTTTAGCCCATGCGTACCTAGCCTTTTTAATTTTTTATGTGATTATTTTTTTCTTTTCACATTTTATAATTAGTTTATTTTTAAATAAATTATTAAGAATAATTTTTTATTAATTATCAAATTTTCACCAAAAAAAATTAGATAAGAGCTTAGAAAGTTTTTTATTTGATTTTGAGTTTTTATGTTAATTAGAATGTGTTTTGTTGTTCAAAACGGGGTTTAAAAGGTTCATGAAATGTTTATTTTATGTTTTTGGTGAAAAAATGGTTGAAATATGGGGTTTTATGATCCAAAACATTAGTCCCTGGTTTTTCAATGATAAAAAAAAGGTTGTAAATGGATGATACGTTGTCTATTCACTTAAAAAAAAAATACAAGTTATCCGTTTTTTTTTTAAAAACCCAAGTTTATAGACGTTAGCTTCCAGGCCCAAACATTTGGATTTTAAATGTGGTCCAGTAACACAGCTCCATTCTCCTAGCCAATATGCGTCTAGCTTTTTATTTTTTATTTGACCCTTGTCCCTATAGAGACTAGAAGATTATAAGTGTTTACTTGATTACACGTGTAGCTTTATAAAGGCCATCATATTGTGATATTAGTTTTCCTCTTTTGTAAAGGTTGTTCATTGCTTTTAGCTTCCTCAATACTAGATGCCTCACCTTGAAATGTTCATTTCTCACTTTGGTGCTATGGTATTGGGATATCTTATGTTTATAAGCCTTATTTTCTTGCTAAGCTATTAATCGGGTCTATTCTGACAAGTCCAAGTTCACTTTGAGCTCTTTTTCATTCCAATCAACTCCCTATGCCTAGGACACTTAATCTTTACTAGTATGATTGATTTTATGCTATAAGTAAGGAGAAATAGGGTCTCCCATGTAGAATACTTATTGGTGGTTCTATAAGCCTAAGAAATAAGGAGAAATAGGGTCTCCCATGTAGAATACTTATTGGTGGTTCTATAAGCCTAAGAAATTTTATCAATTCATTAGCTTCATTAGCCTTCCTTTTACTTCTTAAATCTTTTTTTGAGTCCATATAAGCATTTTATTTATAAGCTTTGTCTGTTCATTAGTTTAAGGTTAGGATATGGGAGGGGGGATTTATACTATATGTGTAACCTTTAACAATGCCCTTTGATTTTTCTTTCGTTTATTCATTATATGTTATCAAAACTTTAGATAGCCTAAAATGACATAATAATATTTTTCAACATAAAATAAATAACCTTGTTGGTAATGATTTGTGAGAGAGAAACATTGTGGTTGATTAAGATTTAAGTTAATTAGGCCACCAAAAACAACCCTGATTGCAATCCAATAGTAGCAAGCATTAGGCTAATTAGGTCATCAAGACCTTTAGGATCCTAAATTGATTATATATGCCTTTGAGTGATACTAAGCCACCAAGATATCCCCGAAAACTAAACTAAAGAGGGTTTTTTGGTCTTAGCTGAGGCTGTGTGTATCTAGGTGAACCTTGGAATCTGTTATGACTTTAAGCCTATATTTATTCTAAGTGCAATGAAGGGAGAAATAATATTAAAATAAGCTAATTTTGTTTCAAATAAAGATTAAAGAAATTACCTTGCTTGCTTAACTCGGTTCTACTAAGTCGAGTGCAAAATGGGTGAAGGGTACATCCATCCTTTATCTAAACTTTTCATTTCTTAACTCATTTTTTCATAGACTTGTAATTTTTTTTTAATATAATTTATAGATTCTTTATTTATGATTTACAATCGAAAGCAATATAAGAAAAACTCTTTATTATAGTTGTTTTAGGTGGCTTATAAACTATTAAAAAGTCATAAAAAGATTTAAAAAATAATAAAAGAGTTTAATCTAAATAGAAAAAATAATCTAAAATCAACTAAAAAAATATAATAAATCCTAAATAGTAGCATATTGACTTTGTTTCTTGTAGGTTACATCATATTACTTTCATGTGATCAAGATGGAAATTTAGAGTTGCATAATTGTAAATATTCCACAATTCAATGGAATATTATAATGATATTATGTTCTTACAAGCAAGTTGGCAAAGAAAGGCATATGGTATGAGCATATTCTTATTCACTAACACCACGACATAGTCACATAAGATGTTCATGGTAATATAAAATATATTAATTTCCTACAAGAGTTGGAGAATTATTGGAAATAGGCCCTACTACATTATAGAACACCATTGCTCTTGAACAATATTTTTTTTATGAATAGAGAATTAAAAGAATTTTTCAATACCATCATTGGCATCCAAGAACATACAAAGGAGGTTTATTTATATACGATATTTTAAAGTTTTTTTTATAAAAAAAATATGAGATCAATCTTCCAAATCCTCATATTATAATATTGTTATTGTTTGTTGTATAGCGAAAATTATTTACAAAGCTTTTTAGCATTAAAACTATTTTTATGCGAGCTCAAAATTGCCTTGCTGGTTGAAGAGAGAATATAATATATATTTTTTTCTTAAAAAAAGAGAGAGTAAAGCGTGGTAACGGTAAGAAAATTAGAACAAGTAAAACATGATTAATTCGGACAGTCAGTCACCACTCATACAATCTCCTAATTCCTGACAACCACAACCACAAAGCAAACAGTGTATAAAAATTAAAGACAAATAAATAAATAAAACAATTTTCTCCTTTTGCGTTTCATTTCAATCTCTCTCTCTCTCTCTCTCTCTCTCTGATCTGCAGCCTCTCTCTCTCTCTCTCTCTCTCTCTCGTATTCTCTGCGTCTACCTTCTCTCTTCGATCTGCTCCAAAACGTCCTGTGTATTATTAGCTCATTATCTGGTTTGCTTTCTCTCGATCAAAAACTGTAATCTTCACCACAAAAAAAGATTGAAACTTTCACTTATTTGGTCTGCTTGCTTCTTGTTTGTTTTGTTTTTGAATTCTCATTCTGCGTGTTTTCTTAAATAAATAAATAAAAAACCCAGATAGATAAATAGTTAAAGATGTGTGCTTTCAGTGTAGATTTTGAGAAGTAAAGGAGTTTTTGTTACCGTGGAGTTGACCCAACTCCAGGAGGTTCAGCTAGGTGGGATCCCAAATGGAAACAAACTTGATTGGTGGTGCCTCCAATTATTGTTACTTGCAGAAATTCAGACTCTATGAGACTCGCTCGGTATATATACATAATATACGTGCTCATTTTCTTCAATCTTTATCTTTATGTTGTCGTGTTTGATTGTTTTTTTTTTTTTTTTGGGTTTTGAGGTCTTTGATTTGTTGTTTTAATAGTTCTTGTTTGTGATTTCCGGGATAATGATTATTTTACGTCTGTGTGTTCATTTCAATTCTGCTGTGATTGCCTTCGTGAAGTGAGGAATTTAAAATTTTGATGCTTCTGGTGGTTTAATGTTGATGGGGTGATTGTTTTACATTGGATATGATTCACGTGGTGTTAGATTTAGGATTTTGACTTGATTAGGGGGTGGTCTTGACCAGATTGGAAACTTGGATTTGAAGGGAGTGTTTCAAATAAAGCACTCATTGCTTCTGAGATTGTAGTTAGCAATTGGTTGAGTTTGATTTTGGTTTTTTCTTGCTTAGTTCATTTTGAAAACTTAAAGCGTGCTAAGTTTATGTCATAGAATGATTTTGTTAAAAAAGTAGGGATGTGGAATTTGTGACTGGGCTTCCAGCGAACTATTCCATTGGAATTCTTGGGCTAAGCAAAAAGTGGGGAGATGTAAATGTCCAAATTTTGCTTTTGTCATACCTGTTTTGCTGCCTTACTCTTTCTTCCCGAAGTAATGAATAAGACTATATGTATTTTGCTCAGCTGCCATTCGATTTTATACAATAGCAGCTCATTGATTTGTCGCCAAGTTTGTCCCTTGAAAATACATCATAATGACAAGTTTGGGTGTCAGTTATTGCAAAAATCTTTGATGTTATTGCAATCTAATTGTAGGATTTAGGTTGGTAACAGTAAAGAAATGTACACGACGCTGTTTGCTTTTCCTACTCTTCAGCATAAATTGAGATCAAAATTTTAATTACGCTTTTGTATGAATTTTTTTCCTTCATTCGCTCACCTTTATGATTGCTTTCCCATGTTTACTTGCTCAGTGTCACATTTTTTAGGCATAAGAAATCTTTGAATTTTACAGATTTGTCTATCTTTTTTTTTTTTGGCATGCAGTCAATGGATATAACTTTATTGTATTAATATTATTCCAATAAGGTGGTCAAGCATAATCCAATTTTTTTTTCAGTGAATCTTATAAATAGAGTATTACAGACATGGGCCATTAGTTTCTCAAATTTTACCAGACCTTATGTTTCTTATGTTTTTATATGTTGTATAAAGGGAGTAATCCTTGTCATGTTTGGTACTATATGTTGAAGTTGTTGCCCTCCTCTTATCCGTGTCCCTATAATTTGAAGTATTGGGGTTATTTCAATTTGTTTTGGGTAATATGGGTCCTCTGAACATTGAAGTCACTACCATTTTGGAAAACTATGCCCATCCAGACTTTCTGCATGAGTTATATCCTGATGCTTATGAAGCAGGAAACAAGTTGCATAGAACTTTCTTTCTTGCTGTCTTGCTGGAATTTAATGTACTGATGATGTGCTTTGCCTATTTGAAAAATCTCTACTTTTGTTTGATGGAACTTTTTGTTGCTTCTTTCATTTATCCCACAATTTATTTTACAGCAATAGTAAAGTGCTGTTGTTAATATGAATTTATTTATCAAAACATTTTCATTTTTCTTCTTATATGCAATGATTATTCATGCCAATTTATCGAATCATCATTACAACTACTTCTGATCCAACATCTAATATTTGGCAGAATTTTTATATGATCGGAAGAGACAAGAACAGAACCCTTTGCAGGGTGTTAAAGATTGATCGGTTAGAGCCATCTGAACTCGTTGTTCTTGAAGATTCTACAACATATTCAGAAAGTGAATGCGTTGACCTGCTAAGGCGAATACATGAAGGCAATAAGTCAACGGGTGGACTTAAATTTGTCACTATTTGTTACGGAATTGTTGGTATGTTGTATCTGCAAGGTCTTCTATATGAGTTTTTGATATATTTCATTATTGAACTCATGGTGCTCTTTTCTTTAACATAGGGTTTATTAAATTTTTGGGACCCCATTACATGCTGCTGATAACAAAAAGAAGGAAGATCGGTGCAATTTGTGGCCATACAGTTTATTCTATAACCAAGAGCGAGATGATTCCTATTCCAAATTCTACTGTGCAGTCCAATATGACTAATTCTAAGAACGAGAACAGGTCTTTTGTCCATTCTGCATGTAAATGTAATATGTACTTGGTTCTGTTAAGGAGACCTAAGATACTAGTATCAGAATTAGCATTGTTGATTTGTAATTAGATGATGACTTTTTTATGGTTGCGCTGGTTTAATTTTTAAATCAATGTTCGGTATTTTTATTTTCTTTCATTTAATTGTTTGGAACAATTAGTTTGAGTTGCGTGTTGCCTATTAGAAGTAGACTGGTTCAACACTGTGGAGGTAATTTCTTGACTATTTTTGTCATTACACCCTTCAGTGTTAATTAATGATGCGGGCTTGTGTGATTCATAAAGATGCGGGCTTCTGTGATTCAAACTTATTCAATTTCTTCTGGTAGTAAATGTAGCTATAGTTTATCTTTCTTCTTTCCTTGTTTAATTTTTGTTTTTGAGATGAGACAAGTAGGGCATCTTATTCTGAGGTATGCATATAAAATATTGCTGTTGCATCCTTTGTAGCTGATATTTTTGCCTAGTGGCTATTGCCAGTTCATTTCCTGCATATGTACAGGGGCAAACTTCATTGCTGTTGTGATGTTAATAAAATCTGTTGAATGAGGCAAGGTATCATCAGGGTTTGTGGGGGAAAATTCACTTTTCTTTTTTTTTCTTTTTTTTACTTCAGTTTCTTGTTTATATTTATTAGACTAACAATTCATAGCATTCCTTTTCTTTAACATCAGTAAAAACATACTGACTTGTCCTTTCAATTTTTATTTTTTTTGTCTTGATGAAATAGATATAAGAAGCTCCTGTGCACGGTGGATCTTACAAGGGACTTCTTTTTCAGCTACTCCTACCATGTTATGCACAGTCTTCAGAAGAATTTATCTTGTAATGAGACGGGACAAGGTCACTATGAATCAATGTTTGTTTGGAATGAATTCTTAACTCGAGGAATTCGAAATAACCTCAAGAATACTCTATGGACAGTGGCATTAGTGTATGGCTTCTTTAAACAGGTGCATTTTATTTCAAGTAACCAACTATACATGAGTGCTTAAAGACGTTCATGCTATAAAAAAGAACAGTCCATGATAGAAAATGGTCATCACATTTACGATGGTATATGTTACGTGTTGCTGTCTTCTTCTCTAATTTCTTAACTCACTACCTTTTGTGGTTCTTTTCAAAGCTATCAAGTTTATTATTACATCCCATTTAGAGTTAGGAGTTGAAGTTCCTCTACCTAGGTCTTTTGCAAGGAAAATTAAGAACATGGTCCTTTTGTAAGTTGTACCAGGTTGAATGGAATATCAACTCTATCCATATTTATCTGGCCTTGTGAATCGCCTTTCAATCTTTATTTATGCAAATTTGTATGATCTGCTTCAATCTGATCTTTTTTAGTTTTCCTTTGTTGGTATCCAGGTCAAACTTTCAGTACCTGGCAGGGAGTTTAAGCTGGCTCTCATTGCTAGACGATCACGGCATTATGCTGGCACAAGGTATGGATGGTCTTCAAAACTTTTGAACAGCATGCCAGCTGGAGTTAACCAACCCTGCTTGGCTGCTTTGATCTTTTGCCAGTGAACATGATAAACTCTCTAATATTGATCGGATCCAATCTGTATATTAACCTCTTCATATAGTCCACTGATGTGTTATAGAAACACTACTATCCAGATTTTATCCCACTGATCACTGCTGAACTTACAATGAATTTTATTTGATTTTCCTATTTTCTGATCTGTCTAGATATTTAAAACGAGGCGTGAATGAGAAGGGTAGAGTTGCTAATGATGTTGAGACAGAACAGATAATGTTTGAAGATGTTCCTGAAGAACAGCCAGTGCAAATAAGTTCTGTTGTTCAGAATCGGGGTTCAATCCCGCTTTTCTGGTCTCAAGAAACTTCACGATTGAATATCAAACCTGACATTATGTGTATGACTTCGATACTGTGAACCGTGTTATTCTGAGTGGTAACTTTCACAAGTTATTTATTTATTATTATTTTGCAGTGTCAAGGAAGGACCAAAATTTTGAGGCAACAAAACTTCATTTTGAAAATCTTGTGAAGAGATATGGAAGTCCGATAATTATTTTGAATTTAATAAAGGTAGGTTGCTGTGACTACCAAGAGACTGATTGCTCCAGATGCCTGTGCTCATGTGATCTTTTAAGTTTTAAGCTTCTTGTGCATGAAAATGGATTCATGATGTGGTTTTTTTATTATTATTGCTGTCATTAGTTTTCGGCATTTTTTTTTGGGATTGAGGCGTGGTTGTTGTATGTTTCTAACAATTATGTTGATGATTGGCAGTCGCGTGAAAAGAAGCCTCGGGAAACCATACTTCGTGCTGAGTTTGCAAATGCCATCAGATTTATCAATAAAAGTTTACCCGAGGAGAATCGCCTAAAGTTTCTGCACTGGGATTTGCATAAACACTCTAGAAAGTACTTTGCTTGCCCACCCCATACTTTTCTCACGCATTAATTTTGTGATGACTGAAGTTAATAGCATTTGTTTGCTTTCAACAGGGCTACAAATGTCTTGGCACTTCTAGGAAGAGTTGCAAGCTATGCATTGAATCTAACTGGGATCTTTTATTGTCAAGTCATGCCAAGTTCAAGTTCCAAGGGATTGTTAAATGGGTCCTGCTTTGAGTAAGTTAATGAAAAGGCTTCCAACTCTTTTTACATGATATTTTTCTTGTCTTATCCACTCAGGGAAATGTTTGCTCTGAGAATCCGTTGTCTTGCTAGATTTCACGCAATAATCACACAATTGCTATCCAGGCCCCTTTAAATTTATAGTAAATTCGAACTGAAGTGGATTTTTTGCTTTGTAGAATTTCAAATGATTTGAGGAAATATATTGATTCAAAACTCAAAACTTGCATATGCGCAGCTTGTGTAATGTGTCCTTTTGCATTTATACATTGTAATCAATAAAAAAAAGGTGGGAAAAACAGAAAATGCAATATTATGGATAATGATACTTTTCTAGTAACTAACAATTTTAGGGTACACTGCCAGGATTTTTTCCTTTGTTTCTGTCTAATTCTTGTAAGTGACTTACAATGCTGGCGATGCAAATTTGGTGCAGGGAACGTGATGGTGACTACTCTCTTGAAAATCCTTCTAGTGACACTGTCAGCAAGTTGGATTCAGAAATTGCCAAAGCTGAATGTGATGCAAATCAAAATCAGAGTATCAACGTTCCAATGTTCCAAAGTGGTGTTTTAAGGACCAATTGCATAGACTGTTTAGATCGCACAAATGTAGCACAATATGCCTATGGATTGGTGGCTCTAGGGCATCAGCTGCATGCACTAGGATATATGGAATCCCCAAGTATTGATCTAGATAATCCTTTAGCTGAAGATTTAATGAGGATTTATGAGACGATGGGCGACACACTTGCACTGCAGTATGGTGGGTCCGCTGCTCACAACAAGGTAATCCTTGTGGGTTTGGGGAGGCCTACAGTTTAATGATTAAATATGATTGAACATAATTTTGTGGATCAAATACATTTTCGGGCACAGTTAGCTGTTTTCCTTGGAATTTTTTTTAGTTGAAAAGGTAAAAAAAAATAAAAATCAAGGATTTTCTCACTTAAGATTATGTAGTTCATAGGGGTGTGATTATTTTTCTTTGGTCACCTTGAAAACTGCAGTAGGTGGGTCTGCTGCTCAATGAGCTGACTTGATTTGGAAATCAGAAAGAAACATTTGCAAGCTTGTTGATGCTTTTAATCTTGGATGCATGTGTTTTAGGATGGTGCGGATAATGCAAAACATTATACCAAACTTGTATTGTAGTTTTGTTCAATCTTCCAGTGTGTGTAAACTAAACTATTTGAGCAAGTTGGCTCTGTCATGTTTGTGTTTTATTAAGAAATTAAATTTTGCATGTCATCGCCTCTTTGATTGTGATGCCAAGGAACTAAGTTGATCACGTTGGGTATCCTTGCCTGCATGGGAAGAAAGTAAGGATTCTCAGGAGTTAAAAGACCAATGGATGTACTTATTGTTGAAATTGTTAGTTCATTACTTAAAAAGCAAAACACCCTTGTTTCTGAAATACTCATATTCATTCCATTTGTCCACTTTGTTTTGAAAATTCTACTTTTGGAACTCTGCATAAAACTATCTATTTTAAGTTTAGCACTGCCAATGCATCACTGTGTTGCAATGATGATGTTAAATAGATATTTTCTGAGAGAAGAGGTCAGTGGAAAGCAGCAACTCAGTCCCAGGAATTCTTTAGAACTCTACAACGTTATTACAGCAATGCCTACATGGATGCTGAGAAACAAGATGCTATTAATGTGTAAGTATAAGAGGCTCTGCGCTTCAATGCCATCATTACTTTTCTCTGGAAAGAACTTCCCAGATCAGGGATTTTAAAATGTATGTTTTGATGGTAGGTTCATTGCAGGGGATGGATTATGCATTTGATGTGATATTTGCCTTTACTTTTTGGTCAGGTTCTTGGGTCATTTCCAGCCACAGCAGGGAAAGCCAGCACTGTGGGAATTGGATTCGGACCAGCATTGTGATGTTGGAAGGCGTGGTCCTGATTTAGTTGAGAATGCTAGGTAATATGCCCTCATAACATGCCATATCTCAATAATTTTTGTATGCTTACCTCATTCCCTCAGTGCCATAACTATAGCTGAATTTGGAAAGGCGCACTTGTTTAGGTAACCACTTTGTTTGGGTATGGTTGGTGGTAACATTATATTGTTCTAAGGGTATGAAAATAGGTAATCGGTGACAATGCAAAAACATGTACCAGAGCTAAACAAGGATCAGTGTGGGACTATGATTCTCAATGACTGGAAGGAGAATTGTGGTTATAATTTCAGTTTCTGCTTTTGACAAGTTTTACACTTCATATCTAGGGATTTGTTTTTGAATAAGACTATTTTGGGACCTTTTTGTGAATAGGAAAACTGTGTATCACAGGAAGTTATGTTCGTCAAGGACCTCGCTTTAAAAAAAATGCATGTTTCTGTTATCATTGTTGTATTGCAAATAAATCATTAGCTTTAACACATCCAGTAAATGCAATTCTTCTGTAATTATTCAAATGATGCATACAACTTGGATATTGGAAGCGCTTTTCTCAAATTAATTATGTGTATTTAAACATGCTTGTGTGTGAGCATAAGTTAATGTGAGATTTACTTTGACCATATAATGTTTAGAACATATAATATGATGAAACTAAAGTTTCATTTGTAAGGAAACCTTTATGCTAATATTTTTGTCATCTGTAGGTCATTCATTAAAAGGTCACTGTCAGATGGCAATCTTCGGTGTGAAAATGAGTCACCTGTCGCTGCCAATATTGGATACAGTAAGCCTCTGTCTGAAAAGGAGGGAGGAGTTAATAATGGTCTTTCAGACTCAAATCCGGAGATATCAACTTGTGAAAGTGACATATCATATTCCAGGTCTGCTTAAATTGTTCAATGCTTGTCACAGCTTGTTACGTTTTATCTCCCTATTTGGTAAGCCCATGGTTTATCCAATTTGTATTCACTCCTCATAGAGGTGCATAGTTGATGACTAATTGAAATGCCAAATAGATTCTCTTTTCAGCAGGTTATATTTCTTTAGCCATTAGGAGATAAGTTGTCATTCCTCTGCAATTGTAGCCATTAGGTTAAGGCTTGGGAATGGATAAGTGAGGTTTATTTATAAATGCTGTGGCTACAAAATCTGGCTGCTATCGTCCCTCAATTTCAGCATGTAATTCAATTGGAAATGGAAATGCTTGGATGCATTCCTTAACCCTTTTATATCATGCGGTTGTTGCATTTGATGTGCTTACGTGGCTGATTAATGTTGGGGGTCTTTTTAGGTACACTCCCTCAATGCCTTGCAGGAAGCTTTTCGAAGATGTGGAGGAATACCAATGTTTTGAAAGTAATCATATTTGTTATGACGAACATGGGGATGCTTGCAGCTGCTCAAATTTCCTTGATATGGACTGGCTTTCTACATCTGGGAATTCATGCGAAGAAGATCTGTGTGATAGGTAGTTTTTATACTTCCAATTAAGTGCTTCAGCTCAGGAACCGAAGGCAAGTACTCGACAATTATTTTAATGGCTGCAGGTCTAGTGCTGGCCTATCATCTGAGAATCTTGGGAACGATGTGAAAATAGAAACAACCATATCTGCTAGTGATTCTGGATCTAGCTTGAAGGTTAGTATTTTTTTTTTCTTCTGGTGTTTGCATTTGCAGTTTGTTTAAAGAGTACAAGTTTCTGGTGTATGACCCTCTATAGCAACTATGCTATTTATCAACGTTTTACTCAATTGACATCATGTGTTAGTAAATTGGTTAAAACTACTTGATCATCTCTCATATGTTTAAGCATCAAATTCACTTTTTGTTTATGCCTATTCTATCTCTCTAAGGGAGAATCTAACACAAGGTAGAATGACTATGGCTGGCTCAAGTTGGCATCCAATTTTATGCATTTCTTTCGAGTCTGACACTGCGTCAACTATGGTCTTGACCTGAGAACTTGCTCTTTATATTGTTATGCTATGTGCTCAAGTTTCTCGCCGGACATTTATCAGCTTTCTGTTATTTGTATTTGAGTAATGTTTTGCTGTTTGATCGTTCATCACTTGCATTCCTGATTTGCGTTGGTCAGAATGTTAATCTGATACTTCCTTTGGTTCAGGGAAGAAGTCAAACTGGATCTTCTGATGACCTCGCGGGTGGATTCCCAGACCGCTTTGTCCAGTGGGTAATGAGTGGGGAGATGCTGTTCCATTGAAGTTTACCTCCAATTTTTCAATACATAATTCATTAGAGCCATAAATCTGTTTAATCCCATCCGAAGGATGCGGATTTCCTGTCTGAAAATAAATAGCCAGAGATCAACCTAAAGATACAATTCCGCCATTTTGTTCGATTGTAAGCCTTCAGGAACGAGAATGAGGAAACACAAGGGTAAATAGCATAGCTAAATTCATTTGGAGCTCTCGAGGTCTCCATTTCCCTTAGGATATTAAAGATTATTTTTGAAACCCTGTATATATTTTACATACATCTTGCCAAAAGAAAGAGCAGTTGCAACTGTTGGATTCAGATGTTACATCTCCCATGTTCATCCGATACTCATGCCCTCCGCAAAAACAAAGGCTTTGAAATCTTCATATATTGATCTTGATTCATATTAAATTTAAAAAATGAAATAATAAAGTCAATTATTTTCATTTCTATAAATAATTAAATCTTTGTTAAATTAACCATGGAGCCATTGTCACAAGCTAAGTTAAATAAGGCTGCTTTATATAATTGGGATGACGCTTGCACTGGTAGGAAGCATCATCCCCAAATCTTCACGCTCGCCTGTTCATCACAACCCCAGAATAATCATCTCGGAGCCACCATATTTGGGGGGAACAGTAACGTCTACAGTAAAAAAAAAAGAAAAGATATTTCTGTCGTAAGCAAATCCCGAATCATTTGAATCAGGCCAGATAAAACACAGTGCCACATGGAATATTACACCTTAAACAACAGAAGCTTAAAAAACGACATGACAAACACAGCATTACTATTAGATACCAAAATCGGTGTAAATCTTATAAATAAAAAAAAATTAACCGTCTAGAGCTACACCGAGCCCAGAAATGTAAAAAAAGAAAAACAGTCCGTTCCCCCACAAAACTAACTCATGATTCTCGACTGAGTGCAAAACATGGTAATTGTAAACAAGAATGATGGTAGTTGTAAACATGAGCATTCTTGCTGAATTTAAACGTCCCAGCCAGTAGCAGCAGCAGGAGGAGGAGGTACACCAAGTTCAGCACCTGGGAGCTGTTCAGCAGCAGGAGCTGGAGCTGGAGCCGGAGCCGGAGCTGCACCCCATTCGCCAGAAAGAACACCTAAATTTTGAATAAAAAGGTGGGATGAATCCAAAGACAGAAGTTTCACTGCAGAAAACAAATGCAAAGATTATAGGAGTCTCAACGAATTGTGGTTACCTTGTTCTGGGAAGAAATTGGCGGCAGGAATGGGTTGTTGGGCAACATCAGTAGTCCATTGACTATCAGCTATAGTGCTACCCCATTCACCTGCAGAAATCCCATAATCAGGAGGAGGGAGAGCATAATCAGCAGCTGGTAGTGCATCCTCCTCTTCCTGTTGCTTGGCTTCTTCAGGTTCCCTATAAAAGAACAAGTCCACCTGTCCAGAAAAATGCCAAATGAAGCGTTTCATAACCACTCCATGTAACGTATTCAAGCACAGTTACCATGAATGTACAAACCAATCCCAAGCAGTAAAATATGACATTAAAATACTGATGAAGGAAACAGACGCATAATGAATGTTTGCATCTGCTGCAGGCTAAACTAAAACATTGGGATTTTGCAATAGTAAGATGGAGTGCAGAGCATCAAGTCATTCTACTTGCAATTTAAAAGGCAAATGGATGAAAACAGAAAGCTCAGAGAAGAGGGGCGGGGCTAGAGACTGTAAAACACTTTTGCAATAAACATGTTACCATAATATCCCATTTGTGCCCTTGCGGAATAGTTCCACGCATCTGCAGAACCATTCTTGCCAACAGCCAAAACAGGCATCCGATGCTGAGCTTGCCTTTGTTATTAGCAGGAATGCCAATATCCACAAAGTTCATGGGAGAGTCAGTGTCACAGAAAGCAATGGTTGGAATGTTTCCAAGAGCTGCTTCCTTGATAGGCTGTATGATATGATTGATGATGATTAAAATTTGAAGACAGAAAAAAGAGCGCAAAAAGACCAACAGGCATGATAAGCTTAATGCTATTGACAAGTTTGGGTTCACCTGGTGATCAGTCCTTGGATCAGTGAGGATCAAGAGACGAGGTTCACTGAATGAAGTCTGCATCTGGTTAGTGAAGGTACCAGGGGTATGCCTTCCAGCAATTGCATGAGCACCAGTGTACTGGGCAAACTTGAGGACAGCTCTTTGACCATAGGGCCTCGCAGATTGAACAATCATATCCTGGGGGTTCTCAATTGCAACAATAACTCTGGCAGCCAGTAAAAGCTTTTCCCATGTTTTTCCAAGGTTGATAATATAAATTCCTGAGCAATAAAGACAAATCAATAAGACAGACAAGTTAGAACTAAAACCATTTGCCCATCACAGCAATGAACAGCCACAATAAGCATACTGTACAAATATTCAGAAAAATAAAGTCAAATTGACAAGTAAAACAAACAAATTTAAAATTATAACTCCCTTGCATCTCAAACAGCTAACAGATAACACGTTGAATCTTAATCGAAAGCCTCATTTTCATAAGATTATTCGAAGCCTTAATAACAAATGAAAGAAAACACACAAATTACATCTACTCTGTTCCACCAATGATCTCAACATAGACAATTCATCCAAAAAAAGATCTCCAAACCATTTCAAGTTCATGAACACAAAAGAAAAGTAAAACACACAACACGTAACAGAAATCATGCTCAAAGACTCAACCCTTAATAGATCAGCAACAGCAACAGACCACAAAACAAAAAACCTATTACTTATTTCCTAAAAGTATAACGATCAACACATCTAAAACAGATGGGTATGTACAAAGAAAGAGTACAGCTAATATACCATCATTGCGGCGCTTGAAAACATAACGTTCCATTTGGAAGTCACAATTTTTGGTGCCAAGATGAACCTCAGCAGCCAACATCATCTGAATGTCTAGCTCTTTCTGCGACAGTGCCCTTGTTGGTGCAGCCGCAGCTGCTCCAGTTGCTGTCGCCATGATTTACTGCTTGAGTGTGTGTGAGGCACGGAGGGAGAAGGGGGGGTGAGGGGCTAGGGTTTTTTGGTTTTAAGAGAGTGAGTGAGCGATAAGAGAGCTTCTGTTGCCACCACAAGGGTTTTTTAAGGCCCAGACAAATAAATTATGGGCCTGTGCCTACTCAAACTACACGTCGTCGTTTGATATCATGATCAGTCTTTTGCTTTTTTGATAATCGAAATCTTCTTGATTTTAAAAATATTAAAATTTTGAATGATTTAATTGTTTGGTTTTTAATGGATTTATTAGTATACCGCTAGATAATATTAGTGCTGCGCTTTGAGTGAGATTATTTTTTTTTAATGTTAAAAAAAAATTAGATATGATTAAATTTTTTTAATAAAAAAAATAAATTATATAGAGATTAACTAATATGATATAATTGATTTGGTATGTACAAAAGCAAACTTAGATAACCAATTAAAATATAGTTTGATTCAAAAAACAAAATGGAGATGATATTTTTTAAAATTGAAATGACAGCATATTAGATCTATTCATATCAACTCGTATTAGCCTACCAAATCAGTTATCTAGGTCATGATATCCTGATAACCCTATAAAAAAATTAAAAAAATATTAAACTCGATTCTCAATCAATCCAATGTTTAAGGATGAAATTGAAAAAAAAATCAATTAAAAAAATGATCTGAGTGTCCGGGTTAACCTATCAAACCTCGGTCATAAGACCAAGATATCTAAATTAAAACAAAAATTAAAACAAATTATAAATTTTAATTCTCAATCAACCAAATATTGAAGGATGTAATTAAAAAAAAGGGACACAAAAAATAATTTGAGTCAACCAACCAAATTCGTAACCTCGATCATAAGACCAGAATAACATCATAGAATGTAAACCGAAACAAATTAAGAATCCTAATCCCCAATCAACCTAATATTTAAGGATGAAATTAAAAAAAATGAACTAAAAAAAAGAGAGTCAAACAACTTAACCCGCGACCCAAGTTATAAGACTATGATAACCTCATAAAAAGAAAATAAAAAATAATTATGAAGTTCAATTCCCAATCAACTTAAAGTTGAAGGTTTAAATTAAAAAAAATCTCAAAAATAACATAAGTCAACTCGGATTAACCTACCAAACTCAGGCCAGGAGACTGAGATGATTCCATAGAAAGCAAATAAAAAAATATAAAGTTCAATCACAATAAATTCAATGTTGAATGATGAAATTGAAAAAAAATATTCAATTAAAAAAAGGACAAAAAACCTAAGTCGACAATGCTAACCCGCAAAACTCACAACTCAAGTCATAAGACTATGATAACCCTATAGAAAGCACATAAAAAAAATTATGAAACTCAATTCTCAATCAACCCAATGTTAAGAGATAAAGTT
>Ga0307510_10003338_pt1 | contig 18706 bp, 20 predicted proteins | sample 12_EM_MG_FD_207224 | JGI IMG/M metagenome (GOLD analysis project Ga0307510, IMG submission 207224) | Populus trichocarpa ectomycorrhiza microbial communities from riparian zone in the Pacific Northwest, United States - 12_EM | ecosystem: Host-associated > Plants > Roots > Unclassified | place...
GATATTAATCATACCATTGAGCGCCCTTGCGTTAGCATCTTGTATGACTAGCTATTTCAATCTCTTGTGCCTGATCCCCTTTTTCCCTTGCATCTTAGACTCCCAGCCTCGCCTTAGCTGAAGTTTAACCCTTACTAGATTCGGCCCACATCGCTTTATCAAACCAGAACTGTCATGGCACTGGGGGTGGTCATCCAGCGCCTACAGTGTGTTCTACATTCATCCGTGTTGATTGGTCGGCTGGAGATGAGGTTCCATATTTATCGTCCACTTTAGGTGTGGCCGATGTCTCGCCAGAATTATTGTCGCTAACCGATACCTTTGTCGCTAGTACCCCGCCTGAGGAACGCCCCCATTTTGTCCTAATTTTTAAGTCTGGTGTCTTGAAGTCTAGGAGTGCTGAGAGTCGTAGGACCATAGACACAATGTTGAATATTCAGAAAACCATTTTTCGCATGCGCATATCTGCGTTCAATACCGAGTGATAGTGTATGATGCACCCCCCCCCTGAGTCCTAGCGTATAAGATCTAACGGGTCCTATCGAAAACAAAAGAAACACGCAAACTCCTCCTCTTCACAAGACTCCATATAGGTTGAACTCTTTTCTTCCCTCCCAAAAATCAGAGTTGTATTTTGGCTAACATCTGCCAGTGAGTATCCAGTATTCCAGGATGCATCGGCAACGACAGACAAATTCACACAGTCAGCCAACCAATGGAGCAGGCAATCGGATTCAGTGTAGACGCGACGTCGTACCAGATACCATGGGATCCAGTCAGCCAACACCTCAAGTTGGTAATCTGAATGGGTGTACACGCAACATCATACCGGATACCATAGCATCCAGTCAGCCAACACCTCGAGTTGACAATCTGAATGGGTGTAGACGCAACGTCGTACCGGATACCATGGCATCCAGTCAGACAGCACCTCGAGTGGGCGACTTGAATATGAACGGGCGTAGGCACGACATTGTACCCAACCCTATTGGATCCGGATCTGGAATGCAGGCGGACGAATCGGGCGGCTCGCAGACGCCCTTAACCCACCAGCCGTCGCGTCTAAGACAATCATCACGTCCGTGTGAGACCGGGGTTCTAGCAAGACCACCCAAGCGTCAGCGAAGAACGACAATACAAACCAGGGCGAATATTGAACCCGAGGCGGAGCCTGACGGCCAAGGGCGTTTGGAAACTGTTCATTTAAGCGACGATAGCAGTAATGAGTACCAAAACCCATGCAATGCAGATGAAACTGGATCGGAGACTGAGATCAATGTTGACGCCTCCGACATTTCTGAGGGAACAACATCCGGACGGCGTCATAGGTCGCAAGCGTCTCGCAGAGTGGGAAAGGGTGAACGACCCATGGTGCGAATCTCAACGACCTGCGGAACACAGGAGGCACCTCTCGTTAGACGGACACCAGCAAATCATCGACCCATAATCCGTGGTAGAGCCTCCAGTCCACTGACCTTCCTGTCATCAAGCGTGGGATATTCGTCTCCGCTAGCTACCCATACTGGTACTCCATCGGGTGTCACAGCCTCGAGTCCGGTAGGTGAACCGGGTATCCAACGACCGGGGCGGCCCAGGCCGGCGACAGATTTACAGGGAAATACCGTTATAGGGGCTGAGTGGACCATATTAGAGCAGGCGTGGGGGCTAATGCTCTGGTACACACTTTTTGATAACCCACTGCGAAACCTGGTTGCTCGACATCTCAGATATACACAGTAGGCCAGTGGGGAAAGGCGCTGGAGACGATATCGGATGCTCGGAATATTGACCCATCGGAGGAGAGTGTGCACCAGGTAAGTGGACTCAGCCGAAGGTGATATGACGTAGAGACGGTCACTGACCGTGACAGCTCTGTCATAAACATAGTGCAGTGAGAGCGCAATTCTTGTATCATGTGAAGCATACTATCAGACAGCTATACGATCTGCCGCCAGATAATCCTAGAGCCATAGCGCACAAGGTTGATTATCTGCTAGAACGGGACAGGTTCATGTGCCCACCCCATGGATATGAGGTTGGTTCCAGCCATTGGACTTGGGGGGACATGACTAATGGCAGAACGAACGTAGGACTTAACCTTCAGGTTCATTGCCCCCCAGATTGCAGACGCTATATACGGCAAGTATTTCGACAGAATCAAAATGCAAGGCATGCTGGACCCTAAGTTTCTGAAGCGCATAAACCGTACGATGGTCTGTCTGACATGTGCAATACTGTGCCATTCACTACGGGCATTGCAAACAGGGGTATATAAGAAACCCCCCAACTTCAATCCTGAAGTAGTTGGAGGTGGGAGAGTCCAAATCATTGGCAGTTTTTTGATAACCAAGTCCACTAATCGTGAAAAACGCAAGAGATTTTTATCCTGCAGAAGAACATGTGGCGGGGGTTCGCCCTGGCGATGCAGGAGATGTTTATATTAAACCTTCGTCAGAAGATCGCACAGAGGCTCGAGAAACAGTATACCATCGGGCAGGAGCGAGAGAAGGCTTCTCGGACGATAACGACGGCTTTTATGCAGAACTGAAGCCTCAGATAGGCAACCAGACTCCGGGAGATCCTGCCCTACGGAGACAGATGCTGATTGACACCCACGTCGGCAGCCTAGGGGGGCTCGAGGATGGTCAAAATCGGTCGCAGGAGATGGAAACATCACTGGATCTCAGTCAAAAGTCGATTGAATGGGAGCTAACGTTTCTGGATTCGGAGGGGTTGAATCATGGGAGTCTTGACAACGCAGGGGGGGCCGTCGACTCTCAAATGAGGAATCGCTTATCGGTCAGCCTAGAGGATTCCCAGAGCGGAGAAGCTGGGCTGGGGGCGTTGGGGGCACTGGAGGAAACTAGTGGCCGGCAGGATGGTGCGAATACCACGGAGGGTGCTTAAGGCGCGGTGGTACGTGTAGGTAGATTTAATTCTTTGTCTAGCGATGGGACGTGCAGAAGCGGGGGTGTAAAGGTCATATGCAATTGTCACATAGTATCATAGTAGAAACTGTAGTTGTTAGGCGCAAGGACTCCCCGTAAGGATTTACAGGGTAACGTTACCCTACCTTGACGCACACGAACTTCGAAGGAAAAAGATAACACACCCCTCCGGCCCCGGCGTTGGGACGGCGCGTCATCACTGGCCGCCTGGGTAGTTGCGTCCCAACACCAAAGACCACGATCAAGGGAACACATCTTATAACACCGTATACGTCGCGGCCGTCCGTCTGACCGGGTCCTGTTCACAGAATATGTGAGGGGAGACCTTCGGACACCTTATGCAAGTGGAACCAGGTGAATCGGACAACGGCGCATAAAGCTACAGACACTTGAAGACAGGCAGTCAGAAGAGTGGGTCGAATCTGACGGGACGTTTTGCACGAAAGTTAGTCCCCTCGGACCTACACAGTCGTGTAGAGTATGAAGGCGGTAACTATGCCCAGTAAGTGGATCGGGTGCATCCACAGAGGACAAGTTGGTAAAAGATGGAGTCCGAGGGAAAAAGCCGATAGGTACGATCCCGAGGACAAGTTGTGTAATGCCGGAAGACCAAAATACGAGATGCAGTTGTATACTGAATTCTCGACGGAACCAACTAAAGAAGAATGGCCATTTTCTGTCCAGCGAGTTAGACTACCTTCGACGAGCACGAGGGCAAGATAATTCGTAACCCTTGGTGTCAACGGATAAACCGATGAGCTGACACCTGACGTGGTCTCCGCACCATCAGCAATAATGGAAGCGCAAACCGATAAGTTGGCTATGGGAGCAAGAGGTGTGGGAGAGAGTTTTCAGGGTCTACCAGTGTTCGGACTCAGGTGAAGTTCGCAGAGTTGCGGGCAAGGTACTTAGTTAGTATAGAGTTAGCATGTATACCGCGATTGCTCAGATGCGGAATATAAATATCGAAGCATCTTCGCTGCTATTAAAGAACAACAAGCACGGAGACGAGATCTTATCGTTACCAATACTTCGAACATCTCTACCGACGTCAATATCATATCTAGCCTATATTACTCGTGTCTTCTTAACGAGTTCTCCGATATAATTACGATCAAGGTCCTAGCTGTCGGAATACCTCACGCCGAAGCTACCACCTCACAGTATATTGATACTTCTCATCGTTACCAAGACGAATGTTTGGCTGAGACACTCATACTCCCAAACCCAAAAAACCTTTCGAACCAAAACCATTGAGGACTATCTCGATAGACGAAGTCCTCACCCCTATACCCCAGTTAGGAACTCAAGAGCCCTACAACGAACCTTATTTCTGGTGGACAAACCCAGAAAATACCGTTACCTTCGAAGACATAGCTGCACTATACCGATACCGCTACGGCAAAAACTTCAGTTACCAAACACCCTGGGAGGAATCGAACTCCATTTGGTACACCCCGTAGCCCGAAAGCGATCAACGCTCAAGTCCGCGTTTTGAGATACCGATAGTCTGGGGAGGAAACAAAAGATAAATTTTCCTTATAGAAACCACAGAGATGGCTTCTGACCCCAAAGTGCCTGCGGCCATGGACTTGCGATCAGAAGAGACACCTGAAGGAGAAGGACAAGACGAATTGTCCCAGGACACAGCCCCGAGCGTGGAAACCGACAGCACCCGGCTAGCTCGGTCACATTCTCGTGGCCCCGCGCCTCGATCCCCCAGCCTTGGAATAGGTTTCTTGGTCAAGCAACGAAGCAGGCGACCAACAGGCTAGAAGAGCACTACCCCAACCCGCAATTCCGTCATGTCAGGACGAATCGAGCTGTTGGACAGAATCCTGGCCCTATTCGATCCAACACTCAAAGAAAGCCGGGATGCACGATATCTATCCTTCAACTCCCTACCAGTTGAGGTTCTAGCCATGGCCATTAACTGCAGAAATTCAAATCACAGTTAAGGTCTGGCGCCCAAATTGTTGGGCAGGAACTCAACCGAATGGACGAACAAGTACGGATCCTGGACCAAGAATCCCAAAAGGTCCGGGAAAGTTTCGCTTCCACGGTAGCCGAGAGGCTGGGAGAAACCGATGACAGACAAGCCAGACACGAGGCCGTCACATCCCAGCTACACGAAACGGTACAAGGAACGGAGGCTCAGTCAATACACCGAGACCTACTCATCGACCAGGAAATCGTTCGGTTAAATGAGCAGCACAAAAGGGAGCCGGAAAATCATGAGATAAGTCTTAACCTCATGAAGCAAGAGATGTTAGAGCACCAGTTGGCAGAGCAGGCACGAGATGGTGAGATCTCGGAGCAAAAAGTAATGGTGGAGACCTTCATGGGGCAGGTTAAGGGAAAAGGCAAAGTGTCAGATCCGACAACAGAGGCTTCAGGCGCGGGTGGAGGAAGACCACCACCACCACCACGACACGGAGCTGCAGGAGCTCCAGGCGGCCGAGGGGGAGGAGACCCCGATGATGACGGAGAAGGGTCGGGTAGGAAACCAGACGAGAGAAGGAAAGGAAGATGGGACGAGAGACCCGCACCCCAGCCAGAAGAAGATGGCTATGACGCCGAAAACGACAAACAATTCAACCTGTTCTCACGGGTCATGGCCAACGCCTTGGGCCAACGAACGAGAGTCCCAGCGGAACCCCCAGCCATGTTTAGAAACGAGAAACACCAAGACATCCGCATGTGGCTAATGATATGTACGGATTATTTTGGTCGAAACAGTTGGCAGTGGGAGGACGAGGCACAATGAATCCGATAAGCCATAAGCCGAATGGATGTCAAAGAAGTCGCACCGTTTGCGTTAACCTGCCGAACACAAATGACCAGAGAAATAGGTTATACGAGACAAGAGGGATACGAGTTCTGGGCCGTTTTTGCAGAGCAGGCCCTGCGACGCTTCGGCCCCACCCATGAAGCGGAAATATCCCTGCGAGAGATGGGATCGGTCAAATATGCCGGTGATGTCGCCAAACTCTTGATGGAAATGGAAAATCTCAACATCCATGCAAGAGTCATCGGGATAGCCTGGAGAAAAATGATTGAACACGAACTTCCCCTGGGAGCATTGCGACGGCTCTCACATAGAGAATATGTCGACGATGGGGAATAGTTGGAGGCAGTCAGGACCGTAAGCCGAGCGGAAGAAGATTTCAAGGAAAGAAATGATCTTCGAGGAGGCGGTCCCTCCGGCGCAACAAGAGGCGAGAAAAAAAAGTTCGAGGATTCAAAGCCGACGTTCGCAGCAAAACGTGTAAAGAAACAATACAGGGCTACGGAAAAGGCGGCCTACCAGAAGAAGAAGGCTGGGGAAAGAAAGGTGAAGAAAGAAGGGTCGGTGGCACCGAAGGGGGAGGGTAGACATACGGTGTGGTCGGAAGCACATCTGGGCGTCGATCAGAAGGTTGTCGATAAACTGAAATCTGACAACGAATGCACGCGATGCAGAATGAAAAACCATACTTGGAAATACTGTCGAAAACTGATACAAGTATCGGCCATATATCGAGGGCAATCAAAGCCCAAACGACAGTCCGCATGAGCGCCAAAACGACGCCCCCAGGTAGCCACTGTGGCCGTTGATGGCCAGGGAGAAAGCTCACGACGAGCGGTGCAAAGGCCCCCAGCTTGGGCTTTTGAAGACGGCGATATTTTATAAAACGTCATCCAGGTACCGACAACAATGGTGTTCAGGTAGTGAGGTTGCCAACTCGAATCGAAAGACCTGTGGCGTAGTGGGTGACGAGATCCCACCGGAAGGCTAAAAGCCCAAAGGATCACGGTTGCCATTTTACGTCCAAAAATGGGTAGTCCGTGCTCGCAACGGGAGCAATAAAAAATGACATGTGAAGAAAGCGGTCGACGAGACTAAAAGGGAAAAAGAGGATTACCATTCATCGGAAAGGAACTTGAGTTGCACGACCCGTGAAGGAGGGTCGAAATCCAGGGCAACCTGACTGTCTCTCAGGGTAAAACAGCCGGGCAAATAGAAGCTGGGGGCGCCTCTATTGGGCACAAGGTTCATGCCCGATGAATGGTGTTCGAGGGGGTCTCGCGAGTGAGCCGAAACTCGAAGGCGAAGGTACGGTGGATTCGTCGCAGGGGACAGTCTCATATGAAGGCTAAGTCGACGATAAAGGACCGCGCATCCTAGTCGCAAACTCGAGAGGTACTCTAGTGAATCACCACTCCTGTGATATGGGAACTCCTCGACAGGAGGTAAAGACTGCTAGTAGTGGGCTGCCCGATATCAAAATATTAGACACTTATCGTGAAAGTTTGTCTGAGGAGGCTTTAAGAGCCGAAACTGCGCAGGCGCGGTAACAAACCCCAACAATACTTGTAACCGCGACGATGAAAAGATTTCATCATGAATTGGGCGAAAGCCTTAGACCAATTAAAAAGCCTAAGCATTACGCCTGCCCTGAGGGAAAGGCGTTTATTGAATTAAACGGACGAAAACACGCCATAAGCGTACTCTTAGATTCCGGTTCAAATATCTTTCTCATGAGCCAAGACACCGCACGACGGCTTGAAATCCTGACCGAAGCTAGGGATTCACCGTTAAAAATTACAACCTGCGAGGGCGAAACCGCGCCTACTAGAGGAATATTCTATACTCACCCGATTCTCCTAGAAATCGGGGCCAACGGCCACCGAAGCATGATATCCTGCGAAATTGCGAACGCAGGAAGATATGATTTAATCATACCCTTTGGGTGGTGGCATAACGAACACCCCCTCAAAAATATAACAGACCCAAGTAAATGGGCCTTTGAAGAAACAAGGGGCCACGCTCATAGAGAAGATGAGGCGGTGGCAGATATGTTTGAATGGGATGAAACTGTGGCATACGATGAAGAAGCACAGTATGTGGGACGGATAGAACGAGCGGAAGAGGGAGGAGTACAGTTGGAAACGCTGCCAAAACCATATTAGCAGTATAAAGAGCTTTTTGAAGAGAAAAATGCAAAAATGCTGGGGCCTCGAAGGACTTTCGATCAGGCCATCAACGTTAAAGAAGGGGCCGAACCCCCATGTGGTCAGATTTATCCATTGTCGGCACACCAGTTAAACGAGCTGGATAAGTACATTATGATAATGATGGCTGAGGGAAAAATAGCGGACAGGGAATTCCCTTACGGTGCCCCAATCCTTTTCGTTCCAAAACCGGATGGAAGCCTACGACTATGCGTAGACTATAGAAACCTCAACAAATTGACAATCCTGAATAAGTACCCCCTGCCGCTCATGGACGAACTACGAGACCGCTTTGCTAGAGCAAAGATGTTTCCGAAGCCCGACCTAAAAGATGGATATCATCTTGTTCAGATGAGGAAGGGTGACGAACACAAAACGCCCTTTTGTACACGATACGGACAGTATGAATATAAGGTCTTGCCTTTCGGGCTCGTTAACGCTCTCGCCACGTTTCAGACAATGATGAACAAAATCCTACGGGAGTTGTTGGACTACGGCATAGTCCAGTACCTAGACGATATCCTAATATACACTGAGCATATGGACGACCATATCAAATTAGTCCAAAAAGTCCTTGATCGACTCGAACAGCATGACTTGGCAGTCTCGTTGAAAAAGTCGGTATTCCACCAGGATGAGGTCGAATTCTTGGGATACATTGTCAAGACAAGCGGAGTCATCATGAGTGATAGAAAAGTGAAAAGCGTCCAAAATTGGGCACACCCGAGATTGGTTAAACAAGTTCAAAGTTTCATTGGATTCGCAAATTTTTATCGCCGATTCATCAAAGATTTCTCAAAACTTTGGAAACCAATAACCGAGTCATTGAAGGGAAACACGAAGGATTTTCACGGGGGAAGAGAGCAGGAGGAGACGTTTGAGGAGTTGAAAAACAGGTTTACCACAGCACCAAGTTTATCGCATTTTTATCCAGGGAGAAAGACGGTGGTGGAGACAGATGCTAGCGACTTGGTGCTCGGATGCGTGCTGTCTCAATCCCAAGGGAGATGTCTTCACCCAGTGGCTTTCGATTCCCGAAAATTGAACAGCGCTGAAAGAAATTACGAGATACATGACAAGTAACTTCTTGCAATAATGGAGGCGTTCAAAGAATGGAAAAGATACCTCTGGGGGGAAAAAGAACCAGTGACGGTAGATACGGCCCACCACAATCTACAATCCTTTTTGACCAAAAAGGTCTGGAACCAACGACAAATTCCATGGGCACAGGGGTTGACGAATTACAACTTCAAAATAGTCTACCGACCGGGAAGTAGGGGCGGGAAACCCGACGCTTTAAGCAGACGGCCGGAGTACCGTCCTGAGGAGGGAGCTCATCACAGTGAACAGTCGATTTTGAAATCGGAACATATTCAGATTTCGGTGAATCATCAAAAACCAAACGCAGAGACAGCCCTCGTCCCAGAAAAACCCGAGCCTACACGCCTCAGGATAATGAAACTTTCGGATAAGGCTATAATCCCGATGAAGGGATCACAGTTTGCGGCCGGTCATGACATCTACGCCTGTTAGGTGGTAGCTTCGGCGTGAGGTATTCCGACAGCTAGGACCTTAATCGTGATTATATCGGAGAACTCGTTAAGAAGACAGGAGTAATGTAGGCTAGATATAATGGTTTGCTTCGATATAGATCGTCAAAGTATTGGTAACGATATAAAAGTGTAGAATAACTTATTAGATTGATAAGATCTCTTCTCCGTGCTTGTTGTCTAATAGCCGCGAAGATGCTTCTATATTTATATTCCGCGTCTGAGCAATCGTGGTATACATGCTAACGCTATACTAACTAAGTACCTTGCCGGCAATGCTGCGAACAGCACCTGAGTGCGAACACTCGTATACCCTGAAAACTCTCTCCCACACCTCTTGCTCAGATAGCCAACATCTCGGTCTGCGCTGCCATTATTCCTGATGGTGTGGAGACCACGTCAGGTGTCAGCTCATCCATTTATCCGTTGACACCAGTGGTTACGAATCATCTTGCCCTCGAGCTCGTCGAAGGTAGTCTAACTGGCTGGACAGAAGATGGCCATTCTTCTTTGGTTGGTTCCGTCGAGAATTCGGTATGCAACTGCATCTCGTATTCTTGTCTTCCGGCATTACACGACTTGTCCTCGGGATCGTACCTATAGGCATTTTCCCTCGGACTCCATTTTTTACCAACTTGTCCTCTGTGGATTCACCCGATCCACTTATTGGGCATAGTTACCGCCTTCATACTCTACACGACTTTGTAGGTACGAGGGGACTAACTTTCGTGCGAAACGTCCTGTTACCTTCGACCCACCCTTCCGACTCCCTGTCTTCAAGTGTCTGTAACTTTATGCGCCGTCGTCCGATTCACCTGCCTTCACTTGCATAAGGTGCCCGAAGGTCCCCCCTCATATATCCTGCGAACAGGATCCGGTCGGACGGACGGCCGCGACGTATACGGTGTTATAAGATATGTTCCATTGATAGTAGTCTTTGGTGTTGGGACGCAACTACCCAGGCGGCCAGTGATGACAAGCCGTCCCAACCCGGGGGCTGGAGGCGGGTGTTATCTTTTTCCTTCGAAGTTCGTATGCGCCAAGGTAGGGTAACTGTGCCCTGTAAATCCTTACGGGGAGTCCGTGCGCCTAACACATACAATCTCAACTTTACCCCGCTTTGCGTCTGGATCAAACCCCTCACCCACTTCTTCTCCTCCCTCGCTCGCCCTTATGGCGGATCCACACCAGATTCCCCCGGGCAACTCTGCCTTTGACAGGATGTCAGCCCTCAACTCCCCTGCCCCGTCTAGATCAGGTACGCTCTTGACCGACTACCCCCTAGCTTTCATGGCAGAACAACTGGCCCAGGCCAGGAGTGCCCTGCGCCTCAACCCCCGAGACCTCCCGGACTTCAGCGCCGAGACGCTGGCTAACACCATCCCTGCTGAATCTACCACCGTCACCCTCCTGTCCCAGCTCGTCAAAGGGCTCGTCACCATTTCCCATGAGCTGAGTGGTGTATCCCAAAAGCTTGCAACCATCTCCCAGGAAAACGACGCCATCAGGGAGGAGCTCCACGACGTCTCCTCACAGCTGGCCAACCTCCCCCCCACCCAAGACCAAAGCCCCCCCCAAGCGCTAGCTGGCCTCCAGGCATCCATTCGTGAACAGTCACATCGTGTGTGAGCCCCTATCCCTGCCCCCCCACAAGCGCCGGCCCCCACCCATACGGCCCACACCCCCTTTATCACCCCGGGACCCGGCCCCTCTAGGAAGGGAAAAGAAAGCGCCCGAGCTCCACTCACACCAACCCCCACCGTGGCTGAGGACTCTAAATACCTCACACTATTCTACGACACCAAGCTTGGCAAGGCCTTCGGGAACCCCGAAAAGTATGCCAGGGTGGTTCCCCACAGCTACGAGCCCGGTGAGTACCGGAGAGGCGCATATGACATGGCCTCTTTCACCCCAGGCCACCTACACCCCGACAACAACCCCTCCCCCTCCTACCCTCAAGCAGCCTCTGGCTCCGGCTCAGGCGGCAAGGACAAAAAGAAAGTCGGCACGCAGCCCTCCCGCCAACAAGTTGCGAGTCCGGTCGCCCCTCCTCTTAAGAAGGGGCCTCCCTCCCTCCCAGGTGCCCAACGTCGATTCTTTGCTCCCCGCCAGTCCCCCGCCCCTCACCCAGACGCTCCGTCCATTGCAGCAACCTTCCCCGACATAGCTGCCCACGTTCTCCGTGAATCAAACTGCCCCCTCCCTCTCGGTTTCTCCGCCACTGTTAATTATCGAGGTGCCATATCCCTCACGGTTACGGCCAAGGCGACCCCTGCCGCGTCCTACGCTCCATACTTCGACTCCCTCACCAGGGCCCTCAACAAGTCCTTTCCAGTGTGAGAAAACCCCTGGTGCACCCCAGTCCTTACCCCCACAGCCATCCAACTAGCCATTCACGGCCTACCACTACGCTTCCTTCCCCAAGATGAAGAGGAACTCTTTACATATATCAGGCAGGCAATCCTCAACGACAAAGGGACCCAGGTTCTCTCAGCCAGGTACCTTAACGCTGACCGAGATTCTCGGAGTACCAAGCAGGCCACTTCGGTGGTTGTCACCATTGACCCTCAGCATGTATTGGCCCTCACTTCATGGGTCTTTCTCCTCTCGCAGAAACGCAAGGTCGAGCTTGCGTTCTCAGCCAACCGAACCTCCCAGTGTAGAAAATGTTGGAGATACAGACACGCCCATCAACGATGCCCCGCAACCCACCCGACGTGCCCCATTTGTGCGCTTCACCATACTCGCGCGTCTCACAGATGTCAGAATCCCGCCTGCCCCAGGGGCGGAAACAAGAAGCCAGTCCCATCCTGTTGCCCGACCTAGCCCCCCCATTGCTGCAACTGCCGTAACGACCACTCTGCCACATTCAAGGACTGTCTGGCTCGATCTAGCCCAGCTAGTCCCACCAGACCTACCTCCACAGTCCCGCCTGGTCAAGACCCCATGGATATGGCGGTCGATGGCGGTCCAGCACCCTCTACTCCCCCGGCCAGGGCGGGCCCCACCGAGGTGGACCTGGTGACTTCCAGGCAGCCACCCCCCACAGGGCCTCTGCGCCCTGGAACCATTCAAGGCTTTGGCGGTCCTCTGCCCCTCGAGGCCCAGAGCCCTTCCCCCGCTCGTTCCGATCGTCGGGTTCGTCCGGGAAATGAATAATCGCACCTCCTCTGCAGGGAAAGGGCCGGCCCTGAACCCAAACCTTCTTTCCATCGTTCAACATAACTGCCTTGGGAGCTGGGATGTTTTTCTTTCCTTATTTGAGTCTTTTAAAGAAACAAAGACCTATCCATCGCTGCTCCTTCTGCACGAGCCTCCTGTTAGTAAAGTCCACCTTCCTTTCTTTAATGGTTTTAAATCTTTCTTTCCTCCAGTTAGGAAGCCCCGCGTGGCAGCCTACGTTCATATGTCTTTTCTTTCCTCATACTCGGTACTCCCCCGATTCAAAGAGGTGGATGATGTCCGCGCCCTAGACGTCTCCTCCCAGGAACCGCTCTTTGGGACCAATTTTCACTCCTTTAGGATAATAAACGCCTACTCAACCAACACATGTGACCACCGAGTCCATTCGGTCTCCCCAGAAACTCTTTTTCCGTCTCTTGAGGTTCCCCTCTGGGTAGTAGGGGACCTCAACATACACAATGGCCTCTCAGACCCGCTGCAATCGCTCTCACCACGGGAGATATTGTCCTCAACCCCGTACTTCGAGAAAGCAGCCGAAGCTGGTTTCGCCCTCCTCAATCCCCCTGGGGAATATACTAGATTCCCCCTACCGGGCAGTGCCCGCCCCTCAGTTATTGACCTGTCCTTCGCAAACCCCCACGTCCTGCCCATGGTTGGAGGCTGGGAGGTCTCCCTCCGCTCAACCGGCTGCGACCATGTGCTGATAACGATAGTTCTCGCTCCCCCCACCCTGGTCCCGAGCCCCAAGCACCCTCGGTGGTCCGATACGGACTGGGACACTCTCACCCCGGTCATTAAGGAGTTCAAGATACCTCCTGTCCCCCTGTGCCTCTCACCGACTGACCTGGATAAATGGCTGGCCGGTTCCCTAAACCGACTCATGCCATTCGTGAAGGAGCATACACCGGTCTCCAGACCCTCTCACCTCTCCAAACCCTGGTGGTCCCCCCAGCTGACCACCCTCTGCCGTGAGTTCCACAAAGCCGCCAGGATGGCTAGAAAGTACAACACCCCAGCCCTGCAGCACATGGCCAACGTTTCCAAAGCGGGGTACTTCAAGGCGATCAAAGCCGCCAAAAACAAGCCCTGGGTGTCCTTCCTATTGGGCGCCACCCCCCAGAATCGGTGGACTGCCAAAAGCTTTGCCTACAGCCGCACTCCTCCCAGCTTTCCCTCCCTCCCAGCGGCAGAGACCCCCCAGCAGATGAACGAGGTCCTCTTGGACCACGTTTTCCCCTCAAGGGAGCCGTTCTCGCTGCCCCCCAGACTAAGGCCTTATAAGAAGGCGCCCCCACTAACGAAGGAAGAGATATCAGCAGCTCTGTCCAAGTGCTCCCCCACATCAGCCCCAGTCCCCGACGGGGTTCCCTACTCCACCTGGAAGCAGGTAAACAAGATCAACCATTCCAAATTTCTCCAAATGCTCTCCCGGCTTGTCGACCTGGGGTACCACCCGGCCTCGCTGAAAGGTTCGAATGGGATCATGCTCGACAAACCAGGCAAACCCTCCTACGAATCCCCAGCCTCCTTCAGGATAATCGTTCTGATCCGCACCTTTTCAAAGATCCTAGAGAGGATAATACCATCTCGCCTCCTCCTGGCGGCAAGGTCGAAAGGCCTGCTCCACCCCAACCAATACGGCTCCCTACATGGGCTCAGCACTTACGATGCGGTCCTCACCCTCTTCAATAACGTAAAAACCCTACAGAGGCCACGCATCAAGGTCTCATCCCTATTCTTGGACATCAAGGCAGGGTTCGATAACGTCGACAACTCAACTCTGGCCCGCATCCTAAGAGAGGGCGGGATTCCCCCCTACCTTGTCTGCTGGGTTTCATCGTTCTTAGATGAACGAAGCTGAACCCTAGTCTTTCAAGGGGCCCCAGGAACCCCAGCCCCAGTGAACGTCGGCGCACCCCAGGGATCCCCGATCTACGCCCTCCTCCTCCTACTATACGTGGCCCCCCTCTACTTCAAGACCCCCAGAGGTTTACTGATCTCATACGTGGACGACTTTGCCCTCACTGCCGCCTCCCCTTCATATCGGGGTAACATCCGCCGCCTCCAGAAGCTCTTCGAGAAGCTAGAGACACGATCCCTTCGCATAAGTGTCTCGTTCTCTATTGCAAAAACGGAGCTGATACACTGGAGGACACCAAGCCAAAGGCATTCCCGGAAATGCCTGTCCCCCATTCAGATCCAAGAAGAGCTATTTCATCCCCGGGACTCAGTACGATGGCTCAGGTACTAGTTCACGCATGCCCTTGCCTCCTCTGCCCACTTCTCACACCGTTTGGCCCTGGCCCAAGGTGCCTTCGCCCTTATCAGGCGCCTCAGCCCTCCCGGCGCAGGCCTCGCCCCTTATCTGTGCCACAGGTTGGCAACATCCTTGGTCGCCCCCAGCCTACTGTACGGCGCGGATCTCTTCACACCTAGTGCAGGAACCACGGCACGCCTTAATACCTTTTGGCACAAGGTCCCGAGATGGACCACGAACTGCTTCTCAGCCACACTGACAGGGATCCTCGCAGTGGAATCCTGCCTCCCCCCCGTCCCTCTTCTTATCTCTCAACGGCAGAGGATTGCGGCAATAAGGGTTATATGCTCCCCACTAGAAGTAAACCAGGCGACGGCACGCCTCCACGCCTCATTCCCCTCCCTCTCAAGCCACCGGGCACATGACCACCCGAGAGCGCTGACAAAGGGCCTCATGTCTGTGTACTCTCCCTTGCACTGGAAAGCACCACGGCCAGTCCCTCCCATAAGGAACCCCCTCCCGATACACGCGGTGGCCCACAAGACTATACCTTTAACTCACGGGCTGTCCAGGATGCCCATGATCAACTCTCACCTCGTGTCACCGGCCCTGGCCGTCCCCTCGCAGTCCCAATGATCAACACCTACTCCGCCCTGAAGAAAAGGGTGAGAGAGGCCCTCCTCGAGGAGAGGTCCCTTCTCTTCCCGGCACCAGGATACTACCACCATCGCCCCACCCTGAACCCACGCCCCTTCATGGGACTGGGCAAGTGCATGGCAGGGCGGATTGATCAGATGAGAGCCGAGAAGAGTTACCTGGCTACCCACCCCACTTGGGGGTCCCCCGATGCCGACACCTCCTGCCCCCGCTGTGGTCTTGAGCCCAAGACGTTCAAACACGCTGTCCTCACTTGCCCCTCCAGACAGGGTGCCCGCTCACTCCTCCTCCATGGCGTCACGAGCATCAGTCAGGACCCTCCCCTATGGTTCTTCCTCCCGGTACTCAAAAGGCTCGCCACCTTCATCAGTGTAACCTCCACCGGATTCCCCCCAACTATGTTTCTACCAGACACGCCCCCGTCCTCCTCCCCACTCCCACTTTCGCCCCTGACAGTGCCCCCTCCAGTGTTTCGTGTTTCTTCGTTAGCTGAGGTATAGGTCTGTTAGATTTTCTTCTCCGTTTGCAGTATGCGTGCCTTCCTTGTTAGACGGCTATTAGTTAGTTTGTACTTTTTATTTTTATGTGGCCGACGGCCCGGCGGAGGAGAAACCTTCGCGACAGTGGATATTTTTGATGCCGTGACTTTCATTTGTTTATGTTTTATTATTTATAGTGTTTGTTCTCTCCATAGCTAGCGCTGCATGAGGCTTGTTGTACCTAAAAACAATGAACACATGTTTACAAAAAAAAAAGAAAAAAAGAAACGACCATGAGATAAGCACGAACCATCTCCTCTCCACCTCCGGCAATTGAAATCTCAACACCACGAGAAATCATCGTCACTTTCCCCCACCCACCTCTCTTCCCCCATGATAGCTTCTGCCTAGGAGTTGACGTTAAGCCAACCTCCCTCCTCTTCTGAGGCCTGTCGGCCTCGCCTCCTGAGGGTTCTAGTTCTCGTTCGTCGTTGACTCGCTCATGATGTTCAGTTCTCCCCCTTACCCCGCACTTGCTTTGCACCTCGCTTAGCATTTTGGACGGTCAGAAAGCTTCTCAATTTGTTCACGGTGGGCGTTACAGTTGCGGACTCTTGGTCGAAGTAGGCCTCGGCTTGCTGGGCTTGTACCTCTGGTGGGGAAAGCCTCGGTTAGTAACATCACCGTCTCGTCCCGGTCTCGTCGGCATCCCAAAAGCCCTTGCTATGGCCCGTTTGTCGGCTGCGGCTAGCCCGTTCGCAATCCTTCCTCTTCCCCCCTCCCAGTTCTGTCCGCTGGCACCGTACGGCCCCTTTAGCTGGCACCTTACGGCTCAACCTCCTCCCCCGGCTGGCACCCTACTGCTACCATCTGCCTGGCACCGTACCCCCACTCACCGGTTGGCTCCCTAGTGCTACTCGCCGGCTGGCACCCTACTGCCGCTCCTCCGAATCGTTGACCCTTCCTTGGTTACGCCTAGTCGTGGTATAGCACTGCCTCCGTGGCTATGGTCCAACGCCTGGGATCGAGGTAATGACCAGCACGACCGCTCGAGTGGTTATAGTGGGCCCACGGTTTCCGTGTTTTCTCCTGTCGTCGATCATCTATCCACCCCCCTCGGGCCAGCGTTTCTGGTCTTCAAACAGGCGGTTTCTTTTGTTTTAGGGAGCCTGCTGAAGTGTTTGGGTCTTTCTACCTGTACGTTTCTATGTATTGTTTCCTTAAGTGTCTGGGGTATATTATCTTAGGTGCTAGGCGGGGGAGGCTTTTCCTATGGACTCAGGGTGTTTGATTTTTCCCATGAAGAGGTGAAGCGGGCGGTGGTTTTGCATTTATAGGTTTTTTTCTCTGCATAGCTAGCGCTGCATAAGGCTTTTTGTACCTAGAAACAAACAACCCATGATTCCAAAAAAAACAGCGACCAAGAGATATGGCACGAACCATCGCTCCTCCACCTCCGGCGCTTGAAATCCCAACACCACGGGAAATCATTCTTACTTTCCCCCACCCACCTCTCTTCTCCCACGATGGCTACTGCCTAGGAGTTGACTTTAAGTCATCTACCCTCCTGTTCTGAGGCCCTCTGGCCTACCGTTCTTGGGGTTCTCGTTTCTGTTCATCGTTGACTCGCTTATGAAGTCCCGTTCTCCCCCTTACCCGGCACTTGCTTTGCACCTCGCGTAGCATTTTGCACCGTTAGAAAGCTTCTCGCTTTGTTCACGGTTGATGTTACAGTGTCAGACTCTCGGTCGAAGTAGGCCTCCGCTTGCTGGGCTTGTATCTCTGGTGGGGAAAGCTTCGGTTAGTAACATCACGGTCTCTTTCCCGTCTCGTCGTTGTCCCAAAAGCCCTTGCCATGGCCCATTTGTCAGTTATGGCTAGCCCGCTCACAATCCTTCCTCCTGCCCCCTCCTGGTTCCGTCCCCTGGGACCGTACTGCCCCCATAGCTGGCACCTTACTGCTTAACCTCCCCCCTGGCTAGCACAACTACTACTCACCGGCTGGCACCCTACTGCCCGGTGGCTCCGCTCGCGTGTCTATCCTCTCCGGTCATCGCGATTCTTCTCGGTTACCCCCAGCCATGGTATTCCACTGCCTCCATGGCTGCCGCCAACCCCTTGGTCTAAGGATGTAAGTACTGGCCCGACCGCTGTCTACGGTAACCATATTGGCCCACATTCCAGTGGTTTTCCTCCCACGCGTGATTACTATCCTCTCCCTCAGGCCCGCGTTTCGCTGCCATAGCGAAACCTTCTTTTGTTCTGGGTAGCCTGCGGAAGGGTTTGGCTCTCTCTACCTGTACCTTTCTAACAATTGTTTCCTTACATGTCTGGGGTATTAGTATCTTAGGTGCTAGGCCAGGGGGGCTTGTTCTATGGTCTCGGAGTGTTTGATATTTCTCATGAAGAGGTGAAGCGGGCGGTTGTTGTGACTTATACGTTTTTGTCTCTTCATAGCTCACGCTGCATAAGGCTTTTTGTACCTAAAACAAATAACGCATGATATCAAAAAAAAAAGACAAAAAAGCGATGAAGAGATAGGCCACGCTTCTAGCAAACTTCCTCCCCCCCCCTACATTTCACATACAATCTCAACTTTACCCCGCTTTGCGTCCAGGTCAAACCTGTCGCCCACTT
>Ga0307510_10003339_pt1 | contig 18697 bp, 17 predicted proteins | sample 12_EM_MG_FD_207224 | JGI IMG/M metagenome (GOLD analysis project Ga0307510, IMG submission 207224) | Populus trichocarpa ectomycorrhiza microbial communities from riparian zone in the Pacific Northwest, United States - 12_EM | ecosystem: Host-associated > Plants > Roots > Unclassified | place...
GAGCACCAGGCCGCGTTTCGCCGACAGTGCCGTGTGGACGAAATCGCGTGTACGCTCGCTGACGCCGGCGCCCGGCCCGATCACGACCGAACTCAGCCGCCTGTCGCCGAGCATCTCGGCGAATTCGACGGGCGCATCGACGGCGCGCACCATGACCGCCGTCAGCGCCGCCGCATTGACCACGAGCGCGTCGCGCGGCGAGGCCACGGTCACCAACCCGGCCCCGGCCCGCAGCGCGCCGCGCGCCGCAAGCCGCGCCGCGCCTGTGGAAGCCAGTTCGCCTGAGAGCACGAGAGCGTGGCCGCGGGCGTATTTGTGGCCGTCGATGTCAGGCACGGGGAAGAATTTTTGCCAGCTCTGCGGCACGTTCTCGAACGTATGCGGCCGGATCTCCTCGAGCACGCGGGGGTCGATGCCGATATCGGCGACGCGCACCCGCCCGCAGTGTTTCCGCCCCGGCATCAACAGATGCGCCGGCTTGCGGCGGAAGAAGGTCACGGTCTCCACGGCGTTGATCGCAGCGCCCATCACGGCGCCGGTCGTGCCGTTGATCCCGCTCGGCAGGTCGACCGCGAGCACCGGCGCGCCGTTGGCGTTGATCGCCTCGATCATCTCGAGCGGGTCGCCCTTGACGGGACGATTGAGCCCGGCCCCGAACAGCGCGTCGATGATCAGCGCCGGCTTGCCGATCGCCTGCGGGTTGAACGGCAGCACCGGATACTTCCAGCCGCGTGCAGCGAGCGCGGCATCGCCCTGCAGGCTGTCGCGCTCGCACAGCAGGATGATTGAGACGTCACGGCCGCGCGCGGCGAGTTCGGCCGCCGCCACGAAACCGTCGCCGCCATTGTTGCCGCGGCCGGCGACCACCATGATCGGTCCTTCCTCGACGAGACCCATCGCGGCTTCGGCCACGGCCTGCCCTGCGCTCATCATCAGCGCGAAGCCGGGCGTACCGGCCGTGATCGTCAGCCGGTCGGCACGCTCCATCTCAGTCGTGGTCAAAACTTCCATGCCGAGTCCTCGATCCGTCAGCCTTTTCTGAAGGCACATCGCCGCCACGCCCGCGGCCCGCACGGCCTCACCTGCACATGATTTGACCTGTTTGCCTATTCTGTAGGCTCAGCTATCATGCCGTGTCCGGCTCAACCTCTTCCACTTGCCTGTTAAAAGTCTGATAATGTTCCGAAATCAGCCGCGTTAACAACTTGGCATAGACCCTGCTTTTGAGGAAGCCGATCAGAAAACCGAGCTCATGATCGTCGCAGTTAGCGGCAATTATGAGCAATCCCGGCTTTGCCGGATGCAAGGATCAAACCAGACGGCGCCTCGCGCAACATCGAAACTATCTGCAATTTGGAAATGCCCGGGAGGCGCTCAGTGAAGAAGATTGAAGCCATCATCAAGCCATTCAAGCTCGACGAGGTGAAAGAGGCGCTTCAGGAAGTCGGACTGCAGGGCATCACGGTCACCGAAGCCAAGGGTTTCGGCCGACAGAAGGGGCATGCCGAACTCTATCGCGGTGCGGAATACATCGTCGACTTTCTGCCCAAAGTGAAAATCGAGATCGTAATCGGCGACGACCTGGTCGAGAAGGCAATCGACGCGATCCGCCGCGCCGCCCAGACCGGGCGCATCGGCGACGGCAAGATCTTCGTCTCCAACATCGAGGAAGCGATCCGGATCAGAACCGGAGAATCCGGGCTGGACGCTATCTAAGCCGGGTGCTATCCGAATTTTGCGACTAAAAAACAAGAAAAGGGCTGCCTCGGCGGCCCGATTTCGTTCGCGCTATCTCACCGGATCGTTTGCGAAGAGTCGTGTCCTGGAAACCGTCCCGTAAGCCAAAAGGGGTATTCATGAAGACCGCCAAAGACGTCCTGAAATCGATCAAGGACAACGACGTAAAATACGTCGACCTGCGCTTCACCGATCCGCGCGGCAAGTGGCAGCACGTAACCTTCGATGTCAGCATGATCGAAGAGGACACCTTTGCCGAAGGCCAGATGTTCGACGGTTCCTCGATCGCCGGCTGGAAGGCGATCAATGAATCCGACATGTGCCTGATGCCCGACCCGGTGACCGCGACGATCGACCCGTTCTTCGCCGAGACCACCATGGTCATCGTCTGCGACGTGCTCGAGCCGACCACCGGCGAGCCCTACAACCGCGACCCCCGCGGCATCGCCAAGAAGGCCGAGGCGATGGTAAAATCGTCGGGTGTCGGCGACACCATATTCTTCGGCCCCGAGGCCGAGTTCTTCGTATTCGACGACGTGCGCTACCAGACCACGCCCTACAATACCGGCTTCAAGCTCGACTCCTCCGAACTGCCGATCAATTCGGACACCGAGTATGAGGGCGGCAATCTCGGTCACCGCATCCGCACCAAGGCCGGCTACTTCCCCGTGCCGCCGCAGGACTCGGTGCAGGACATGCGCTCGGAAATGCTCGGCGCCATGGCCAAGATGGGCGTCAAGGTCGAGAAGCATCACCACGAGGTCGCTTCCGCCCAGCACGAGCTCGGCATGAAGTTCGACACCATGACGCTGATGGCCGACCAGATGCAGATCTACAAATACTGCATCCACCAGGTCGCCCACATCTACGGCAAGACCGCCACCTTCATGCCGAAGCCGGTCTATGGCGACAACGGATCGGGCATGCACTGCCACCAGTCGATCTGGAAGGACGGCAAGCCGGTGTTCGCCGGCAATAAATACGCCGACCTCTCGGAAATCTGCCTCAACTACATCGGCGGCATCATCAAGCATGCGAAGGCGATCAACGCCTTCACCAACCCGTCGACCAACTCCTACAAGCGCCTGGTCCCGGGCTATGAAGCCCCCGTGCTGCTCGCCTACTCCGCGCGCAACCGCTCGGCCTCCTGCCGCATTCCCTACACGGCAAACCCGAAGGCCAAGCGCGTCGAGGTCCGCTTCCCCGACCCGATGGCCAACCCCTATCTCGGCTTCGCCGCGATGCTGATGGCCGGCCTCGACGGCGTCAAGAACAAGACCGATCCCGGTCCGGCGATGGACAAGGACCTTTATGATCTACCGAAGGAAGAGCTGAAGGCGATCCCGACCGTGTGCGGCAGCTTGCGCGAGGCGTTGGAAAATCTCGACAAGGACCGCGCCTTCCTCAAGAGCGGCGGCGTGTTCGACGACGACTTCATCGACAGCTTCATCGAGCTCAAGATGACCGAAGTCGAGCGTTTTGAGATGACCCCGCACCCGGTCGAATTCGACATGTACTATTCGCAGTGATCCCGCGCGGCGTTTGCGCCGCCGGTATCACCGTCCAACGATGCGAAAGGCGCTCCTTGCGGGGCGCCTTTTGTTTTTGGGAAGTCCGCTGTCCCGTAGGACGGGTGGAGCGAAGCGATTCCGGTCAAGTCCGATGAGAACGATAGGTTTCGCTGCGCTCTATCCATCCTACCTTCCCGCGCAACGCAATTTCCGCCGCAGCGCGATCTTGCGGTTCCCAAATCGCAGAGAAGTCAAAACTTCTCCCAAATCGTGGCGGCGATTGTCGCTTTTAGACCGCGCTGGCGGGGTATTGGTGGATGCGATTAATGAGAGGCGGCATCGACCAAATGACGACAGACAATCACTTTCAGCCGGATCGTCCTCCGATCTTTCTCTCCAGGCATGCGGAAGAAACCGAGCAGCCGGATGTCGGGACGCGTTGGGACGTAGCGACGATCTCGTCGCGGATCCTCAAGACGAGTATTTTGGCTGTCGTGGTGACGGCGATTGGCATCGCTGTTCTTTCGGTCGGAAGCCCGGTCGTGCTCGTTGCGAACGTGACGGATTGGTGGGTCGACAAACCGGCGCTTCAGCCTGAAGCCGATCCGGCGACGTCAACAACTCAAACAATTGCCGGCACGCAGGATTCGCCGACGACAACGACGGACGCGCCGCCGCGCGAGGAAATTGCTGCGGCTGTGGAATCTGTCGAGCCAAGCCAAGCCGAAGCCGCCGGGCAAAAGCAGGCCGAGACCGCCGGTCAACGCCAGGCCGAGAACAGCCAGCCAATCACAGCCGACAACCAGCCGGTCACTGAAGAATTGTTCAAGCAATTCCAGGCCTGGGCAGCCGAAGAAGAAACGCGGAAACAGGCCGCGTCCGCGCAAGCTGCCCCTGTGCGGGTGGCGCAAGATGGCCCGGCGCAGGCGCGGCCCGCGAAGAAGCACCGGCGGGTTCACTCCGTGCAAAATGCACGCGCGGAGATCCGGCCTCAGCGACATCATCGCGCAAGGGTCCGGGAGCAACAACTAGATGCACGAGAACAGGTCCCGCCCGTGGCCGACCCCCGGGCAGCGGATCCGTCTGTGCAAAATGCGCAGCCACCGTCGTTCCTGCAAAGCCTGGGTATTCGCAACTAGCCAGGTCTGACCGGGAAATGCAAAAAGGCGCTCGTTCGGGCGCCTTTTATGTTTCGATCATCCGCTCTTGTCGGACTATCCGGATCGCTCCTTCGTCACCGCAGTAAGATTCATCGTCAACAATACACCGGGCTTGGGCAGTTCCTGCACTGCAATGACCGTGCGCGCCGGCCTGCGATCTCCCATGATCTCGACATAGGCGGCGTTCATCGCCTCGAAGTCGGACATGTGCTGCAGGAAGATATTGATGTGCGTAACATGGCTGAGGTCGGAGCCCACGGCTTCAAGCATCACGATGAACGATTTCAGGATTTGCCGCGTCTGGGCGCCGACGTCCGCGCCCGCCAACTGTCCCGTCGTCGGGTCGACGCCGGCAGTGCCCCCGATCCAGATGTGCTCGCCAACCTTGGCGATGTGACTATAAGGGCCGATCGGTGTCGGCGTGTTCGGTGGTGTGAGCGTCTCCACGCGTGATTTCATTTGCATGCCCTGCATTGCGACATCCGCATATAACAACCCGCCGCCATCCTACATTCTGTGACGCCGCAACCAAACGGCTATTAGTTGGCCGACCGCCTCCGCCACGGCTAAACGGGCGAAGGCGGGAGGCTTGATCCGCCGCTCCCGAGCTACGCCTTTGCCATCCGCCTTCCATCGTGGCCGATCGGTCCAAAAGTCGTCGCGATCACTTCCGCGGTCGGCATCATGCCGCCGAGGCTCCAGTTCGCGGGCTCTCCCTCCTCGATCTTGACCCAGACCGACTTGCGGAATTCCGGATTGCCCTGCCCTTCGATCTCGACCATCAGATCGGTGATCCGCTCCAGCAGCGCTTGCTTCTGCCCGATGTCCAGAATGCCCCTGACGGTCGAAACGGTGATGTACGGCATGGTTGTTCTCCTCTGGCGCTAATGCGCGTTGTGACGACGTCTCGGAGAATGGCGCCGCACCCCCGTGCGAAGGAGTGGCGGATAAGACAGAGATCAGGCAATATCCGCCACGCGTTCACTCCGCCTGGAGGCCCCCGTGAAGCTCTCGATTTTGGTGCTGGAAGGCTGCATGAACTCGGCCGTGGCCGGCGTCGCCGACCTCCTGACGCTGACCAACCATGTCATGCATCTCAGAGGCAACAAGGTCCGCTTCAGCTGGCAGACACTGTCGCTCGACGGCAAACCGGTGCGGATGGGAGGCGGACTGACCTTCCCGGTGGACGGCGCCATCGGCAGGCGCGGCCCCTGCGACGCCATCCTGGTGCCCGGAAACCTCGTCGATCACACGACGATAGAACGACTGAAACCGCAATACGCGCAAGCGGGCGCATGGCTGCGCCGGCAACACGCCGCAGGGCGATTGATCGGCGCGTTTTGCAGCGGCGTGTTTCTGCTCGCGGAAGCCGGTCTGCTGGATGACCGCCGGGCCACCACCACATGGTGGCTGCAAAGCGAACTCAAACGGCGTTTTCCGAAAATAGATCTGGCGAGCGATGCCGTCGTCACCAGCGAGGATCGCATCGTTTGCGCGGCCGGACCGATGTCGTGGGTCGACCTGTTGCTGCGGTTGATCGAAATGGTCGAAGGGCACGAGACGGCAAGGCTATGCGCCGACTACGCGGTGATCGATACGGCCCAACGGACCCAGGCGGACTTCATGCCGCTCGGTTACGTGCTCATGCGAGACCCGCTGCTGGTCAAGGCCGACATGCTGGTCCGTCGCGCAGACAAGGCGCAGATGACCGTTCGTCGTCTGGCGGATGCACTGGGCCTGAGCGAACGCACGCTGAATCGCCGGTTCATCGAATTGACGCACGAACCGCCGCAGGCCTTCATTATGCGCCGGCGGATCGAACATGCCCGCACCCTGCTGGAGACGACGGCGCAATCGATCAAGACGATTTCCCACTCGATCGGTTACGAGGACGAAAGCAGTTTTCGCAAGGCGTTTCGCAAACTCGCCATGATGTCTCCGCAAGCCTATCGGGCGCGGCGAGCGATCCGTCCGGCATAGCAGCGCCGGAGAGGCCGCAACCAAAAGCTATTTCTTCTCGGGCGGATTTTCCTTCAAAAAGCGCTCGAGGTCCTCCTGCACCGAATACGGCAGCGGGATCGGATCGCCCATGTGGTCGATCGCGCGGTCGAGGCAGAGGCGCACCATGCGCGCAAGCTCGGCCTTGCGGTACGGCTTGGTGAGCAGCAGCACGCCCTCGCCGAGACGGCCGCTCGAATCGAACGCGCCGAACGTATTGCCCGAGGTGTAGAGCACCCGGAGCGGCCGGCGCAGTTCGGCGACCTTTTGCGCGAGCTGCCGGCCGTTCATGGCACCGGGCATGACGATGTCGGTGAACAGAAGGTCGAACGTCGCGCCTGCATTCACCCGTTCGAGCGCCTCGGCCGCGTTGGACGCGGTGATGACCGTGTAGCCGAGACTTTCGAGACGGCCGGTGACATGCGCCCGCACGACATCGTCATCCTCGACGCACAGGATGGTTTCCGAGCCGCTGCGCAGTTCGTCATCTTCAGGCGGCGAGGCATCGCTTGCGGCAATCGCGTCCGCAGGCTCGATATCGGCCTTCGGCAGATAGATGCGGAAACAGGCGCCCATCCCCTCCTCGCCGTCGACCACGATGCCGCCGCCGGATTGCTTGGCAAATCCGAACACCATGCTCAGCCCAAGCCCCGTGCCGGTGCCGAACTGCTTGGTCGAAAAGAACGGCTCGAAAATCCTGTCGCGTATGGCAGGCGGAATGCCGGCGCCGCTATCGACAACCTCGATGGCGACGTAGTCGCCCGCGCCGAGATCGTCTATTTCCGCGTCGCATGCATCGCGCGTGAAATTTCCCGTCCTGAACAGCAGCCTGCCCCCATCAGGCATGGCGTCGCGGGCGTTGATGGCGAGATTGACCAGCGCCGAAGTGAGCTGGCTGCGATCGACCAGGGCTGGCCAGGCCTTATCGCTCAACGTCGTCTCGATCTCGATCTGCCTTCCGAGCGTCGGTGCCAGCAGCTTGACCACCTCCTCGATCAACGCATTGACGTCGGTCTCGAGCGGCCGCAACGGCTGCTTTCTGGCAAAGGCCAGCAGGTTCGCCGTAAGCTGCGACGCCCGGTCGGCTGCGTCATTGATCATCTTGGCGATCGAGGCCAGCGCCGGATCATGCTTGACGCCGTCGGCCAGGATCTCGATCGTGCCGGTGATCACGGTGAGCATGTTGTTGAAGTCATGGGCGATGCCACCGGTCAACTGCCCGACCGATTCCATCTTCTGCGCCTGGAACAATTGTTCTTCCGCGGCACGCTTTGCGGTGATGTCCCTGACGAAGGCGTTGATGATGTAGCCCTCACCGCTGCGCAGCGCCGTCAGCGACACCTCGGCGAAAAATTCGCTTCCGTCCTTGTGCAGCAGCGGCGTTTCGTATCGCCCGCCGGCGGCGTCGCCCGATGCCTCGCTCAGAAAGCGGTCGACCCATTGCCGGTGCACGGGGCGTTGCGCTTCCGGAAACACCAGTTCCTCCACGCTCCTGCCAAGCGCCTCGGCACGCGTCCATCCCATCAACGCTTCGGCGTGCGGGCTCCAGTCGAGAATGACGCAGGATCCATCGGTCTGGACGAAGGCGTCGAGCGCATTTTCGACGATCGCCTGCGCCATTCGCTCGCGGTCGGCGAGCGCCTGATAGGCGCGCGCCTGCTCCGTCTCCGCGCCGGCAATCGCTGGCTTCGTACCCGGAGGCGGCGGCTTGTGCAGAACATTGCTTATACCGGCGGCAAGCGCGATCGCGAGCACCGCCGCAATTCCACCACCGGCCAGCGCCGCGCTGATGATCGAGGTCAACACCGCGCGCGGAGCAGCATCAGCAACGAAATAATAGGCGAATCCGCCGACCATGCATGACGTCGCCACGACCAGCAAAACCATCGCGAGCGCGAGGCGGCCTGATATCTTCATAGCCTCCCCCCGGTCGCGAAATAGTGGACAAGCACCGGCTTTTTCAGGCCATATCGGCCGCAGCGGGCAATGCTGCAGCGCCTTCTCGTTGCTTACCCGACTTCAGGTTTGGATCCCACACTTTCCGGCCCGTAGAAGTACGGAGGATATTTGGTACGGGTCGCCGTGATGATTCGTCCAGCGCATCGCAGGTTGCGCGCTTGACCAACAGTTCCCTGCAGTTGCAATCGCTTCCGGCGTATTTCCTGCCCTGGAGGATGGCGGCATCACACGCCGAAGATCTTGGTGTAGCGCGCCTTGATCTCCTCGCTTTGCGCCTGGACCTGGGCGGGATCGGCCTTGAGCAGTTTCAGGGTGGAAAGCGGGACGTGCTCGCCCTTCTCCTTGACCTGTCCGTGAAAGGAGCGATGCGCAAAGACGTCGACCAGCATTTGCTGGGTTTCCGCGCTGAAGAAGAAGCTTTGGAACAGCCTTGCTGCGTTCGGATTCGGCGCGCTGCGGAAAATGCCGGATGGAACGATGATCAGCGGCGATCCCTCGGCAGGATACACCACCTCCACCGGTTTGCCCTGATCCTTCAGCAGCACCAGATTGTAATCATTGCCGTCGGCCATCACGGCACGCTCGCCGAGCAGGATCTTCTTGGGCGGATCGGCCGCCGATTGTACCTGCATGACCTTCTGCTGCGCGAGCTTTTCCAGATACGGCCAGCCGAGATCGCGCGCCAGCACAAAGGTTGCGGTCAGGATGGCACCGCTATAGCCGGGATGCCCCTTGACCATCTTGCCCTGCCATTTCGGATCGAGCAGATCGGCATAACTCTTCGGCGCATCCTCGCGCTTGACGAGATTGGTGTTGTAGCCGATCACCTCCATCCACGCGCAGGACGTCGCGTACAGGCCGTCGGGATCGATCTGATCGGCTGGAAAATGTCGGGCGACGTCGGCGGGAAGGTACGGCGCCAGCCAGTCGTTCTTCTTCCATTCGAGATAATGCGCGGGATCGGTCGAGTTGGCGACGTCGACGGCCTTGATGCCGCTGCCCTGCTCCTGCGCGATGCGCTGGAAAATCCGCTCCGCGCCGGAACGCTCGACCCGCACGGCGATCCCGGAATATTTCGCCTCAAAAGTCCGCGCCAGGCGCTCGGCGGTGTTGAGTTCAAGCGCCGAATAGAACGACAGCTTGCCCTCCTTCTTCGCGGCCTCGATCAAGGCCGGCGTCACTTCCTCCGCCGGGGGCGCGGCGGCCTTCAGGGGCTCGGCAAACAGCAGGCTTGCGGCGGACGCCGTCGACGCCTTGAGCAGGTCGCGCCTCGTCCAGTTGCGGTCTCGCATCGCATCCTCCCTCGTGACGCGACCGTTCTTTGCGGCCGCCTAGAGCGTTTTCCAGCGAAGTGGAAACCGGTTCGCGTTAAGAAAACGCGTCAAATCAAAAATCTAGAGCCGAGTTCCGATTTCATCGGAACGGAAAAGGCTCTAGCCGGTTCGCTGGTGCGTCTTCAGTGCTTCGCCGAACGCTTCGAACAGCTTTCGGTTGATCGGGTTGCGCTGCGGATCGTACTCGGCGTGCCACTGGACACCGAGCGCGAAGCTCGCGGCGTCCGCGATCCGGATCGCTTCGATGGTGCCGTCTTCGGCGATGCCTTCGATCACGACGCGCGCGCCGGGTTCGAGGATGCCCTGCCCGTGCAGCGAGTTCACCCGGATGGTCTCGCAGCCGAGCAGGCTTGCAAACGCGCCGCCGGGTGTGAGGTGGACGTCGTGGCGGTCGGCAAACACCACCGTCGGGTCGGGATGGATTTCGCCGTTCTCCAGCCGCGGCATGCGGTGGTTCATGCGGCCGGGGATTTCGCGGATTTCGGGATGCAGCGAACCGCCAAAGGCGACGTTCATTTCCTGCAGGCCGCGGCAGATGCCGAAGATCGGCACGCCGCGGGCGACGCAGGCCTCCGTCAGCGCCAGCGCGACGTCGTCGCGATGGATATCGTAGGGCTCGTGCTTCTCATGCGGCTCGGTCTTGAAGCGCGTCGGATGGACATTGGCCCGCGCCCCGGTCAGCACGACGCCATCGACGACGTCGAGCAGCGCGCCGATGTCGGTAATCTCGGGCGAGCCTGCAAACATCAGCGGCAGCGCCCCCGCCACGTCGGTGACCGCGCGCAAATTGCGCTCTCCGACCATCTGCGTCTGGAAACGATTTTCGACGCGATGGGCGTTCGCGATCACACCAACCACGGGCCGCCTCATCGCAAAAATTCCGCTGTCATCGTCCTGCGCAAGGATCTTCCGGGTTGAGCCATGGTTGGAGAAGATAATGCCTGCGAGGGGGCGGCGGATCAACCCGATATGCTCTCCACTTCTGCTTCACAGCCCCGCGAGAATATCAGGACGCGCCGGCAAGTTTGGCATCGAGATAGGCACCGAGGATGAGTTTTAGTTCTTCGAGCAGCCTGACGCGTTCCGCCGGCCTGCTGCGATCGAGATTGGCGGCCAAAGCGCCCGTGATGTCCGACCAGGCGGCAAGCATGCGCCGGCGATCGTCTTTGGACAGCTTCGGAAACGCCTCGGCAAACACCCGATCCAGGTGGTCGATGAGGGTGCGGCGAAGTTCGCGCGCCAGGCCGTCAAATCGCGGGTGCGCCGGACTGCCGGAAAATACGCAGATAAAGGCCGAGGTCTCCGCCTGAATGCCCGCGATCCCCTCCACCAGCCGCGCGATAAACGCCCGGCGATCCCGTGAAGCACCGGCCGCGTCCAGTTTCTCGTTCGCCAGCCTCAGGATGCGATCCTGAAACTGTTCGACCAGCGCGGCGACGATGTCGTCCTTGGTTTCGAAGAATTGATAGATCGAGCCGACCGGGACCTTGGCGCGCTCCGCGATCAGATTGGTTGAAAGGCCGTCGTAACCCACCTCACCCAACAGGGCGCCGGTGGCCTTGAGGATGTCAGCCACCCGCTCCCGGCTGCGCGCCTGGGTGGGAAGCTTGCGCAAGCCGGTGCGCTTGCTGCTTGCAGAATTGGCCATGGCCTCTCCTATCAGGTCGTTGACAACATGAACAGGTACTCATATTCTCCTTAATATGAATATATGCTCATATTCATATTGTAACACGGCTTGATGAGAGAAGGTTCACGATGGGCGTCCTCAACAGCCTTGGCCTCCGGCGCCCGGCGCCGCCGCCAATCGCGGCAACAGGCAAATTTCAGCTCGATGGCGTTACCGTCGTCAATCCGATGCAGGGCCGGCGCAGCAACGCCACCATCGAGGTCTCGAATGGAGCGGTCGCCGCCATTGCGAACACGCAAGCCCCGGCCTCGCGCGATTTTGTGGGCTGCTTCGCCCTGCCCGGCCTGATCGACATGCACGTCCATCTGCCGCCGGACAATGCCTTGAGGCTGACGCCGTCGGCGGCGCTGCTCTATCTCCAGCATGGCGTGACGACCATTCGCGAGGCCGGAGATCTCGACGGCACCGCCGTTGCTGCTGCGCGAAGGCTGCAGCGCGACGGCGCGCATCCCGTGCCGCGGCTGTTCTCCTGCGGTCCCTTCGTCGGCGCCGGCAAGGCCGGCTTCAAGAACACCATCCTGCTTGAGGATGCGAGCGCGCGCGCCGCCGACGCGGCCGCAGTCCGGGTCAAGGCGACCGGCGCGACGTTCCTGAAGTTCTATGAAGGCTTGACCGAACCAATGATCCGCGCACTCGAGCAGGCCTGCGCCAGGCACGGCCTCAAGATGATGGGCCACGTCCCGGCAGGGATGCGTTACGAGGACGCCCGCATTGCCGAGGTGCAGCATTTTTTTGGCGTTCCGCTGCCGCAAACGCTCGAGCGCGACACGCTCATCAATCGCTCCTGCGACTGGCACGCCGTCGACGAACGCCGGATGGACGAGATCGTCGAAACAACGCTGAAGCATGGTATCGCCAATACACCGACCATCGTCACCAACCAGCAGATGCTCTGCTACAGGGATTTCGATATCGCGCGGCGCGCTCCGGCGATGCGCAACGTACCGCCGTTCTACCTCGACGTGATCTGGCATCCCGAGCGCGGCCGATTCGGCAACCGGATGGCACGCGACTATCTGGAGCGGCAGGTGGTGCCGGCGGTCGCAAAGAAGCAACGGCTGACCAGGAAGCTGTTCGATGCCGGCGCGCGATTGTTTCTGGGAACGGACGTCGCGCAGCCATTCGTCATCCCCGGCGCCAGCCTGCAGCAGGAAATGGCGTTGTTTGTCGAGGCCGGTGTCGGCATCGAGCAGGTCTGGAAACTTGCGACGCGTGATGCCGGCGACAGGCTCGGTATCGAGGGATTGGGGCGTATCGAGGCCGGTGCTCCGGCCGATATTCTGCTGTTTCGCCGCGACCCGACTCAAAGCCTCGACAACCTTGCGAGCCTGGAGGCGGTCATTGCGGCAGGCAGGCTTTACCGGTCAGCTGACCTTGCACAAGCGCTGCATACGAGCACGGCCTATTTCAACTCACCCCTGATCAGGCCGCTCGCGCGCCGCGGAGCCGAACAAGCATTGGCGCGGGCGCTCGGACCTGCCCGAAAATGACGCGAACCCGCCGCTACTTTCGCGTGAAAGCCTCCCGGGCGTCGATCCCGTCGATACCCGGCAAACCGGCCGCGCGAAGCGCCGCGGCAGCCGAATCGCCGGCACCATTCAGCCACGGCAATTTCGCCTGGATTCCGCGCGTGACCGGCTCGCCCAGCACACCGCCGAAATCGAGCGGCCAGTATCCGTTCGGCACGACTTCGGCCGATATCCCCTGCAGCCGATAACCCTTGCCGAGCACCGCTTCGGCATCGTCCGGCGTCACCACCCGCGCGGTGCCGGGATTGGCCGGATCGGCGAAGGCGATGAGCACCGGGACCAGCGCGCCCTTAACGGGCACTGTGCCGGTCAACCGGCTCATCTCGCTGAACGGCACGCGCTTGCCGGCGGCCTCCATATAGGCCCGAAAGGCCACGTAGTTCATGTCATCAAGGACGAGATTTTTGTCGACATGCGCCAGCAGCGCAACGAGGTTCTTGCCCTGCCTGAGATCGACGAAAACGGCATCACCCAAAGTCCGGGTCTGGCCGCGGCGGGTGTAGCTGCGATCGGGATGGACGGCCATCACGCCGGAGGCCGATTTGCGGCCCTCTGGCGTCTCGACCTCGAGCGTCAGGCGATATTTGTGGGCAGGCCAGTTAATCCTGATCTGGTCGCCGATCACCAGCGCCGCCAGCAGTGCAAGCGGGCCGAACCATTTGAAATTCATCTCGTCCTCACCGGCCTGCCATATCAGGTTGATGTACCGCTTGGCATACCGGGTGTGGCAGCGTCAAACCGGCGCGTGCTCGCCCGCTTGATCCCGGCGGCGTTTTGGCGAAAGACTGGCTGGATATTCTGCGAGAAGGAATCAACGTGACAGGTCCGGCTGACAATCGCCTTCAAGCCCGCAACGATCTGGCGTGGGCGATATCGGTCGGCGGCATCGGCGTCGTGCTGTTCGCCGCGCTGCTCGCGTTCACCTGGCAGTTCGCAGCAACCCTATTTCTGATATTTTCCGGCGTCCTGCTCGGCGTCGCCCTCAACGCCATGAGCAACCTCCTCGGACGCGTGGTGCGGCTGCCGCATGCGCTGCGGCTGACGGCGGTCTGCCTGGTGGTCGCGGGCATGCTGTCGGGCATTGTTTTTCTCGGAGGCACCACGATCGCCCAGCAGACGACGACGTTGAGCAACACGCTCAAATCGCAACTCGTTAACGTCAAGGGGTTTCTGGAACGGAACGGCGTCGACACCAGCTTTTTCGACTTCGGCAGCCTGTCGTCGCCGTCCGATGATGCCGCGCCGGCGGGCTCGAGCGTTACGCCGACGCCGCACACGCTTCCCAGCGCCGGCACGATTGCGGCCAGCGGCGGCGCGATCTTCAGCCAGAGCCTGAAATTGATTCTCGGCACCGCCAGTGCGGTCGGAAACTTCTTCATCGTGCTGTTTCTGGGATTAGCCTTTGCGACCCAGCCCAGCGTCTACCGCGACGGACTGCTGTTCATGGCGCCGGCCAAACACCGCGCGCGAGCAGTCGCGATCGTCGACCGGATCGGCGAGACGCTGGAGCGCTGGCTGATCGCGCAGATCATTACCATGGTCGCAGTGTTTCTGGTGACCTGGATCGGGTTGTCGATCATCGGCATTCAGAGTTCGTTCATCCTGGGCATACAGGCTGGATTGCTCGCCTTCATCCCGACGGTGGGCGCCATCCTCGGCGGGCTGATGGTGGTGCTGGCGAGTCTGGCCTCCGGATGGGTCGCGGGCCTCTCCGCCTTCATCCTGTTCCTCGGCGTGCACGCGCTGGAAAGCTACGTGCTGACGCCAATCATCCAGCGGAAGGCGCTGGATATTCCGCCGGCGACGCTGTTTGCGTTCCAGATCCTGCTCGGCGTCGTGTTTGGCATCTGGGGGCTGGCGCTCGCGCTGCCGCTGATGGCGATCGCCAAGGTGATGATCGACCATTTCAAGGCGGAAGAGGTGCCGGCCGCCATCACAGCGGCCTGAGAGGTGTCAACCCGCTGTGGTCAGCACCGTCTCGGTGTGCTCGACCTCGGGCGGCGCAGCAAAATACTGCCCGACCAGGCCGCGCCAGGCGGTGAAATCTTCCGAGCCGCGGAAATCCACGGTGTGGTTCTCGAGCGTTTCCCACTGCGCCATCAGCCGGTAACGCTGCGGCTTCTCGATCGATTTGTGCAGCTCAAAGCCCTTGCCGCCCTTGGCCCGCAGGAACAGCGGACGCGCCTTGGCAACGGCCGCCTCAAAATCCTTCTCGGTACCGGGCTTGACGTCGATTTGTGCGATTTCAGTGATCATCGGAGTTACGCCTTCTCATGAGAATTGGCGTGTCTAACCCAGCCGCCCAAAAAGCAAAAGGCAGATGCAACGCACATCCGTTGCTGCGACGCACGCGCATCACGCGTGATGAAATCGCCCGAGCGACATGCTCTCGCCTCAACCCTGGTTTGGTGTAGGATCGCGCCAAATAACGAGCGACAAGCTCATGGTCATGGGGAGAGAAACGATGAATCTCGGTCGGACTCTGTTCTCTTTCACCTTGGCTGCGGCGGGTGTACTCAGCGTGACGGTGGGACCGTTGCATGCGCAGCAGCCTCCGGCGGTCGCCATCGACAATGACGACATCGGCGGCGTGGTAGCCGGACCCAATGGCCCGGAAGCCGGCGTCTGGGTGATCGCGGAGACGACGGAGCTACCGACCAAATTCGCCAAGATCGTCGTCACCGACGATCAGGGCCGCTACGTGATCCCGGACCTGCCAACCAATGTGAACTATTCCATCTGGGTGCGCGGCTATGGGCTGGTGGATTCACCCAAGCGGCGCGCCAAGCCCGGCCAGCAGGTCAATCTCACGGCGGTGCCCGCGCCGAACGATGCGGCGGCGGCTCATTATTACTCGGCGATCTACTGGTACACGATGATGAAAATGCCGCCGGCAAAGGACTTCGGCGGCAGCACCGAGATTCCGAAGGAGATCACTCAGGATATCTGGCGCCAGCGGATGAACAATGTCGACTGCATCGGTTGCCATCAGCTTGGCCAGGAATCCACGCGCACGATCCCGGGCGCGTTCGGCGAATTCAAAACGGGCGAGGAAGCCTGGATGCGCCGCGTCTCCTCGGGCCAGACCGGGGAATGGATGACAAATCGGCTCGCCGGCCAGCTCGGCGGCGTGCCGTTCAAATATTTCGGCGACTGGACCGACCGGGTCGCCAAGGGCGAACTGCCGAAATCCAAGCCGCCACGGCCGACAGGCATCGAGCGCAATGTCGTCGTCACGTCGTGGGAATGGGCGACGGAAAAGCATTTCGTCCACGATCTGATTTCCTCGGACCGGCGCTATCCGACGGTCAACGCCTACGGCCCGCTGTACGGTGCCAACGAATACTCGTCCGACGACATGCCGATCCTCGATCCGAAGACGCACAAGGTGACGTTCTCAAAAATGCCGGTCGCCGATTCCAATGCGCCGGAATCCTTCGGTCCTCCGCTCCATGGCACGGCCGTGCTCAATCCGGTCAGCCCCTCGGCCTATTGGGGTGAAGAGAAGATCTGGAGCCAGCGGGCCAACAATCACAACAGCATGTTCGACAAGAAGGGCCGCGTGTGGCTGGCGGCGGCGGTTCGCGGCATCGAAAATCCGGCCTACTGCCGGAAGGGGTCGGATCATCCGTCGGCCAAGGCCTTCCCGCTCGAACGCTCAGGCCGGCAAGTGACGGTGTTCGATCCCAAAACCCAGAAGTACAGCTTCATCGATACCTGCTTCGGCACTCATCACCCGCAATTCGGCTACGACGCCGACGATACGCTTTGGGTCTCGGGGACCGGCCCGGTCGCCGGCTGGGTCAACACCAAGCTATGGGACGAGACCGGCGATGCCGTCAAAGCGCAGGGCTGGGCGCCGTTCGTTCTCGATACCAACGGCAACGGCAAGGTCGACGAATACACCGAGCCGGGCGCGCCGGCGCAGGCGGACAAGGACACGCGTGTCGCCGGCTCAGGCCCCTACGCCGTGATGCCGCATCCGACCGACGGCTCGGTCTGGTACACCGTCAATGTGTTCGCCGGCCAGCCCGGCTTCATGCGCTTCGATCCCAAGACCAAACTGTCGGAATTTTACGCCATCCCGAAGGAAGGCATCGGCGTCCGCGGCGGCGACGTCGACAAGGACGGCGTGCTGTGGGGCTCGGGCTCGAACGGCAGCCTGATCCGCTTCGATCGCAGCAAATGCAAGAACCCGCTGAACGGGCCAAGCGCAACCGGCAACCACTGCCCGGAGGGCTTCTCCTACTTCAAATATCCGGGCCCCGGCTTCGAAGGGTTCGAGAGCTCGAGCGCCGAGGCGAGCTATTACACCTGGGTCGATCACCACAATACGGTCGGCCTCGGCGAAAACATCCCGATCTCCACCGCCAACCTCAACGATGGTTTCGTTGCTCTCAAGGACGGGCAGATGGTGATGCTGCGCATTCCCTATCCGCTCGGCTTTTTTGCCAAGGGCCTCGACGGGCGCATTGACGATCCGGGCGCGGGCTGGAAAGGCCGAGGTTTGTGGAGTTCGAGCGGCGATCGCACACCCTGGTTGATGGAGGGCGGCAAGGGCTCAAAGCCGCGGGCGGTGCATATTCAGGTACGCCCGGACCCGTTGGCGAAGTAAGGGATCAGCGGCTAGCCGAACAGCAGCACCGTGCCGGCAACCATCAGCGCACAGCCGACGAATAGGATGGCGGGCCAGCGCATTCTGCGCTGAACGTAACGCCCCTGCGCACGACGCTCCGTAATGAGCGCCATCTCGAATTCTTCCGAGGTCGAGAACATGCAGCCGAAACCGCCGCGGGCCGACGCTTCTGCCGCTTCGAGCGACGTCAGGGCGGCTTGCGAATTTCGTCTGCGAGGTGAAACCATGGCGCAGATGATATGGACGGAATGGTAAACGCGAGGTTACCGCGCGCCGTCTCCTCCGCGATCGACCCGAAAGCGTTGGATCAATCGCCGCAGGTATCGCCTTGTTCGAGCGAAGTTCAGGTCGTTACAGACGCCTGGCGTTGCGAAGCCGCGCGGCCTGCGGTCTTGCGCCGCCAATTCTCCAGCGACAGCTGCAGCTCTTCGGCAACCTCGACCCGGTTACGGCCAGAGCGCTTAGCCTGATAGAGCGCGGTATCGGCCGCCGCCAGCAGCACTTCGAGCTCGGTGCCCGCCGGCCCGCCGGCGACGCCGATGCTGACGGTGGTGTCGACCGGACCTTCCTCGCAGACGATGTTGGATCCCTCGAATGCCTCGCGCACGCGTTCCGCGATGACCACGCCCTCCGCGAGCGAACACGCCAACAGCGCCGCGAACTCCTCGCCGCCGATCCGCCCCGACAGGTCGTTGACGCGCAAACTGCCGACCACGACGGTGGAGAACAATTTGAGGATCTCGTCGCCCGCGGGATGGCCGAAGCGGTCGTTGATGCCCTTGAAATGGTCGATGTCGAAAATCATCACCGTCACCGGCCGCCCCGCGGCGGCCTCGCGATCGATCAGCAGGTTGCTGGCTTCCGTGAAACCGCGGCGGTTCAACATGCCGCTCAGGGGATCGACCGAAGCCGCGGTTTTGTGCACCGTCACGGCGCGGTCCGACACCAGCATGAAGATCACGAACACCGTGCCGATCGCATATAGCACCAGCTCGATCGAGAACGCCGTCACCCAAATGCTGCTGGTGAAGGTTTCGTCATGCGGGCGCAGCAGGCTGCCGAGCAGGATCGGCAGCGCCAGCACGCAACCATGCATCACGGGCACGGCAATCGTCGGCCAGCGCTTCTGCATCCTCCGTCGCC